>Ga0123354_10012640_pt1 | contig 13080 bp, 6 predicted proteins | sample TergutLab28metaG_2_FD_97872 | JGI IMG/M metagenome (GOLD analysis project Ga0123354, IMG submission 97872) | Labiotermes labralis P4 segment gut microbial communities from Petit-Saut dam, French Guiana - Lab288 P4 | ecosystem: Host-associated > Arthropoda: Insects > Digestive system > Gut ...
GGTGGCGGACGCTTGTGAGTGCGGTAATGAACTTTCGGGTTCCGTGAAATGCGGGGAATTTCTTGACTAGCTGCAAACCAGTTGGCTTCTCAAGAAGGACTCTGCACCATGGAGTAAGTAAGTTGTTACTAAGTCTGTATTCGTCTGTTGAGAGTAAATGGTATGAAAATTTACAAATTTTATTTGGAACATAATTCTGTACTGTGAGCATTTAAATAAAATATACTACTATCAGGAACACCTGCCGGTCCCAGTGGCCGCGCGGTCTAAGGCGTAGGTCTGCGGCCGCTCGCCTGCTGAGACTGTGGGTTCGAATCCCACCGGGGGCATGGATGTCTGTCTGTTGAAAGTGTTGTGTGTTTCCAGGTAGAAGTATCTGCGACGAGATAACTCGTCCAGAGGAGTCCTACCGACTGTGGTGCGTCGTTGTGTGTGATCTAGAAACCTCGTTAATGAGGAGGCCCTGTCCCACTGGGGCTGTCGCGCCAAAAACAAACAAAAAAACTATCAAGAACTCCACGTACTAGACCTAGAGCAGTGTGATTAGCCACGAAACATTTATAATTTGTAAAGTTAAAATAAGGTAAGAAGAATCGTTATAAAGAAGTCAAGAATAAAGCGGGCATAAGTCTATTTCCGCGAACAGAGTGTCTCGCTACACCAGACACGCGGAAAGCGTATGGAAATATAAGCTTGGTTACACCTGGTGACATAGCCAAGTGTTATGTCATATTATCTGAGCTGCTACGTGATATGGGCGCTCAGTCGTGCAATGGCGTATGCACAGAAGACTGTCACTGCGTGTGAGAAATGTGTTCTGTTGAACAACTAGCGTTCACTTTCAAAAAGAAACGCGTAATTGAAAAAAAAATCGCCTAAAGTTTTGAACAAAATATTACGTGTCGACAGCACCGTGTAAAAGAACAAAATACAAACCAGTTGAAAAATATCGAAATGCACGTACAGTGCTGATAAAACACGGCAACGAAACTACTTTTCTTTGATGATGCACGGTTGACATTAAGTAGGAGCTCAGAAGAGCCAAAGAGCACGCTGGTGTTAGGAAAATCCACATGCAATTCTAGCAAGTTCCCCTAACCCCACAGACCGCAATAAGTGCGCGAAATAACAGCAAGACCGCGTCTTTCGAAGAAGCAAATCCTGGGCATTACATCAAATTAACCACGACTCCACTGAGTAAGACAGAAAATTGTAGAACAATCCAAATTCTTCGTAAGAACTGAAAGAAAATATTCTAAAATAAATTACCCAAATTTCAAATGCAAGGCGATGAGATGGGCAGGGCACGTGGCATACATGGAGAAGCGAAAATGTACAGTGTTTCGACTGAACACCAGGGGGAAAGCAAGTCATTTTGAACAACTGAACATACAAAGAGGATATTAAAATGGATATTACAGAAACAGGACATAGGTGTAGATTGGATTCATCTGGCTCATGATGAGTACAGGGAAACGGCTGTTTCAAACACGGTAGTGAAAATTCGGGTTCCAGGAAATGAGTGAGGGTGAGCTCTCGACAATTTTCTCAAGAAGGATTCTATTCCAATGAGTTCACTGAAATTATAAGTGTCGAATGATTAGACAACTGACTATAAATAACCTGGACAAGATGTGGAGGTGGCCGTGGTCTATCTCAGTCACTATTTTGACATTTACCTGGAAGAAATGGCAGAAAACATTCTCGATAGCCTGCTTCACGACAGAAATTCTAACCAGAACGTTCGGCGGAAAAGGAGTTCTAATTACTTGACTGTGATGTTCGGTGCAGTCTTGCTACTGTCACGTAGGTGTACTTAAAAAACCTTGATGACAGTTCGCGTCTCGATGTTGTTGGAATCGCGCACGTCCCTGACATGTTTCCGAGCTCGTTTCCTTCCTGGTCGGGCTAAGGACTTATCAGCACCCCGGTACAAATGAAGTGATACCATTAATATTACTCTTGCTCTTACCAGGTATTAAAACTAAATACAACAGTGGAATATAAAGGTTAATTTAGCTACAACATTTTCGAAAATATATGATTCAGAACATGTAGCAACCCTCTGTGTTAGCAGGAAGAGCTTGGTCTATCACCGGTTGAAGCAATAACAAGGCATCAGCAGTCGGTTGGACTGACAAAGTGGTCGGTATGTCAGCATCCAACATCAGGTTGATAATGCCATAACGAACAACAACCGTGCTGGTCAGCTTTACAATACACACACACGTCAACACTCCATTGCATCAGGCACACTTCTCGTTGACTCGACTGTTGTTTTAAATTTGATGGATCATTTCATTCACGTAGGATACGCGAGTTTTGTAACCCCCCACCCCCTAGATTTCGCCAACAAAACATCCCATCAATCATGTTTCTGTCTCTTGCACTGCGCTATGTGTGTGCACATATGACAGGGAGTTTCAAAACACAACATTCTAGGTACATTTTCATCATCAAAATAATGTCCATGTAGAACCAACAGTAAAACAATGAGTGCAGCGGGAGAAAAAAATCATCCCAGAGATTTATATTTAGACATTTTTTTAAAATTTTATACTATGACCAACAAATGCACAATTAATTCACAAATTACCACACTATGACAAAATAATAAAAATGCACGGTACATGTACTAAGATAATTAAAATAAAATATTACATTTAGACACTTAGTCTATGCACAATGGCACAGCAAAGTTTCTGTTCACATTTTCCACGTTCCTGAACACACGCAACCCACAGTCATACGAAAACGTCATGTTCGAGGTAAAGGCTGCCCCTGTTCACACCAAGAAGGCATACAGGGGGAGCAGAGGTATAGTTCCATTCATTCTAAACCACGACACTATATGGAGAAGAGTGGTTAACTTCACGCCCCGGCCGCTTTACCCTCGGTACCCACTGAATAGGAGCCTGGTTTGGCTCACGTGCAGGTCTGACCGTTTTGTTGGACAGAAAAATTTCTTGCCCCTACCGGGGCAAGAACCCCGGGCCATGCAGCTGGACTAGACTACCCCAGGCCACAAAAAATTATGAATAAAGTAGGAAAGTTGAGACATAAGTGGGCTTATTTCGAAGAAGCACTTAACACCCGAACCCAAATAAAAATTAGCAACAAGGATGCGGGATTTAAAGTTCTCACGGCGATGAGTGTCGCTAGTACTGTCGTCTGGGATGTGACGTCGTGTAGTCCTTACATGGGCCCCAACGTTCTGAGAAACCTTCCGCGTCCATCTTCAGGGCACTACCATATTACACTTCAACTCGTCTTAGGGCTTCCCGCAAATCATCCAGCCTCTATGGTGGAAGAGTTCGACGCCCCTACAGCCGCCGACATGAGGACTGCTATCAGAACAGCCTACACATTACAACTTTTCAGGCGCATTCAAAGATATATGCTTGGACAGCTCCCGTGAAGGAAGCTGATGTGCCGGCGTTTTCGATTTGTGCGATAAGCAATCATTAATGTGGCCGTGTTATTTTCTGGTGTCTAAGAGCTCACGTGCAATTCTCATGTGCAGAAGGGCTCTGTATCAAAAGTAAGGACAAGATTCCGGGGTATATTTTAGGCAGTTAAAGATTCACACAAAGAATGGGCTTATTCACAGTAATGTAAAGGAATAAAAACAATAGCAACATTATGCGATTCTACAACTTTGTAACATGCAAACTGACCTAAGGTTGCTGCCGCTGGGCCTGGTATGTAATCTAAATTATGAGGAAAGGTATTGCAAATTAAGAACAAGAAATATTATTTTAAGCACCTTATGCTATTTTCCAATTTACATACGCCGCAGAAAACTGGACTACGACAAAAAAAAAAGATGAAAGAAACTGAGTTTCTTCGAAAGGAAAATTCTTCGCAGAATATTTGGTCCGATATGCGAGGGAGGGCAGTGGTAGAAGAGGTAAAATAGAGAACTGGAAGAGCTTTGAAACGAACCAAATATAGTTAACGTAATAAAATCCAACAAACTGAGGTGGGCAGGCCATATTGTGCGAATGGATGAAAACGGATTACCTAAAAAGATACTGTGTACCTACCCTGGAGGTAACCGAGGACGTGGCCGACTGAAATCCAGATGGACTGACGAGGTGGAGGAAGGCACAAGGAAAATGGGTTGTAGAAATTGGTTGGCAACCGCCCAAGAAAGAGGACGGTGGCGACATTTGCTTGAGGAGGTCAAGGCCCTATCAGAGCTGTAGAACCGATGATGATGCTATTTTCCATAACTCAGCCACATTCCGGAAACCTAATTCATCGGCAATTGCTTTAAAATATTTTATTTAACTATAGAATTGGTTCATTCACAGCAATACGGTTCCTTGAATAGACACAGCTGTTGCCATCAATGGACATCATCACTGAATAGGGCAATATAAGTTTATACTGTAAAATAATGCTTATTTTCCCAATATTGGGCCGTATTGTTTAAAAATTAAAAAATGGCACAAGAAATACAATACTGTAATAAATATATCAGCGTACATAATTGCTTTACGTATACCGTTGTGACACAGAAGCAAAAATATGTGTGATTAATATCGAGACAATTTATCTGTAGGTAATTACTAGGTAAACGTTACGATAATTAGACTAATGAAACACTTAACAATTAAAAAATTACATGCCAAATCATATGTGACAAACTGTCGAATCACTAGGATAAAGCTGGCCTAGTAGTTCGCCAGACCTATAGACATCAACAGAGAACGTAAGTTTTGGAATAAATAAAGAAGAAAAATCCATTAAATTGAAGAAATCGTTGTACTGGCAGTTGAAAATGAACATTTTTGCGCCTATTTTCAGCCGGCACGATATTCATGAGCCCACCTCTTACTCGACATGCATTGGTTCATGTTCTCCATTGAAGTCTTTTCACATATTTCAATGCACTAAGATTCGTTCGGAATATTAGAGGGCCTTTCGCTCTCTCCTCCTGCTTGTCTTAAACTTCCTTATCGAATTTGAGCACCTTGTTTTAGCCCTGCCTCTACTATTGCAGGCCTGCAAGAGGAAGGCGTTAATTCAATTGCTTTCGAAGAAACTTTGCTATGTCATTCTTTCTTAGTACTGAAAACAGCTTCGGATTTTGGAAGGGACGATAAACTGTCCACGGAAACTATCAAGGATATATTTCGATATCTCGTTGCTCTCTGTCAACAGCTTGAATTGTTCCTGCTTCCTTTTGTGGCTCAGCCTAGGTGGCTGTAGAAAGCCAGTTCCACGATTATTTACAACAGGAGAAGATGGTCTTGAAATTCTATGTTTGCGGGTATATCCCTTTGGATCGGAAGGCACAGCTATGGCCACAGTAGCTGGTTTTCCACAAGCGCAACCAAAAAGCACTGCCACTTTTACTCAAGCTAAGTATCGCCCACGTCTGGCATTTAGTCACATCTCAATTTCTTTTGTGTAACAGTAGCTCAACGGCTTATGCAGATGGCCAAGTCCAGGGACTGGAGCCGTTGCGAAGTGCGACCTGGCAGAATACCACTACGACGCCACAGTCCAAAGCTAACTACAAAGCTTCGATGTTTTTGGTGTGAGCGGAATGACCACCAAAAAACGTGATGAATATTACGACTGTCATTAGGTTTCACAGTTTCTGCAAAATGTGTCAAACATTCTACTAACAATTCTTTGTTGATAAAACGGCTCTCAAGTTCAATGAAAAGACAGTGGCTGGCGGTGCCCCTCCTTTGAGGTCTTCATAGGACCTTGCTAATTTGTATATCAAACAGAAGTTACTCATACACAACAGATGGCAACACTGATGTAACAGCCAGTTGTGGGTTTCGTTTCTTGAATCGACAGTATTCGTGCGATTTATTTCCGTCGATTTATTTATATTCATCACAGATTGGAATAAATGGGTCAATTTAACAACCACAAGTAAAAGGACCGTAAGTCCCACGGATGGTTGGGTACCACAGATATGTGTCAAATCCACTGTTTCGACTGGAAAATATGGTCAGCTAATTCCTCTTCGACATGTGGTTGATTACTTCCCATGCTAACAACCACCCGGATGTTCTGACACAGAAAAATTATCTTTCTCACTGACGTGTCCTTTCAGCGCAACCCGTGGAAAGTTGTTCACCAGAAGTTGCGCTAAACCAATGTCCCCGTTTCAAAATGCTGCTTTAGCTCTCTTCACACCTTCAAGTTCCCACTTTCTGTACGTCACATCTTTTGGCATCGTACAGTATAAGCCGACACTAATTACTCAGAAGATCTCAATGACAATAAGCATTACATCTGAAAGTCTATACGTATTGCACATACTTGCCATCGCAGAAAAATATGTACGATACTGGCACTCAGTTACATAATGAATGGCTCCAGTAATATAAACAAGTGGTGATGCAGCGACAGGAACTCTGTCATTTCTTGTTGTGGAAAATCCGAAGCTTCATGTCAACTAACGAAGAAAGCCACTGCAGTAATTATACAGCGGAGAACACATTTTACCTAAGAGGCCACGCAAACAAAACAGTTGCATGCTGTCTGTGAGGATACATGAAGACACAGGGACCAGCAAAATGTAAGAAAGGACACGTCGGTAATTTATGTAACGAATTTTCTCAGCACTGCACTGAAATCTCAATGAACTCACTGCCGACTCCACTACCCTGAACTTGCACGCGTTATGAACAGAATTTGAAACAGCACGGTCGTCCATCGATTGCACCGATTCAGTGATGGCGACCTGACTATACATCACAACTACGATATGCGTTTCGACACTACCGTGCCATGTTCAGGCTGCCGTGTCAACAAACTATAGTAATGTAGGGCACGTTTGTTTGTCATAAGACAGTTAAATAGGTAAGCCACATAAAATCCGAACCACGTGGCACAGAAGTTACTGAAATACTTCAAGGCATGAAGTCTTATTCATATTTCTGTTCGGCATTTACGATATCTCTGTGTCTATAACACAATCTCACAGTATGGTTGTTCTGTCGAGTTTTTTTCCTGTTACAATAGTAATGTTCACGTTATTACATATATTGCTGTTAGTTTCTTAGGGTACACAATAGGACAATCCACCTACTGTTCGTCCTGTAACTGTCTACGGGTTTTCTTCTTGGGCGTCCTTGATACGTGACTATTTTGAATATTTCGCTTTGTTTCTACGTTGGTGTGTACCTGTGCATCGGCGTGATAGCGACGCTGCTTACTTGTGTCATAATCATAAACCAAAGACAGATTAGGTTCTCACAGGTAGGGGAGAAGGGCAGAGAGAATTGAAAAGACGGGGTTTCACTGAAGATGAATTGTATACAATCGGAGTCATGGTTGAAAATCCTCCTTGAAAATCCATCAGACGCCTGGCAGAGGGCACCATGAGTGTTGTACGGAGAAGCCGGAATGCGAGCGGAACATGGGAGGACATTTCCAGCATCGACTCTCGTTTGGCAGAGTTTTAGTTGTAATATGTACACGCTGTGAGTTTGTCGGTTCAGCTAGCGGTCCGAATCTCTGCTGCCCGATTTGACGGAAAAACAGTTCCGCCTCAAAGGCACAACGATTTGCGGGGAAGTCTACTATTATCGCGCTGTACACTATGTTACAATTATTATTATTATTATTATTATTATTGCCGTTATCGTCATCAAAATCATCAACGCTGTTTTCAGAACAGCGTAGGAGTACTTAAATATGGACTGTGTTTACGTTATGTTTGTCAGATATAACTTCACCGTCGGTATTTCTGCAACTGTTGACTTGTGAGAATGTTTCATAAACGGTAGACTCCAAATTTTAATTGTCTACGAGTTACTGTACTCAAACTGAACGTTCGATAAAAATTTTCGCGAGACAGCCATGTTGTGTAAACTACAAAAAATTGTCGTAACAGAATGTAGTATTTTCGACGATACATCAGCATACACGACTTCACGAACAACATGGCTATATCAAATGCCATTAGCGTCGATTCTGCCTCACAAGTTCGCTGGTTCGGTCTCCAATGATGCAACATCCGTAAGAAATTTCGTAAACACAGGATAACTGGTTTACAAGTTGAAAAGGAGGGAACACAGTCTCCCATTCTCATAGACCTAGGTTTGTCCTTTGAGAACGTAGATGGCAGCTGTTACACATACACACACACACACACACACACATATACATACACACGTATACACAGTAACGTTGTGATTCTGTTTACCTCCGAAGTACAACATTCATTTACCAATATATTAGCATCCCACTGCGGCTTCAGTTGTCACACACTGCGACCCCATTTAAAAGACCAACTAACACAAGACAATATTCTGTAGGCAAACTAAACGTTACGGCACAAGGTGGGCTCCCAATCATATACGACTGCTCTTTAATTGATTAATCACACGGACACTGCAGGGGGGATCGGCAGTAAACCACTGTGCGTATAAGACGAGGTTACTATACGGAGGTCAGTGGTCAGGTTCACGCTCCGACCAATATCATTTCAACACACACTAGATTACGGCCACGTGAACCACTGTTCGTATGGACGTGTTGCTAAAATCAGAAACTGCTGCCACTGCCGGGAATTAAACTCTGGTCGCCTAGTCAAAACCGGTCAGCACACTAAGGTGTGTTTATTCGTTAAACATACGGCGGTCAGTAGTAGCCTTTCTAAATCGGGAGTCCGCGAGTTGACCGGTTTCTACTCATTACAGCATATTCTTTTCCAGGTTCGGGTTTTCCTAGTCTTAGAACTGTTGCCATTAGTTAGGAAAATTGTTTTATACTAAATACTTGCACCGTATTGATAAATCTTTTTGCATTTTTAAGCATGTTTTTGTTTATAAATATTCAAAATTTAATGTTACCCCGAGTTGTGACAAGTGGTCCACAATTAGAGGGGATTCGACTTGTCAGGAAAACATAAAATTAATTATCCTTAACCTTTTGTAATACTAATTTAGTTGTTATGGCTACCGCGTAAATTTTACAGACATTTATTAAAATTTAAACACGTTTCTTAGATCCATATACCGTATTCCAACCAGAAACACTGAGAAACAATGGCACAGAGCCTAATTATTGTGTTACTGTGGTATTAACAAAACAGCACGAAGTTGGTAGGTCTCCGTAGATAGTGGAGTGCACGTACAAAACCACAGAGCAGTACTCACCTGCCGGAATTGTAACCGGAGTTATAAGGGTAACTCGAGCTCTGCCAACTCTGGCGCTGGCCACCACTAGCATTGCCCACATAACCTGCAACACAAACAGACGCCTGGTCATAACTGCATCCATCACATAATTTTTACATTTAATTACGCGGAAAACACAGTTACAATTCTGCTTCGGGATTTTCTCCAGATAACAAAAAGTCAAAGTCTGCTAATAATTACGCACATGATTTCAAAGGCTAAGATTATATTGTGTCAAATGATGGGATAATTTGTGATTCATAAATTTAAAAAGAGGTGGAAAGAAACGGTCATGGTCTAATTTGAGGTAATAGCCGGCATTTGCAGAGACAGATGAAAATCACGAAGAACCTCTACAAGAATAGCCAGCTCCGGGACAAGATTCGAACTCGCGACCTCCCAAATACGAATACGGACCTACCGCAACTTCTTCCCTAATGATCCTGTGAATGACACAGCTTATTTAATGAATCTTGATCTCCCTTCTGTACACATCACATGAAGATTATTACTGCACCCAGCAGGTTAGTGTAGAGGTAATGCTAAAAATTTACTTCGGGAAAATTATGTTTATCGGTTCACCAGACATCCTGAGGTTTTCTGCAGTTTTCGTCAACTTCCTTTAGTCAAATACCGGGACAGGATCTTCAACAGGCCAAGACTATCTTGTTGACATTCCCCATCTCATTACCAATTATTTGATTCTACGTCACATGCTGAAGAAGGACACACACATATGTTTGCAATAGCTCTTAATACAAGTTTTACGCGAAAGTGTAACTGATCGTACATATGTCAGACAATCATCCTAGGGCGAGCTTGAACTGAACAGGTAATACCACTGCACTGAACGGATGGTGTACTCCATAACGTGGAAAGAAAGGTAAAGCTGTCACCGTGAAAGCCACGCAGGCACATGGGGGAGAGATGCAATTATTCTCAACCTCGGCAGTAGTTGGAGGCGAGTGTTCACCTTCACGTCCCGGCTGCTTTACCGCCGGAAAAAGATCCCTCGGTACCGAATGAATAAGAAACAGAGCGAGGAAGAGAGATATCGCCTGCCGCGCCTACTCACTATACCCACTATGTAAATAGGTACTTCATAACACAGTGCACAAATTTACCAGGGACGGTCTTTGAAATTAATTAAGCGTACCTGTAGCACATTTATCAACTTACAGCGTGAAGTGAAGTAAACTTGGTAGGGTCAATGTAGATGAAAATCGGGATTTTCAGGGAACTTTTGATATACGATACAGATTTCAAATTTTTAAAAAATCTGTCCAACGGATTAGGCGCCGACCTCTACATAAGGCATTTCTTTGCTTTTCCACGCAAGCCTTATAATAGGTATAACATAAACAACAATTATGGTAAATAAATAGACTTGTATTCAAAATATCAGAACCGCAGTGTAAATAAGATCTTCGCTCCTCTCACATTTTACGCAGCGTAAATTGGTAGTTTGTTACCGACGTTTCGGGACAACCTATCGGGTTGCATCTTCTTGGACTGTTGGGCCCTTGAAGATTGGATTCGATAGGTTGCCCCGAAAAAAAAATCCACCATTCTGCGCTTCGTAAAATCCCAGAACAGCGAAGATCCCGAAGCTTGAAGGGTCTGTGGGGGTGGACTGGATTTATCTACTTCATTCAGTACAGGGTTCAAGACGGGTTCTTATGAACACACTAATGAAACTTGGCGTTCCACAAGAAGAGGGTACTTCTTGATCACGTGAATGGCTACCAACTATGATTAGTGTAATTAATTCGACGATCTCAGGCGACTGTCATATAGAAACCGTAATTTGCGTCGAAAAATCTTGGAAAGCAATTCTCACAACTGCGCACGCTGACGCCACAAGAGTTTATTCAGAGCAGGCCTAGTCAATGCACGAGCACGCGGAGTTCCCACGGGACTGTGAGGCATCTCGCTGATCCCAGAACAAACAGTGGAAGTCAGTTGGATCCTCTCTATTCTCGGGATCCAATTCTCAATAATGAGAGAGGGGAAAGTAACATTTAGTCCGTTGTTTACCGCTAGGCTTAGCGCACTCAGGAAGAGCAGTCACAACGTGCGCGAAGCCAACTGACGAAGGATATCCTCTAGAATCCACATCCAGATATTAACTAACGAATTCAAGGCAGTTCGGAGCCATCGTCTGCTCAGCTCCCTTGACATGTAACAGATCCCCAACTTTCATTTGGGACCTTAAAGAAAAAATAAAAACAGGCTCGGAATAATCTTCATGTTTGCACCGTACATCAATGGCAATTAAACACTTTATTATGCAACTAATGCACAATACATAATATGTAGATACAATTAAAATTATAAAATATTTAAAAGTGCTCCAACATGTTTCGGATCACAGAGGATCCATCAACAGGGAGCCTTGTACAGTGCTTGGCTAAAAATTACAAGAATTATTCTATCGTGTCTGTTGACATGGACAAGGTCGGTGTTATGGCAGCATATTCTGACCTGCTGTGCGTGTGCACAACAGGTCAGAATAAGCTGCCACAACGACCTTGTCCATGTCAACGAACATGGATAATAAAGTGTTTAAGACTCGGAATATTTTGGACTTTGATTGCATTAAGGAGTTCCTCAACCTGTACGACGTTTCAGTTTCATCCGAATACATAAAGTTCATAATACAGTTCCGCAAAAACCGGTTAACCAGCTCAAAAGCTACGCCCCACCCCCACCCGACACACACACACACACACACACACACACACACACACACACACACAGAGCACGTTGATCCCGTAGGCCTCGTTTGTTTCCTTAATAAAAGGCAGTTGGCTAAAATATTTGAAACACATCACAGGCTTTAATAGGCTACCGGTGCGTCATATTTAGAGCATATGGCACTGAGTGAAATTCGACACACAAAAGTCTATGATTAAGAATAGACTACATGCATGTGTAAAATATGTCAGCCATACTGGTTATGTGACACCGGATGAGTAAATACTCATTTGTAATGCTTTATTTAGCGAAGCTATCACTGTCAAAGGCTGTTATGTTATCGACAATATATGTCTGAATATGAGTATGGAGCACTCGTGAAATAATAATAACTGGACAAACCTAAGTAGACACCGAGATAAACCTGTCTCATTCGGGGCCAATTTGTTCACCATAAATCCCACATGGATCAAACTCGGGCTTCTGTGGTGAAAAGCCGGCGACTAACCGCAAGGCCTGTGACAGGCCAATAATGAATGGGAATGCATGCAGAAGAAATCGGTACTACTCCAACATTTCTGTAGAGAGACCACTAAAAAACATAAAAGATTTCCGTTTCCATATCCGGTCGACGAACCGAGCCCAGAATCCGGAACCTCCAGAATAAGTATAGAGAACACTAAATACATCGCAATAGTCACTCACGTGTAAATAATACAACTAAGTTGAGAACTGATCATGTGTACACAAGGTGAGTGAACCACAAACATTCAACAGAATGTCCCCTTCCAACTTACCCAATCAATTATTTCCATGAAAACACTTACGTCGGTACTCCGTGATTTCTCATAATGCAAAGCCGGTCATTTCGGCAAGCGAGGTCCCGATGGTGTTCGTTCCAGGCAACGGGAATAACGAGAAAGATAATGAGTTGGAGTAAGTTGGAAGGGCGCTCCTCGAGAGCTCTCTGGCTTCAGCCAGTTCATGCTAATGTAGTACGAACGTAAGACTACTACACGAATATCCACCTTCTCGGCTGGTAATGGCCCCACGCATATGCATAGCATACACAGGTAGCTTTCACAGAATTAATAGGAAGAAGGGGGGGGGGGGGGGGGGGAAAAACAGTTTTTTGAGATTGGGGGGAAAGGGGGGGGGTGGGGGGAAAAAAAAAATTTTTTAAAAAACTGGAAGCACCCGGCGGCTTTGGGGGAAAAAAAAAAAC
>Ga0123354_10012642_pt1 | contig 13079 bp, 11 predicted proteins | sample TergutLab28metaG_2_FD_97872 | JGI IMG/M metagenome (GOLD analysis project Ga0123354, IMG submission 97872) | Labiotermes labralis P4 segment gut microbial communities from Petit-Saut dam, French Guiana - Lab288 P4 | ecosystem: Host-associated > Arthropoda: Insects > Digestive system > Gut ...
AGTTCACGTCGGGATGTATGTAGATTTGTTTGATACCGAGCTCGGTGTACCAGAACGAGAGCCGGCTTGGCATCTGGCCCTGCCAGCCCCACGGCGTGGCCTCCTGATCGCATCCCCAGAAGAGCAAAAGCTCGCAGTTTTCGGCGACGTCGAGCAGCAGATTGCTCTGCATTCCTTGACCCACAGGCTCGCAGCCCCAGAAGTGCTTGCTGCCCCACCACCAGCCTTCCCAACTGTCGGGCTGACGGATTTGCAGCGTGTAGCCGCCCCAAAGCGGCAGGAGCTTGCGCCCCGCGCCGTGACATGCCTGCACGACCTTGTTTTCGCCGTGCTGATCGCACTGGTAGAGCAAGCTTGTAGGCCCATACGTCTCCTTCAGGCGCGCCATCTCTTTGGCGATAATGTCCAGCGCTTCGTCCCAAGATATGCGGACATACTTGGATTTGCCGCGGTTTTGCGCGTTGCGGCCCCCCGGACCTGTCGAACCGGGGGCGCCGGACGGGTCGAAATCCACGCGCTTCATCGGGAAGCGTACCCGCGCGGGCGAATAGACCCGCTTTTTATACGCGATCGAATACGGCGGTATCAGTGTTTTCATGCTGGGCTCGAATACTTTGCCCTTCACCTCGAATTTCCAGGGGTTCATGTCTTTTTCGGGATCGTACTTCCAGTCGTAATGCATTGGCCTGATGCGGACGATTTTGCCATCCTTGACGTCGACCATCGACGCATTAGAGCCGTTTTCGGGCACTCCACAAAAACTGATATCGCGAATCAGTGTTTTTTCACCCGACTTGCTGTTGGTTGACCTATCTTCTGCCATATGACCTCCTCCTATTCGTTAAGAAATTAAAATATCCACTGGCTATTCACCTTGAGAGCTTAAATCATGCAGCCGCCGTCTGGAGGAAAGGAACTCGAAACCGAATTTTCTTTCCAGTGAACCCAGAATCCCGTTGGGCATCACCAGAATTACCACAATAGCTATGACCCCGAGGATTATCATTGAAAAACCGGGGAATTTCGATAAAAACTCAAACATCGCGACATAAATGACAGCGCCGAGTATGGGGCCGGATATGGTGCCGATCCCCCCTATGATCACGATGAATACAGCGGCGACCGTCCATGAAGTTCCGAACCCCATATTGGGGAAAATGCTGCCCTGATTCAAATAAAACAGGCTCCCCGCTATGCCGGTGACAAAAGCTGATATCATAAAGCACATCAGCCTCGCCTTGAAGGTGTTGACGCCCACGCTCGAGGCGGCGTCCGGGTCGTCGCGCATGGCGGTCAGCCCCAGCCCGACGCGGGAGTTTAGGGTGTAATAAACGGCGAATATCGCGATGATAGCAAGCGTGACGGACATCAAATAGATATTGGAAACAGTAGGATACGGCTTGATCTTTATCGCCATGCCCGCCCCTCTTTTTACGAATTCCCAGCTTGTAAAGACAATTTTCACCGCTTCCGCCGTCACCCATGTGGCAATTGCGAAATACATACCCCTCATGCGGAACAGCAGCGCCGAAAGCAAAGCCGCCGCCAAAGCGGAAATGAAACCGCCAAACAGCATCCCCAGCCAAAACGGAAGCCCGTATGTCGCTGTGAATACGGCTACGCTGTATCCCGCCAGCCCGATGAAAAGCTGATTGCCGAGGGCTATCATGCCGGTATAGCCGCTCATCAGGTTCCACATCTGGCCGAGCGTGCAGTAAAGCGCGATGCTCAGCCCTATCCGCAGCACGTTTTGGGAGCCGAACTCGGTAAACGGCAGAGTATATGCGGCGGCAATCAGAACGACAATGACGGAAGCGCGCACAATTGTCACTTTTTTCGGAGCCTTCATATGAACCATTCCTTTGATGAAAAATAAGTCATTTTGAAAACAGCCCCTGCGGTCGCAGGACGAGCATTAACAAAATGACGACATACCCCGATAGCATCTGCATCCCGGTCCCGAGAAAATAGCCGCCGATGAGCTGCGCGAGGCCGAAAATAAGCCCGGACGCCAGAGTTCCCATGATACTGCCCATACCGCCGATGACCACGACGCCAAACGAGATGATAAGATAATTCGAGCCTGTTGTGGGGTAGAAATTGTACGACATGCCGACAAGCACCCCCGCAATGCCCGCAGTCGCGAGCGCGATGCCCGCCGCGATGCCGTAGATCGATTTGATGTTGACGCCCATGAGCTGCGAACCGGTCCCGTCGTCGCTCGCCGCGCGGATAGCCTTCCCCATATAAGTGCGTTTCATGAACATATTGAGAAGCAAAATCACAACCGTCCCGATCAGGAAATCGATCAGCATCATCACCGGGATCCTCAGGCTCCCGACAGATAAGCTCTGCGACGCGAACGCCGACCGGAGGTGCCTCGCGTCTGACGTGAATAACTGAAGAAGCACGTTTTGGATTATTATCGAAAAGCCGAACATAACAAGGAGCGGGGGCTCCGTGCCTCTCGGGAGAAGCCTGTTGATCAAGGTTTTTTGAAGGACAAAGCCCAAAATGAACATGATGGGGATGACCAGAACCAGCGTTACCAGCGGGTGCAGCCCCAAAGCGCTTATAAAAACCGTGCTGAGATAGCTGGCTAATATAATAAACTCGCCGTGCGCCAGATTCGTCAGCCGCACGATGCCGAAAAGGACGCTCATGCCGACGCCGACGACCGCGTACAACCCTCCAAGAAGCAGGCCGTTGATTATGGTTTGACTGAATCCGCCCATTACAGGGCCCTCCTTAGTTTCCTGGTTACTGTTAGTGGGTATCCCTAAAACACGCAATGGTTACAGTCTGCACACAAGCTTACACAATAATTCAGGTTTACAGCCGCAGTGCTCGTGCATTGGCTGTAACCAACCTGTGTTTTAGGGATACCCACTAACAGTAACGTTTCCTGTATATATACTGGGCCTGCCCGCGTCTCGCGGAAGCCCCGAATAGATGCGGCTAAATGCCAAAATATGCTTTCTTAATGTCTTCCTCGGACAATGCTTTTGAATAACCGCTCAGAACGACAGAACCCTTTAGCATTACATGGCTGAATTCCGACGTTTTCACGCTGCGCTTCACGTCCTGCTCCACAAGGACCACGCTCACGCCCTCGCGGCTGATTTGCTTGATCTTGGCGTATATGTCCTTGATTACCGTGGGCGCGAGGCCAAGGGAAATCTCATCGAAGAGAATCATGGCAGGGTTGCTCATAAGAGCCCTGGCGATAGCGACCATTTGCCGCTGCCCGCCCGAAAGCGCGCCTGAAATCTGATTGCGCTTTTCCTTCAGCATGGGGAACAGCTCATAGACCCGCTCCAGCGTGTCTTTCGCGCCGGCACGGGCTTTTTTGGTATATGAGCCCATAATGATATTTTCCTCGACCGTCATCCGGACGAAGCACCTGCTCCCCTGCGGTACAAGCGTCAGCCCCCGGGCGACTATTTTATACGCTTCGAGGGCGGTGATATCCTCCCCGTTGAAATAGACTTTTCCGGATTTCGGTTTGTGAACGCCCGCGATACAGTCCATCAACGTGCTCTTACCGGCGCCGTTGCTGCCGATTATCGACACAATAATATCCTTTGGCACGTCTAGAGTGGCGTCTTGCACCGCGATAAAATCCCCGTAGCATACACGGAGGTTTTCCACCTTCAAAATCGACTCCGTACTCATTACTCGTCATCCTCCACGCCCAAATAGACCTCTTCGACGGCTTTGGAGTCCATCACTTCCATAGGGTCCCCCGAGAGCAGCACCTGCCCGTCCGACATGCACATCAGCCTGTCGGTTGCGTTGACCATAGTTTGTATCACATGCTCGATCCAAATGATCGTCTGCCCCGAAGCTCTCAAATCGGCGACCAGCCCCATCACCTCGTGCACCTCCGCGTCCGTCAGCCCGGCGGCGACCTCGTCAAGGAGCAGGAGCTTAGGTCTCGTTCCCAGCGCGCGCGCGATCTCCAGCCTTTTGCGGTCGAGCAAGGTAAGCGCTCCGGCGAATTGCTCCCGCTTGTCAAACAAGCCGGTCATAACGAGTGTTTCATGGCAAACGGCGGCGCCTGCCTTCTCGCTGAGCCCGGCGCCATGGACCGCGGCGACGAGTACGTTTTCAAACACGCTCATTTTTTCAAACGGCCTTGGCACCTGATAAGTCCGCCCGATGCCATTCCGGCACCTCATGCTGGGGGACATCATCGTGATATCGCCGCCGTTAAATATTATCTTTCCGGACGACGGGGTGATCAGCCCGATAAGGGCGTTAAACATGGTCGTTTTGCCGCAGCCGTTAGGCCCGATCACGCCCAATACCTCGCCTTCCGTAACATCAAAAGATAAGCCTTTCAGAACCTTCAAACTGCCGTATCCAGCGTCGACATTTTTGAATTGGAGTATTGTGTCCATTGTGGCCTATACCTCCGCGAATGATTTGGCGGGCAGTGGGACTGCCCGCCTTATCGAATAATACGCTTGGCTTATTTGAGAGGCACAAGATCTCCCGTCGTTGGGATGTTCGGATTCTGGCTGTTATCGACAATAATGAGATCGAGGCCGCCGCTTGAATTCTTGCGCCACTGGCCGCCTGTGAGCGGTGTCAGGCTGTAGTGGTCGGAATTGTATTTGACATGGCCGAACACTGTGTCGAGATCAGTCGCCGCCAGAGATGCGATAATATCGTTCTTATCGAGGCTCGCGGTTCTTGAAAGGACGTCGGCGAGTATCTCAAATGTGGTGTATTTGCAGCCCATCGGCTGGGTGATTTTGCGGCCCGTGTCCGCAAGATATTTATCAGCGAGGTCTTTCGGGGTCAGACCGGTCAGCGCGGACTTGAACGGGTGCGTGGGACTCCACCAAACTTCGCCGGCCAATCCGTCCATTAGGTCGGCGCCGATAGCCATGGCGTCGGATTCAAGCAGGTATGCCTTGCCCATTGTCACGAAGCCGGGCTTGAAGCCGAGCTGCTTTGCCTGCCGCCAGAAAGTTGCGAAATCGGGGTTGATGTTCGTGCCGCAGACGATATCAACGCCCTCCCTGATAAACAACTGGATGATATCGGAAAAGTCCTGCGTCATAACGGGATATTGGCCAGGATCGACCAGTACATATCCGTCGGCGACGATTTTTGAATTGAAAACGCTCGCCCAAGCTGTGCCGTCGGCGTCATTCGCGAACAGGAGTCCAACCTTGGCCCCGGGGCCGAAGCCCGCCTTTTGCCAAAGGCTGTGATAGCAAGCGTACATACTATCAAGGTTCCAGAACGCATGATATACCCATTCATACGGGCCTTCGGCAAGCCACGCGTCGACCGGGGCGTCCATGCTGATGCAAGGCACTTGGAAACGCTCGGCGACTGCCGTGACGGGGTTGACTGTCTCCGGTGTGTGGCGGACAATGATGAGATCTACTTTATCGTCGGTGATGAGTTTCTGTGCGAGGTCTGTCGCTTTCGTGGTGTCGCTCTCCGAGTCGTACGTGATGAATTTAATCGGGAGCTTCGTGTCGTAATCCTTAATATAAATACCGCCAAGTTCGTTGTTGACATAGTCGAGGAATTGGTTCTGAACCCAATCCTCGCCTTCGCCGAAGCCGGCAAGCGCGCCTGTCGCGGGATTGATTATTCCAACCAGCACATAGTCGCGCGGGGGTTTGGTCTTCGCGCCGCCGCTGTCTGTAGGTGCGCTGCTGCCCTGGGCGCCGCTGCTGGGCGCGCTGCTCGGGGCATTGCTGCCGGGACTGCTTGTGGCGCCGCCTCCGCAGGCGGCCAGCATTGATACTGTGAGTACGATTGCAAGGACGGCAAACAGGTATCGGGGGTATCTTTTCTTCATTCTTTCATCTCCTTATTCAACTAAAAATTTAATAAAAACCACCACCATTCTACCATAAACGGTATGATCTGTCAATGTTCAAATGATTCGCGTTCAGTCAAAGCGATGCCAAAGCGGTGTCTATTCAGGGGGTATCCGGGAAACGGCCTTTTTGACGCTCTTTATGACTTTAGTGTGTTATATTGGCAGTGGCTGCCGCCTTCTGCCTTAAAAATCGCATCAAAGAAGGCTGTTTCCCGGATACTCCCTGAATAGATACATTCAACTGGCGCATAAACGGGAGCCTTGGACTTTTAATCCAAGGCTCCCGGGGAAAAACTAAAAAATTCAAGATTCAGCGCGCCCCGCGCCGCGTCAACTGCGTTACCCCAGCCGAGCCGCCAAGCCCGCGAGTTCGTCAGCCAGCACCTTAGGCAGCTTATCGCCAAATTGCGAGTAGAACTCCTTTATCGACGCGACGTCGTCCTTCCAGTAACCGCTGTCGACGGTCAGGATCTCGCCCAGCGCCGCGTTGTCGAACTTCCTGTCCGGGGTGATGTGATAATCGAGATCGGAAATATCGATGTCGCCGGGGTTTGGCACAAAGCCGATCGCCGTTTCCTTCGCGCCGACCTCGTCCTTGCAGCGCCTGATTATCCAGTCGATGACGCGGAAGTTCTCGCCGTATCCGGGCCAGATGAAATGGCCTTCGTCGTCGAGCCTGAACCAGTTGACGTTGAAAATCTTCGGATGCTTTGTAATCTTGTCGCCAATATCGAGCCAATGCTGCCAGTAATCGCCCATATTGTACCCGCAGAACGGGAGCATTGCCATCGGGTCGCGACGCACCACGCCTACGGCGCCCGCCTGCGCGGCGGTGGTTTCAGACGCCATTATCGAGCCTACGAACACGCCGTGCTTCCAATCGCGCGACTGGTACACCAGCGGAGCAGTCTTGGCGCGGCGTCCGCCGAAAATGAACGCCGAAATCGGCACTCCTTTTGGATCCTCCCAGTTTGGCGCGATGCAGGGGCAGTTGCGCGCCGGGAACGCCGGACGCGGGATCCCATGGGTTACCCTTCCAATCCAGCGCGCCCTGCGGCGGATTCTTGTCGAGGCCCTCCCACCAGACGTTTTTGTCGCTCGTCAGCACGACGTTTGTAAATAAGGTATCCTTCGTGGTAGTCAGGACCGCGTTTGGATTGGTTTTCATATTTGTGCCCGGCGCCACGCCGAAAAACCCGTTTTCGGGATTGCACGCCCATAGGCGGCCATCCTCGCCGGGCCGAATCCACGCGATATCGTCCCCGAGCGTCCACACCTTATATCCCTTGGACTTGTAACCCTCCGGCGGGATCATCATCGCGAGGTTAGTCTTGCCGCAAGCGGATGGGAACGCGGCGGCGATGTAAGTAGTCTCGCCTTTCGGATTCTCAACGCCCAGGATGAGCATGTGCTCCGCCAGCCAGCCCTCGGTTTTCCCCTGATAAGACGCTATGCGCAGCGCGAAGCACTTTTTACCCAGCAAAACATTGCCGCCGTAACCTGAATTCATACTCCATATCGCGTTGTCCTCCGGGAAATGCAGAATATAGCGATTTTTGGCGTCGAGGGTGCATTTGCTGTGCATACCGCGCACGAAGTCGTTTGAGCCGCCGAGCATATCGAGCACTGCTTTGCCTATGCGCGTCATAATGTTCATGCTGAGCACGACGTAGATGGAATCCGTTATTTCAATTCCGACCTTAGCAAAAGGCGAGTCTATCGGACCCATAGAGAAAGGAATGACATACATAGGACGCCCGTTCATTGCGTTTTTAAAGATATCCGTCGCCATTTTATAAGCGTCCTGCGGCGCCATCCAGTTGTTTGAGGGACCCGCGTCCTCTTTATTCTTGCAGCAGATAAATGTCCTGTCCTCAACGCGCGCCACATCGTCGAGCGCCGAGCGGTGATAAAAGCAGCCCGGCAGTTTTTCCTGGTTGAGTTCGATGAGCTCCCCGGTGCCGCAAGCCTGCGCACTCAGCGCATCAAGCTGAGCCTTCCCGCCGTCTATCCAGATCACCTGCGCGGGATTGACCATCGCCCTCATCTCGTCAACAAAATCCAGAACCATTTTGTTATTTGTCAGTGACATTGAATATTACCTCCATATGAATATCTAACTCTACTGTATCATACAACAATTACAGGAAAATTCAACAAAAATTTTGAAATTTTTTCCTGCATTTCCTATACAAAATATAATCGTGGGGTTAATAATGTCATTTGTACCGTGTAAATTATTACAAAACCCTATTACAGCCCGCCTTGTTATTGCTGAATTCCTGTTGACAATAGGCAATTCCCTTATTATTATATGCTATACATCGGAATCAAAGTTTCGAGTGTGAAACCGTGACGGCAGGTAACCTCGAAGCGGGAATTGGCTTACTACTTAAAAAAGGAAAGATTTATATGGATTTTAAGCATCCGCCTGAGGATCAGGAAATAATCGACATGGTGCGCGAATTTTGCCTGAAGGAAGTGCAGCCGATCGCGGCGCAGCTCGACGAGGAAGAGCGCTTCCCTGCCGAAACAATAAAAAAATTCGGTGAAATGGGAATAATGGGGCTTACGTTCCCGGTCAAATACGGCGGACAGGGACTCAGCTACGTCACATATATCGCGATAATCTCGGAGATCGCAAGGCACTGCGCGAGCACGAGCATCACCGTGTCTGCGCACTCCTCGCTTTGCTGCGGACCTATTTACTACTTCGGTACTAGGGAGCAGAAAACCAAATACCTGACGCCGTTGGTCAAGGGCGAGCGGCTGGGCGCTTTCGGATTTACCGAGCCGAGCGCCGGAACGGACGGCGCGAACCAGAAAACCATTGCCGTGGACAAAGGCGACTACTGGCTGGTCAACGGCAGCAAGATTTTCATAACGAACGGCGGACACGCGGATACGCTTGTCATCACCGCCATGACCGACAAAGAGCTTGGGCATCGCGGAATGTCGATGTTCATTATCGAGAAGGATTACCCCGGATTCAGGGTAGGTACTCATGAAAAAAAGATGGGCATACGCGCATCCTCGACATGCGAGCTTGTATTTGAAGATCTGAAAATTCCGAAAGAAAACCTGCTGGGCGAGCGGGGCAAAGGCTTCAACCAGGCGCTGGCAACGTTTGACAGCGGCAGGATCGGCATCGGGGCGCAGGCGCTCGGCATCGCGGAGAGCGCGATCGAGGAGTGCATTAAATACACTACACAGCGCATACAATTTGGGCAGCCGATCAGCCGGTTCCAAAACACGCAGTTCCAATTGGCCGATATGGCGACCCATGTCGAAGCGGCGCGCCTGCTTATAAGCCGGGCCGCGCAGGCAAGACAGGATCAAGAGCCGTTCTCGCACTTAGCCGCGCAAGCCAAATTGTTTGCGTCCGAGACTGCCACCGACGTCACTCGCCGTTGCTTGCAGCTCGCCGGCGGATATGGTTATATACGCGAATATCCATTCGAGCGCTTCATGCGTGATGCGAAAATCACCGAGATATACGAAGGTACAAGCGAAGTGCAAAGAATGGTAATCGCCAATTATATGGGCCTTAAATAGGCGCAGGAAGGAAGTGAATTTCTTGAGCAAGATTAAAACAATAGAAGAAATCACCCAGAATTTCCACGACAATCAAGTCATGATGATTGGCGGATTTATGAGCGCCGGGACACCAGAGATATTCATCGACGCCATTATGGAAAAAGGGATTAAAAACCTAACGGTAATCGCAAATGATACGGGGTTTGTCGACAGCGGGATCGGACGCCTGATAGTCAATAAGCAAATAGGCAAAATAATCGCGACGCACGTCGGCACGAACAAGGAGACAGGCCGCCAAATCAGCGCCGGGGAAATAGAGTATGAGCTTATCCCCCAAGGCACGCTCGCCGAGAGGGTGCGGTCGGCCGGAGCGGGGCTGGGCGGATTCCTGACGCCGACAGGCGTGGGGACCCTCATCGAGGAGGGCAAGCAGAAAATCACAATCGACGGGAAAGAGTACCTGCTCGAACTGCCTATCAGGGCTGAAATCGCGCTGTTGCACGCATGGAAGGCGGATACCTCCGGCAACCTCGTATACCGGGTGGCCTCGAGGAACTTCAACCCGCTCATGGCTATGGCGGCGGATCTGGTCGTCGTCTCGGCTGAAGAAATCGTCGAAGTCGGAGAGCTTGACCCCGATGCGGTCGTCACTCCCGGTACGCTTGTCGACATGCTAATAAAGGGGATGTAACTATGACTGATTCACGTAACCTTATCGCCAAAAGAGCGGCGGCATTTTTTAAGGAGGGCGACCTTGGGAATCTCGGTATAGGGATACCCACGCTCGTGGCGAACTTTCTGCCGCCTGAGAAAAACGTTGTCCTGCACTCGGAAAACGGGTTTATCGGCATAGGCCCAAACCCCGCCACCGGCGAGGAAGACAAAGATATTGTCAACGCGGGCGGTATGCCGGTTACGATCGTTCCGGGCGGCGCGGCCTTTGACAGCTCGATGAGCTTTGCGCTCGCGAGGGGCGGGCATGTGGATATTACTGTGCTGGGCGCTCTTGAAATCGACGAGAAAGGCGACCACGCCAGTTGGATGATACCGGGGAAGCTGGTTCCCGGTATGGGCGGAGCGATGGACCTCGTTGTCGGCGCCAAAATGGTGATAATCGCGATGGAGCATACTACCAGGGACGGCTCGCCGAAGATACTCAAGAAATGCAGGCTGCCGCTGACCGCCGTCAACGTCGTCGACTTTATTGTCACCGAGCTTGGCGTCATGGAAGTCACGGACGATGGCATAGTGCTCAGAGAGCTCGCCCCGGGCGTGACAGTCGAGGAGATACAGTCCAAAACCGAGGCCACGCTGATAATCCCGGACGTAATAGGGTCGATGGAATAACGCGCGTTACTATGTCAGTGGGTATCCCAAAAACACAGGTTGGTTACCGCCAATGCACGGGCACTGCGGCAGTAAGCCTGAATTATTGGGTAAACTTGTGCGCGGGCTGTAACCATTGCGTGTTTTAGGGATACCCACTGACATAGTGACTAACGCGCAGGCACAGCGCGCCGGCATTGTTCGCCGGCCCGGCGCAACGATATAGCGAAAACCAGCGAAGGAGCCGTAAACCGGCTCTTTTGTTTTGCCCAAAGCTTGTTACAAACATTGGTAAAAATATACAAAAGTGATTTTTGTATAAAAGAAAAATTGACAAATTGACAGAGGCGGCTGTATAATATTATCAAAAATGAGTATGTTTTATATTATCAAAAAAAGGTATGCCCGTGAGCGGCAAAATGGGAATAAGGACATCGACATTCAATCCGGCGCAGAGCCGGCGGACCGCACCGCACAAAAAATAAATATCCGGTTATTCGGAAGTCTCGGAGAGACAGCCGAAAAAAGCAGGGACGAAGCCAGGCTGCCGGATGGATTGGCATTGCCGCGCCTGCTTGCTGAACTCGCCGACGCTTACGGCGAGCGATTCCGCGCGGAGCTTTTCGAGGGGCCGGACAGGATCAGGAATGATGTGACGGTTTCGGTTAACGGCACGATAATCTGGCATGAAAACGCCGCGGACATTACCCTTAACCCGGGCGACGAGGTCGCCCTGTTTCCGATTTTCCCCGGCGGCGGCTAGTCCGCTTATAGACAAAAATATCTTACAGGCAGGTGGTAAAATTTTGAACGCATATACCGGAAGAATCCTCTACATCGATTTATCGACAGGCAGCAGCCGCGTCGCGGAATTTGACGAGACGCTGGCAAAAAATTACATTGGAGGCACGGGCATCGGCGTCAAGATGCTCATAGATCATCTGAAGCCGGGCATCGACGCCTTTGACCCGGAAAATCCGCTAATCTACGTCACGGGCGCCACGGCAGGCACGATGATACCATGCACGGCGTCCAAATACGGCATATTCGCCAAATCCCCGGCGACCGGGCTGCTGGGTGAAGCGTACTCCACCGGCCAATGGGGAGCGGAACTTCGCATGGCCGGTTTTGATGTCCTCATCATCACAGGCAGAGCAAAAAAACCGGTCTATATATGGATAGACGACGGCATGGTGCAATTAAAAGACGCCTCCCGGCTATGGGGCAAAACAACATGGGACGCCGAGGACATGATAAGGGACGAGCTCGGCGACCAAAACGTGCGCGTTTCGGGAATAGGCCAGGCGGGGGAGAACCTCAATCGGCTCGCCTGCATTATGAACGACCGCTTCCGGGCGGCGGGTAGGACGGGGCTCGGCGCCGTGATGGGTTCCAAAAACCTGAAGGCAGTCGCGCTCAGAGGCACGCATGACGTTTCTGTCGCCGAGCCCGAAGCGCTGATGGAGCTGTGCAAGGATCTGTTCGAGCGCGCTAAAGGCCCCGCGACAAGCAAATACCGTGTGTTGGGGACTGTCGCCAACATGCTGCCGCTCAACGCGCAAGGCGCGCTTCCCACAAGGAACTACGACAACGCCTCGTTCGAGGGCATCGAAACGGTCAGCGGCGAGTATATCAACGAGCATTACGTCAAAAAAATACAGGGCTGCTCCGGCTGCCCGTGCCGCTGCGAACATATCGCGGTCGTGCCGGACGGTCCGTTTAAAAACATCGCGTCCCGCGTGGAGTACGAGCCGACAATGGCGTTCGGGCCGTTTTGCGGCGTGGATAACGCGGAGGCTATCCTCAAGGCGCTGGAATACTGCAATCTCTTCGGCATGGACGCAATCGGCACGGGGATCGTCGTCGGTTTCGCCATGGAGTGCTTTGAGAAAAAACTGATATCCGAAAAAGACACGGGCGGGCTTGAGCTGAGATTTGGCAACGGCGCCGCGATGGTGGAATTTGTGAAAAAACTCGCATTGAGGGAAGATATCGGAGATGTTTTCGCCGAGGGCGCGATGCGCGCGGCGCAAAAAATCGGCGGTGGCGCCGAGCATTTTGCCATGCAAATCAAAGGACTGGAAATGACCGGGTACGACGTGCGTACTCTCAAGACCTGCGCTTTGGGCTATGCGGTGTCACGCCGCGGCGCCGACCATCAGCGGCACGGGAGCTACGGACACGACCTCAGCGGCGAAGTGGACCGCTTCAAAGCGGAGCCCGGCAGGGGTAAACTTGTCATGGACGATGAAGATTTTTACGCCGTCGTAGACTCCATGATCCTTTGCAAATTCACGCGCACGATTTGGAAAGGCAACGACGAAATAGCTAAGGTCTACTCCATTGTCACCGGTATACCGATGAC
>Ga0123354_10012643_pt1 | contig 13078 bp, 9 predicted proteins | sample TergutLab28metaG_2_FD_97872 | JGI IMG/M metagenome (GOLD analysis project Ga0123354, IMG submission 97872) | Labiotermes labralis P4 segment gut microbial communities from Petit-Saut dam, French Guiana - Lab288 P4 | ecosystem: Host-associated > Arthropoda: Insects > Digestive system > Gut ...
GCGGACGCTTGTGAGTGCGGTAATGAACCTTCGGGTTCCGTAAAATGCGGGGAATTTCTTGACTAGCTGCAAACCAGTTAGCTTCTCAAGAAGGACTCTGCACCATGGAGTAAGTAAGTAAGTCATAAGCATGCCTATGCGAGGATGTGATATTTCCACATTAATACCTCTGATATCAGTTCGTGGCACTTGAATAATTAAACGTTTGATAAGGAGTGCGTTGTTATTCACTAAACATTCCTTGCAGGTTGTCTCTTATCAGCTGATTCATTGTTAAGAACGATTATACCGTTTCATTGCCATTTCTTTGTAAAACGCAGATTACTCCTAAGTGACTTAGATTATTTTGTTTTAATGAGATTACGAACGATACGATATGTACAAATGAGTTCATTACAAACAAACTGCACAACAAATTTCATTCATCCACACATATACCATCCGGTAGGTTCCAGATATTTCTGATACTCATCCTCAGGGAGTACTGATATGCAAATATATGTACACACACACACACACACACACACATGGAATTAAAATTTAATATTTCTTCGACATGTTCGAGTAGTCTCCTATATGTGGATAAGTGAATTTTCTTGGCAATTATATACTGCATGGAAGACGTATAAAATCAAGATTTAAAAAAAAAACTTATTTATGGTTCATTTAACGACCCTGTATTACGCTAGACGATATAGTGTAGAATGATAAGGCTGTACAAGGAAGCGGCCATGCCTTAATCTGAGGAATTATTGCAGTATTTTCTCAGAGGAGCTAGAGAAAATCGCGAAAAAATAAGTCACGTTAACCCGTCTCCTAATCGAGGTATTAACTTAAAAGACTCCTGAATATGGGATATGAGTTTTAAACAGTCGATCAGAAAGTTCAATGGCAGCTAATAAAGTTGTAAATCCCACGTACCTGACGTAATCCACGAATACACACACACACACACACACACACACACACACACAAAAACACACATGAGCTGCTACAGAATTAATCCCGATAGCCTTCAAAACAATCACCTTTCAGTATGGAAGATTAACTTATAGAAGTCACAATGATCCATAGCTTGACGTGTTTAATGGTCAAGCCCATACACTGTTCGCGTCCTGTCCAAACAAAAGAAAAGTGATAGATCTGCTACTTTAGATGGGTCTGGAACGGAAAATGGGAGCCGGGAAAACGTAGCCGGTATAAAGACTCGCTACGGGCTGGACGGTCTGGGGTTCGAATACCGGCAAAGGCAAGCGATTTTCTCTTCTCCAAAACCATTCGGACCGGCTCTGGGGTTCAAATAGGCTTCTGACCAATGGATACCAGGGAACTTTCAGGGCGGTAAAGCGGTTGGCGCTTTAAGTTAACCACTCAACTCCATCTAATGCCGAGTTCAAGAATGAGTGGAGCTATACCTCTGCTCGTCGTGTACTCCTTCACATGGCGTGGAAGGGGACAACAGGATCGAAAATGGAGCGTAGGTTTTTTGAGTGTGGCTGCAGCGTTGCTTCTGAGTTTTGATGATCTGAAGACTCCGTTCTTCTATGATTTGAGGCTACGTCGTAGCAGAATGGTGATCTGATGTCACAAAATGAATTCAGACATGTAAATGGCCCTCCAGAGCAATCATTTCTGTAACCATGAATCTTTTTGTGGTGAAGACTAGACTTTTGCCACTACAGAAATTCCGCAGTCAAAGATTAAACATGGAAAAAACCATATACGTAATGTGAATAACAGATCGTTGTTCACGGCCTGTATGTAACTCTTGAACTTTTATTAGTGAAAATAAATGCTCCATCACACAGCCTGCAGTACAACCCTGTAGCACTGCAGAAAGCAAATTGTTTTATACGTGTTTATTTTAACAGAACGGCGTTTCTTCTGAAATGACATTCACAAACACAGTTCTGTTTGTGCACACTGTGAACAAAGCTGTTGCTGTAAGCTTTTCGAATGTCTCCAGTATTTACAGTTCACTTGGTCCATACCTCCGCTATAACTATGGGCCTTTATCGGTTTTACCGCGTCAAGGTGAAAACGTTAAAAGCACACCTCAATTAAGTAATCTGAAATGTGCGTTGAAGGTGATGCAGAAACAGCAAGAAATTAACTTCGTGAAATGTCTTCATGCATGTAAATTATTTTGCAGTTTCTTTATCGCTTTACGTTGAACAAGGTTGTATTATTGCATGAGATGTCTTCACCCTTATGAATTATTTTGTGGGGCCTTCTCCTCTATGAGCCCAAAAACAAGACTGCAGAGTTCTGTGTTGCTGTACTTCTGACTCTTTTCAAAAGATTCATTAATAGTTATATGAAAATAGCTCCGTGGTCATGGAATTTCTGAAAATCATTCATACAGCTCCATTAATTAAATATATAAAAATATGAACTCCGATATTCGGTCCTCCCATTAAGCGACTATTCATTTGCCCATCAACCCTCGAAGTTTCCGTCAGATCGCAGACAGAAGTGACAGTCTCTGTAGGCAAACAAACGCCACGGATTGACAGACGGACATACTTCTTACAGGCACACATACGGTAGTCATACTCATTCAGGAATTCTTCCCTTAGAATTTGTAGCCAAATTGTGTATTTAACGATGCTATCAGCGTGTTAGTAAGGATTCGCAGCGCAGTTTGAGGTGCTGTCTCGGCATCTGTCTGATGAGACTGAATAAAACCACTACATACCGGCCTGTGGGTTGAACCCGAGTCGTTACGACTACGAAGCATGAATGCAGACACGACGGTGATATCTGCTCCCCTACCCCCCCCCCCTCCCGCGCGCTATTTGAATGGTAAAGTAGGCCTACTTGGTTTCCTGAACGAGTTAATAACATGAATCCAGACAGTATTTGGCTACAGTCTTGCAATATGCCTGCTATGTCCCTGCATCCTCTTATCTTCATGCACACACACACACACACACACAGTGCATCTTAACCTTTTCTCAAGTGAGGCGAAAGTAGCAACACCCACGTAAATCGCGTAAGGCATCTGATTCTGGATCAGGCTGATGGGTGTTCGAGAAGCATTCTTTCATGCAATGTCCATTCCAGATTTCAGTTTTGTAACAAACAGCAGCCATAGTGTTGCACGCATCGGGGGCCTGTGTACAAAGCGTAAAGAATAGACCTTGCGCAACATATCAATGTAGGGCGTAATTGTGTAATTAGAGACATCTGTCTAACGGCTACTGACTAAATATGGCGCATAAAGTTATCCATTTATGAGTGCGTGTAGGATATAATGCAATTTTTAAAACTTTTCTTTCGATATCGGAGCCGGGATAGCATAGTCGGCACAACAACTAGCTACGTGCTAGACGGTCCTGGTTTCGAATCCCATTAAGCGCAAGAGATTTTCTCCGAAACCGTCCAGACAGGCTCTGGGGCCCCCTCACCTCCATCATTGCCGAAATTACGAATGAGTGGAGCTATATTCCTACTCCCCCTGGATGCCTTCATGGACAGGGACTTGACCTTTTACCTTGTGTACGATGTCAACAGGGGAATGGTCTTTACGTAGGGTTGGTTGCTGTTACTATGATATCGAGTTAAAATAACCATGTTCTGTTTTGTCACCTTAACCCGTGACCATAAACTTCTGTTGTTCTGGCAGTCCTTTCACGGCAGCTATAATGGTACACATTGCTATAAATGTCGCAACACCACGTACAGTCGTACTATTACTGACACTTTCGACGGAGAGCGAACTCGGAGTACTGTACCTGACAATCTGAATGGAAAAATGGGACTTGTTCCGTTAGGTACTACCTGTTTTATTGATATTACCTTGTTAGTTCAGCTGCAGTTGCAATTCATTTGACTTTACGTCAGAACCTCGCAGTCCGTAGTTCAGGTCCAGATTAAACAGTGCAATTAAAAAAAAGATTAATGTGCAAGCCGTGCGGACCAGTGTGGCAGTCTTTGAACCAGTGACTGCAATTAGAATTTAATAATTTCTTACCACTTGGAACTATCTCTTGTAATTCAAATACGTATTGAAACGCGGTGGGTACATATGTATAACCAGACTGAACAGGCAGGAATTCTGTATTTTTCCCTCGTGATTAATTTGTACTTTTCTTATGATAGAGTGAGTCCGGCTACACACACATTACACACACACACACACACACACTAAAACAGTGTGTGTATATATATATATATATATATATATATATATATACAATTTTCAACAAATTTAAATATTTTAGACCGTCTCACAAATGTAACATTGGCAAATATTGGCGTGTGCCTATTCAGGCCTATGTATTGATATGCCTGTTTAATTCAGGTATCCTCTTCCGTGTTCACTCTATTAGCATACAAGGGGAAAAGTTACCCATTATGTAAATGTAGAAACAATGGTGATTTTCCACATGCACAAGTACTTGCTAGCGATTCAATACCGTCACATGCTACAGCTACGACAAAAACATGAAAGATCACCTTTTATCAGCTTGCTGCGCCATGACATACATATTACATTTCTTTGAACAAAGTACGACGTCATTGCAACCAATAGTGATATACTCCCAACACCCCATAACAGCTAGCGTTGTGTATGAACGCAATGCATGTAACTTTTCCTTGCCATATAAAAATCACATTGCATCACGTTCTCGCTTCATGGTTCAGAATTCGTTAGAGAGGGGCGTGTCGGAACCGATTCAAAAGGAGACTCTCGTGATTGAGGGAAATGTTACAAGGCTTTACTGGAAGTGCCATTACTGATTTTTGACGTTCGGTATTGTGTAAGACGTAAAACATAGGGCCGAAAAATCAGTTGGCCTCAAAGATTTTACATTTTACTTACCAGCTTACTAATTTTGGGGCTATCTGTGTTGTCTGTCCCGACAACATCGAGTGACTGTACGACGAATTGGAGAGGACTGGAAACGAAATGATCTTAGCGTATTTCAGGGAGATTAAACTCCATATATCGGGTGCTCCGTCCCAACTTCCAATCGATATCTGCTAAACACAAATCAGAAAAATTACCGCTGTGACAACCTATTGTTCTGTAGCATAATAAGAAATTTAATGTTAATTTGGCGTTCCAGGGAGGGAAGGCATTGTTCCCTTGTTTTTGTTTGTGACGGTCAACATTTGCTGCGCGTTTTGCGGTTAAGCTGTATAGGGAGACACCATCACATTACTTTCATTTTCTTACATAAACTGACACTGTGGTAATTTAACCTTGACGTTATCTGTCATGCATCCTGGTTGCATCACCGCAAGTGTTACCGCAGGCACACACACACACACACACACCTTGAATCATACTAGATTAGTCCTTGATATTTTGAACAGTATCTGAAGTTCACTTTACAGGGTCAATGAACTAATGATCCATTGCACAGCAAAGAATGAGCAATTTCGGAATAAGGATGAGTTCGGAAATGGCGGCCAGTAGCCCATTATGAAGTACTATCTCGGAATTTGCCTGTCTACCTAAAGAAAACTCGATTCTTGCCAGTGTGAATAACGGGTCGAAAATCGAAGAGGAAGCCTTTAAAATATGAGGCACGAACCACAAAACCAACACGTTACCAACATCCCACACCATTAAAACTCAACAAAACACGAGAATCATTGTTACTGGCTGCATAAATAATCAGTGATTTCTCCGTCAAGACGACAAAAGAACCGTCACTAGCCTATACCGTCACTGCTGCTTGTAGAAAGTACTCTGTATTAATAAATAATGAAGCTAACAATGTTTGCAAGCTTCCTGTACACAGTGAGAGGAGGCAAATCCCGTAACTATAAATAATACAGGGTTATGTTTAATAATAAACGGCAATACAACTTCACATACGGAACGCGCAAAGATGGACTTCATACAGCTGAACGTCCTAGCTTATGGAAAAAAGTAGAAGGTCTATGTTTTAGTAGTATTGTCAGTAATTTAGCGCTATTTGCTAACAACAGTGGACCGCCTAACCCTGTGCATGAAGGCACCACGATCCTTCGAAACTTCGGGAACTACTTACGACTATAAACTACGCAGCATTCCAGAAGACTCGAGTATTCTGGAAATTACTTAGCCTACAGAAAACTGTGTACCGATGGCTTGAAATGAACTGCAGATAAAAAAGTGTGTGCAGTTAAAGACTGCCATCTGGGAAGTGACACCATATAGTCTGGTGGTAAAACGTTACCGACATTTCTCGTGAGTGTTGGTAAATGTCTACCACACTAACGGTGTCACACTCCAGAAGACAGTATTCAACACAGCAACCGTCGTTAGAACCACACATTTCAGTTACCGTGGTTCTGTGCAGGTTGAACGTTGCTATGAAAGCCGCTACACCCCTAGTTAAAACATGGAACGGTGGAAACCGTACGTCTTATATCGATTTCAAGTTTCTACATTCTTTTCGGACGTGACCGTCGTGTGATGATGCGTTAATGTTATTGATCGGCCAGTGACGTAGTAAAGATTTGAGGAGTAAAGGGGACAGTGTGTTATCTAGTGAAAGTTTAATTTGATTATCCTTCTGGAAGTGGCGTTTCCTAACAGCCGTAATCTTCCGTACTGAAACTGAAGTGAATATTTTATATTTGTGGTTCCGTGCATCGTAATTCTACGTTGAAGAAATCCAACAAGATGCAACAGTATGCAGATATATATTTACAGCTAAATTACTCTACATGTTTCGGGCTTCCATCGCACCCATCGTCAGGAGTACATAAAACTGTATTTGCAGCCTCTGGTACAGATCATACTATCTGGGAAGCTTACTTCCCAGATAGTATTATAGGGTTATTATATGATTGTTTTATAAAAGACGGTGCCTCCATCATAAAAATTGTACTTATTTCACATCGCATCCCTCTGTACAGATTGATATCAGGAAATTTGAGGGTTGTTTGACCGTGCACCTTCATCATGAAATACATTGTTGCATCAAGTTAGCATTTCACTTTATTTCATTATATCAGGAAGTACTGCATAGGAAAATTCTTTACAAAAAAATGAGTGTCCATTATTTTGTCGTGTCAGAAAGTAGGAGAAAGTATGTAAAGTGTACTTTCGTCGTAATTTAAAACAGCTCTCTGACAGTAAATGCTCAGCCTCCCCCCATGCGAACACTGCTGTGATCGGCAGCTCTCGTATCCAGCTGACTACATGGCACTCGGAAGTGTGTTATTCCGGCTAGCGATTGATAATCGGAGATTGTCGAATCTCGACCAAGGAAATCGACTGCCCTTGCTTAAGGTGTTTCGTGATTTCCCTCAATCCCCAGAAGAAATGCTGGGTTTTGATTTAAAATTGGGCGCGACCACATCTTGCCACGTCCCCGCCAAATTCTTACTCATAATTATTGTGTCATTTTTAGACTGACACTAGGTAATCTACACAGTCGATCAAACGTCGTTAAATGCTCGTAGACTCAGGTTTCTGGTGTACGATTATGTACGTACACATTTAAGACTTCTGCGCATCGAAGTCATGGTAGTCTGAAAGCGCTGAAAGTTAAAGAAAGCCGTTTACACCGCACGGCACTACAGTTAGCTGCACACAGTATCAAACCCCACGGCGCAGAATTCTTCTTCCGAAGCCAACATTTCCGCAGTAGTGACAGTAAGTTTCATTGCCATTCACAAGGGCCCGCGGCTTGACCCTATCCTGAGTTAGATAACTCAGCGCACGGCTTCATAACCTATTCCCTTCATATCTCTTTCAAGAATAATACTTTAAGTTGCACATTGACAAGTGGACTTCACAGAAGCATTGAGACTTTTTCCTCCCCTTTGCCAGACAGCCCGTAGTAGGCCAAGACCGCCTCATTGTCGAGGCTTCACAATCAAACTCATACACACCACACTCGACAGGACTCATCTGAACGAGTGATCAGCCCGACACAGAGACCTTAACCTGACAACACACACAACATTCATAAGAGACAGACATCCATGTCCTGGGCGGGATTCGAACCCGCAATCCTAGCAAGCTAGCGGCCGCAGACCCGCACCTTACACCGCGCGGCCACTGGGATCGGCGAAACCTTGTGACTTGTGGCATATTTTGATGGATAACCATATAAATATTGGTCTCATTTGAGACTCTTAATAACGAAGCCTAGCTAAAGCAAATACATACGTCGAAAATAAACTTTAAGCCTTCGACTTCTTCCAACAAGCTAAGTGAAATTACTGCTTGGACCTGTTTGATTTCAGCCTCTCTGAATACGACAGATCCCCGATAAAATTAATATATCAGCAAATATTTAATTCCATCTAACACATGGACAAACAGTGAAGGTGACACTCTTAATATTAATGAGCGATATTACTTAAGCACCATGAAAGCACTGCAAGTTCTGCCTTTAACCCACCATAACCTATCATCATTTGTACATAGGCACTTTGCGTGACAATGCAGTTTAAAGTCGTAGCAGAAAACCTGTTGCTGTGAATAATTTATTTCTTATGTGCTGTTAGAAGGTCAGTATAACAACACAGTATTAGCCCCTGAGTGTAGCCAGTTATCCTTGAAGCTGAAAATGTATATATCATTCCCGAAACACTTCATCAATGGCATCCTCTCTTTTGTAACTACACAACTGTATTACGTCACAACGGATCTTAGGGCAAACTGCTGTCAGGTACACGTTGAGAAAGGTCAGTTTATCCGGGGGAAATGCGATTACATTTGTTTGCTTTTATAAGAACATTTGTGGCGTGATGACTGCGAGTTTTCGTTTTGCCGAAATAAATTCTCACGTCTATTTCGATCCAAAATTTCAAACTGTATATGAAATTCAACGTCTCTGTATGTGTATGTATGTATATATGTACCTTATATACGTGCAATTCCTTGGAGCTAAGGAGTCAGCGACTGTCATACCCGGCTTGGCACGGGTAGGTTCATTGCCAAGTTGCCATGGTTACGGGGTTTCCATGGGAAACAAAAGAAATTAGGACTTAGGATAACACCTCCGTAGGGCAGCAAGCCGACAAATGGAATTAACGCTTGGCTTGTCGCCGTTCTAGAGAAAGTGAATTGTGAGTGAGGTCACAAACGTGTTTAGGTTATGCCTGTGAAATGACGGGGCCATTTCATATATATACACATACATCCAGGGTGGACGTTCGTTTTTAGGCGCTTTCGCTATATTGTGAAAAGCGACTATTAGCATCGTAGTGTCTGTCCGTCTCTCCGCATGGGACATGTTACAACTCGGATCCCATTGAACGAACTGAATATAACGCAGTAACGAAGTTCCAGAACTGTCCTCTATGTCAGGTCAACCCAAGAATGTGCCTTGTCATTTGAAGGGTTATCACCTGTCTAGTGATATCTCCTACTGCGGTGTACTAGACAACGCATAGTTTCAGCCAGGCCACCGGATCTTGTTACTTGCGGCAATGGTAGCGTGCAGCATCCTACATTCACATCACGACGTTGCACTTTTTTGGTGCACTGGCCAGTAAATACAATGAACTGCAGCCGAATCGTGGTTGATTTCGAACTTTCCCCAGCAACCACCACACACAACAGTCACTGCATTGTGGAAGTGCCTGGAACGCAAGCAACCACTGTTAATGCCACGTAGAATGATTAGTCAGCAAGTTCCACTGGATATCGTTAATGTAACCTGGCTGCAGTCAGATAAGTCGTAAAACTCCAGTGGAGTGCAGTGCGTAATAAGAGAAGATAAAAGTTCCTGTGACGCAAAACAAATGTCACATGTGTCGATTCGATGTAGGTACATTAAAGAAGGAAACGAGAAACAGCATGCCACCATTACGTTCTACCGAATGGCTTGTAGCAATCCTAATTTACTCGAGGTCCCGTGTGTAAAACATGGTGAGGCTTTGAAAAATTAATATATTTCTCACGAAACCACTTCGAATTTCCACGCGTAGGCGAGAGGAAAATATTAAAATTGACTTGAAAGAAATATAGTCTGAGGGTGTAGGTTGTGTTTACCTGGCTCAGGTTAGCGTCAGTATAAAGAAGACACTAACTTACGAGGCTATGTCAGAAACAACATAGAAACCCGTCTTTAATTACCCAGAGTCTCCGTCGGTCTTAACCGGAAACTTGTTTCAGAAATTACAGTTTTGAAACTGGTCAGTTAGGGTTGCCTGTTGCTTGCAGGACAGTGAGGTTTGCAGAGTAATGATATGAAACCTGATTGGACCCTTATCATGAGTCACGCCAATACCGTCCATTCCAAAATTCTTGAAGTGCCTCTTGTGGTTATTTTATTGAATCATTCATAAAATTTACTGCTTTGTTTGTTCTGTTGTCTCGATCGCCTTGAAATATCTGACGCATGCCAAATAGCCTGCACACTGCTTAATGCTGTTTACGTTGTGGGCCTGCTGACTGCTGTTTAGAATAGCGCGTTTAAAGTGTCATACTGACTTGCAACATTTTGTCTTGTACTTGAAGTAATAAGCAATGGCTTTTGTCTGTAAACTTGTTCGACTCCACAGTTTTTTGTTTCATGTGTATATACACAGCAGAACAGGATGCGTCACGAGATGGAGAAATGTGCATACATTTTAAGTAAACGACAGTCACATGGAACTGTTTCAGGCGTGAAAGAACTTGCTTTTTGGCTTACTTAACAATGCGTTTTCAACTGCACTGGTTATTTGTACTTGATTTTACCAAGATATCAGTAACCCTGGGCGAGTATTTGAAGGGGTTCAGAATTTTAGATATTTAGGTGCCTTGATATACTAAAAAAATTTAATATGTGATGAAAAAAAATCAAGGATTGCTGCAGACAATAGATATTTTATAGTCTAAGACAAATATTTAAGTCTAGAACCATGAATAAAGCAGTTAAAATTAAGATATAAAACGATGGTGAAACCAGTTGCAGGGTACAGGAGTGAAACATGGGCCATGACTGAGATGGATATGAAAAGACTGGGTACGTGGGAAAGGAAAATATTAAGGATACATGGACCGGTGGTAGAGAAAGGAATATGGAGAATAAGAACTATCAGTAATTGAGGGAGCTACTGTATGCGAAGATCTAGGCATAGTAGCAGATATTAAAAAGAAGAGACTGGAATGGATTAGACATGTAGTAAGAATGAATCAGGGAAGGGCAGTTAAGAAAATATTTGAGAGTAAGACGGAGGGAAGTAGAAGAAGGGGAAGAACTAGATTCAGATAGCTGGAAAATGTGGAGAGAGATCTGTGAGAGAGGAATGTTAAGAGAAGGCGACGGAGGGCATTCAACAGGGAAGAATAAGCGTCGGTGGTAAAGAAAGCCAAGGATCTCAGAGGGCCGTAAAGCCAAGGAGTAAGTCAGTCAGCATCAAGTAGGTAAGGAGCAGTATCTCAGACTACACAACGTAGAATGAAACGGAAAGTATGTTGAAGTGACTGTGACCTCATTTAACATTCTATCCTGGAATGTGCCTGGAGGGACTGAAGAAACGACATAAAAACATCAATCAGGATAGCTGGTGTTTCGGTCAGGATTCGAACCGGGCATCTCCCAGATAGATTTCATAATCGTTGATGCTTGAGTTAACGTGTTCAATCGCATTCGTTATATAGCATCTAATGCAAGTATAAGTGTGAACAATGGACTGAAAAGAATGTGGAAAGAAGAACCATCGGTATTGGAAGATACTCTCCATGAATTAGCTTTACCACGTCTTTGGTTCTACTCGTGTTCTTATCTAGCGCCCACCGGTCGCTAGAAGGCGTGTGTATTTTCCATTGTTGGGTAACTGAATTATTGAAGTTAAGATTGTTTTCTTCCTTACATTTTTCAACGACACTTCAGCAGCTTTGTGTGGCGTGGAAGATGAAAGATTTACTACGAATGATGCCCACGATCTGTTCTATCTATTATATCACTAGAAGTACTATTCGGAGTATCTGGCCCTTGGGATTATAATCGAAATCGTGGTTTCCCGAATATATTGCAGGGATCTTCACTACTCAACCGCACTGTTTGGTACAAAGCTGAAAGCTAGTAATACTTCGTGCTCATAACGCCATTTAACATTCAGTAGTTTAAAATCGCGAATTATAACGAAAATTTAAAGGCAGTGTTTATTCATACAAATTTTATTTCGGTAACGGATAATATCAGAATGATAATTAAACTATAAATAATAATAATTAACAATAAATAAAATTCAAAATATCCGTACAAATTACCTTAGGAGGTTTTTGTGTTACTGTATTAGCGCTGGATGTTACGGACAAACAAATTCAGACTGCATAATTGCTCATAGTTCAATGGTTGTGGCTTAGTTGGAGGATTAGCGCGATTCAGTGGTATTAACGAAATTGGGATGCTGTTGTTACCTTAGAAGCTTTCATGCAAAGTGTTGTAGATATCCGGTTCATACTTTGCAGTCCAGCATTATTTGACATAGAACATGTTATGTATTTTTTCATACACGCAATTTTTATTCCCCTGAGCAATAAACAGAAATACAGGAACATTTTTAAATAACACCACACTTCATATTACATTCGGTTTCGTAGGACAGCAGGCAGCACAGCAATTGCCGCTCTTCCCATTTGGCGTAAGTCGGGATTAACTCGGTTCGGTTCACTGCACGGCAGTTACCTTCGCCATTAAAACTCTACCACGCCGTCGTTAATAAACTGTAAACAGCAAATATAACGTGTGTTCCAGTATGTTGACATACTGACATGTTTTCCGCAGATAATGTAATGTATTTCGGCGCCTTATCAACCAGAAGTTTCTTAAAATTATAAATCTTATTGTAGCACCGTGCATTTTTTTTTATAGGATCACTTCAATTTATCAGCCAACGAATGCACATATAATTTCACATAAAACACTTCTAAAACACTTTAAAACACTCCGACATGTTTCGATCTTGTCAGATCATCATCAGGGAGCTTAGTTCCACGCTAAAGTTATATTATAGTATTCACAATTCAATTGGTATTTGCAAACGAGGTGTTGTGGCAACATGTCATGTTGTGTAGGAATGTGCTGCCACAACACCTCGTTTGCAAATACCAATTGAATTGTGAATACTATAATATAACTTTAGCAAGGAACTAAGCTCCCTGATGATGATCTGACAAGATCGA
>Ga0123354_10012644_pt1 | contig 13077 bp, 6 predicted proteins | sample TergutLab28metaG_2_FD_97872 | JGI IMG/M metagenome (GOLD analysis project Ga0123354, IMG submission 97872) | Labiotermes labralis P4 segment gut microbial communities from Petit-Saut dam, French Guiana - Lab288 P4 | ecosystem: Host-associated > Arthropoda: Insects > Digestive system > Gut ...
AGCTACTTGAATGAAAAAAGTAGCGGCTCCAGGTCTAGAAAACAGAGATTAACGGCTGTGGGGACCCGTTGCGCTGACCACGTGACACCCCTCTACCCGCAAAAGTTGGCACTAACTTCGCCGGCCGGCCGGCGGCGGCCGTTCTGTCGGTATAGTTCGCGTGCGGACTAAGGCCACGGAGTTTTTATATCTGGCCTATTTTCTGTAACTTCTCTCTCTGTGTGTACTGCTTGATTCCACAACACTGTGACATCTGCCTCTTCATACACTGGCTTGGGTATGTGTGTGTACCATTTATTAGTATTAATACGTTTTATTTTTTCGTTATTAAACACTGTAATGAAAGGTAACTTTGCAACTTGAGCTTATCTGTATAGCTTGAGATCGTTCCGGGAAGTATGGTGGTTACTTGAAAGATGTTACGAAAATGAGGAAGAGACACTTTGGTTGAGAATAAAATTCCACCCTCGCCCAGCCTTCTTCCACCTTTCATGACGGAGATGTTTGGAAATAATAGCTGACTGATTTCGACTTCCGTTTTAACGCTGTTATTAAGAAGTACTTGGTGCACTGGTCGCCTGTATGAACGGCAACTTCTGCTTCTTCTGTGTTGAGCGGGAAGTCTGCTTCGTCTTTTGCATAACGGGGCTCGTAGAGTGTCATAATAGGACATTTCATTTAGAAGCTATGAAACACTTTCGGTTGTTAATTAGCTTGCTCCTCAGACATGGCCCACAGAAACAAGGCGAAGATCTCATTCCTGGTGGAAGAAAGGTGGGTGAATCAGTAAATAAAGTTGTGAGAATCGAGGATCTCATTACAACGAGCGTCAAGATGGCCATGTAATTTGATAAGTGCCAACATTTCTGAGGAACCTCTTCGTCTTCAAGGTAGAAAGGATGTGCCCTTGCACCCTGAAAATGGAGACAGCATGTTGCGCCCAAACATCTGTTGATGTGGATGAGGCCACACGGCGTCACCTTTATTACACGATAGGATTCTTCGTATTAACACTGCGCAGAACCACAAGCCAGAGATATTAGTTTATTTGATAACTCTTTTTCTACTTTAATGGGTCACGTGCTGCGCCGAACAGTAGAGGACCCGTGGCTGAAGTATTTAGCCTTGATGTGACTTCGTTGCAAAGGGAAAGCACAGAGTAATAATTTTTTTCCCTCTGTACTCTATTTCGTTACAAAACTCGCACGTGGAAAAGTGTTTCAAGCGGAAGGCTTAGACCTTAGTGAGAACAGTACTTCATGTTTTGTGCCAGTTTTTTTGTGTGATGAGTCTTCAGAAAAAATAATTTCGGTTTGATATGCACGTAAAGTGAGTATTATACGGTAATTTGGGAACTTTTAGGTTATGACACCGTGCAGTCTGGTGTATAGCTAAGAACTTCCCAGAGGGTTTCTTTTGCGTCACAAAAACGACCACAATCAAAATCTTCACATCCGTGGAAACACCAGCTCTCGGAAATTGATATATGATCTGTTATTACCAATGGTACATTTGCGGACATTTGTTGGTGCAGACCCGCAATACCAGTTTTTTTTAATCCGTAGCCGAGTGTTCGCGATGCGACACTGATGCTTATACACAAGACATGAACGACATTCCCCTAATGAACTCGTAAATTACTACGTAATTACACCGGTGATCCAGACTTGACATGGTAAGCATGTAGACGCCTCGTCTAGTGGAGCACGTCGGCAAGTGAAACTTTTTTGTATAATTCATTTATTTTTCTTGCTAAGGTCCTTGCTGTAAAAATGTTTGCCAATTCGGTGAGCATCTAAACATCTACAGCCTTGTAATTGCAGTATAGGGTTGGAGTCACACATGTTCCACGTTGCCAGGTTTACACTTTTTCACTGCGTGAAGTAAAGAACAAATTATGATAAAAATGCAGCCTTGAATTGCCTGTGGAACTACCGAAAAGGCACTGCAGACATGACAACACCACACTGCTTAGGTGGCCGATTCGACACTAGACTACACTCACTGTACCGTACGAAAACGAAGACAGAGCAAGACTGCTGTTCGGGGCTACCACCTACGATATTACTCGCAGTACAATACCGCTTGTTGAACTAGCCGTATGTCGCTACAGACAGGAAAACACTGTACTGTTGACCTTGCATTACTTTACTACGGACTGGACAACGCCTGACAGTACACCTAGCCGTATGATGCTATAACCACGCTGTTGAGCTTGCATTACGGTACTCCAGGCGGGCAACACTGTGTTTTTGAGCTAAAGATGCTATACTTCGGACCCCAGGACAACGCCGTTCTTTGGAGCTGGCGGTGCGGTACTACAGACAGGACAACAGGGTGCTTTTGAGCTAGTAGTGCGGTACTACAGACAGGACAACAGGGTGCTTTTGAGCTAGTAGTGCGGTACTACAGACAGGACAACAGGGTGCTTTTGAGCTAGTAGTGCGGTACTACAGACGGGACAACAGGGTGCTTTTGAGCTAACGGTGCGGTACTACAGACAGAACATCGTGTTTTTGATCCAGCGGTACGGTACTACAGACAGGACATCGTGCTTTTGAGCTAGTAGTGCGGTACTGCAGACAGGACAACAGGGTGCTTTTGAGCTAGTAGTGCGGTACTACAGACAGGACAACAGTTTTTGTATTGTTTATATGATTGGTTGCATTTGAACGTGGCGCGGAAATGTGGGACGAACTGCTTGTAAGGACGGTTTATTTGCACTCATTACTGATTCGGCCGAGGCTTGGCGAGTTTGAAGACGTCTATAGTAATTGCCTTGGTCCTACTATTTGTCGTCATAATACGAAACTTGGGGAAGTAAATAGAAGGCGAAACTTAGGGGAGGGGAGTTAGTAGCAGTACGTGTTTACATTGAGAAGTAGTACTTGGTTAGGAATTGTGTTAGGGATGGCACGGAATACTCCCCTAGGAAATTTCGAAGGGGGGTTGATCTGACTGGGTTACTTTATCGGCCTTTTATTCTTGCCAGTTCCTTCCTTCGGCCCTTCTACTTTATTCCTTCATGCTTTACTTTATTCTTTTGTTTCTCAGCACGCCTAGCATATAAAATGGACGCACACCGCGGAATTACGTTACACTAGAAGGGGCCTACGCTCTTCTGGCTTATTACGCAGCGTGTGGTGGTAATTTCTTACCTACATTTCGGGACAAACTGTCGGTCCCATCTTCAAGGGTCAAGAATCCAAAAGGTCTAAAATCACGCATACTCTACACTACATTGCTTGCATCAACTGTCCGTGTAATGCAGTTGCCACTTACTAGACCATGTTGAAAATATGGATAACATTTACGCAAAGTGAAGAAGTAACATTTCCATTTATATATTTTATCTCAAAATGGTATCGAAACAGATATTGAGTGCTAGTGGGGAACACAAAGTGACAACAGTCATAAGTTGGAAAATTTAATTTCTGTCTGATGGGGTCATAAGTGTGTCATAGCATTCAAGTTATTAAAATGAAGATCCTACCACAGAAGAGGGTGGGCCGGGTAGCTCAGTCAGTATAGTGACTGACTACGGGCTGGACGGTCCGTGATCGAATCCCGGTGGGGACGAGATTTTCCGCCCGTCCGGACCGGCCCTGGGGCCCACCTAGCCTCCTGTAAAATGGGTACCGGGTCTATCCCGGGGGTAAAGTGCGACCGGGGCGTGCTACTGACCATTCACCCCCTTCTAGTGCTGCCGTCATGGAAGAGTAGAGCTATACCTCCACCCACCCTCTGGGCCACACCGGGCCTTTTTTTACCACAGAAGCGGACCTAAATCCGCCACAAATGTTTACTAGTGCAGCTAGTGTTCATACTATGTTTAAACGAAAGACGTCACTGGAGACCGAATGATGACGACACAATTATAAAGGAATTAAGGCATTTAGAAACAAACCTGAAAAGAATTTTGCACCAGATGCCGCTGCGGTGACTCGTTTGGCGATGTTACGGCATATGGGTGTAACGTTTGATTCCCGGGCAGGTGCATTTAGATATCTCTCTCCGCCATTCTCTGTAGACTCCTCCTGTGAATTAACCGAAATCCCGAGATTTCTCCGTTGGCGTTTGGTGGATGGAACTTTGGTACCGAAGTGTGAAGTTATGCGCCACCCAGCTCTGTTTGTGGCTACACTCTTCGTAGTTGTTATCACTGACAGCGAGCCTTTATTGCCAGTTTCGACGCATCGTTCGATAATGCATGTATATACCTTCACATCGGACTCGGGATAGTGACTAGGCTACGGGATTAACGATCCGGCTTTCGATTCCCGACTACGACGAGAGATTTTTCCTAGTCTCCGGATATGTCCATACGGGCTGCGGGCCCGCCAGGCCCCCCACTTACTGTGTACCAGGGGCTGTTTCGACGGTAGTAAAGCGGCTGCGGCATGATGTTGACCACTCCTCTGGTGTCGAGTTTAAACATCATTGGAGCCATAACTGTACCTAAGGCGTGTACAGGGACAGCTTTACCTTTTTTGTCTTTGCATCTTCTGTAGTTATGAAATCGTTTGTGTGGGCGTGCGCGCGCTTGTGTGTGTGTGTGTGTGTTCGCTTATAGGAAATTCTGACCTCGCTGGAAACCCTGCAACATCGCAAGCTTCCGTCTTTCAATTTTTTTTTTTTTTTACATTTACCAAAACTTTTAAAAAATAAAATAGAAAAATGGACAGATGAAAAATAAGAGTGAAATTCTGTATCGCCTCGATTTTCGCGGTTATTTGGGACCGATAAAACAGTCACGACCATTGAAATTAAAAATATCAAAATCAATATTCAATGTGAAACTCCTCTTCGGTTCCAAGACTTACGAAACGCCACAACTAAAATATAAAATAACCTCAAGAAATATTATAAAATCACGGAATTTATTTTTAATAAAATATATTTTTTTTTAATCATGAGATGCATTATATGAATAAACGAAAATACCATACCATAAAGGACGAACGCAATCAACGTAACTTCATGAAAGAACGCGGTTGAACGAGCTAAATGTTATATGCGCCATAGCTGGACAGAAGTGAAACACACTTCCCCTTCACATGATCTCATTCCGAATGATCAGAACCATTCACGGAAGGTCGAAACAGTGATATCAAGACGGGTGGTTAGGAGATTTCGAAATCCCGAACACTGGGATTCACGAACATCGAGACTGTCGTAGAAGGTTCCCGAAAGGACAGTGGTAGAGAGGAGATATGGGCACTGAAATACGTTTAACAAGTGAAGAATCTCATTTAATATATAACTGGGATGGCGCTGTTTTAATTTATGGCCTGGTCCCTGCTCATTCAACTCTTCGAATAGGCTACTCGTTTTTGGCACAGCCTTTGCTTCGGGCCCACAAATACAGATTTAGCCCTCTACCGACTAAACGTAATCCGTTCTATTTAAAGGCCCAGTTCGTACCGCAGAGTAAACACTTGCCATTTCGGTTATAGAAACCAATCTCTGAATGCTCTATAGCGCAAAATTCTCTTTTTGTCCTGAGATCGACACAAACATATCAATACACTGAGGGCAGAATGTAGAATTTTGGAATATTCAAACTGGTGATAAATACAGTAACCGCTAGGCCTTAAACGGTTAAGCATTGTGGATTACCATTTCCCTCTGCCGTGCAATTACTGCTTGCGGGTAATTGTTACCCTCTGAAGATGGGTGACAATGCAGGGGTTACTGTCCTCTGCCGGGGTCCCTGACATAACTCCGTAATTCTGTTCAGCCTTTTGTTTGCTTTTTTTCGGTAGTAAATGTTTGATTTGATGTACCCTGCACTGAAGAATGCCTTGAAGGTACGTGATTTGTTTGGGAAATGATAAGAAAACATGGTTAGCTCAGTCTCCATACATACTGAGTGTATTACTTCTGCAGTTCAACGACAGAATAGTCAGATACTTTCATCATGGCCCTCATTTCAGCGAAGTTGTTATTTGTCAGAGGTTTTCCTAAGTCCCTCCAGAAGTGACGTTCGTTAGTTACAGGGTTTCATAGTCAGCTCAGGTGTCAATATTCGACACTAGCAACGCTAACAAATGCTCTGGTAACAGCACTCATAGGTTTAAAGTCACTAACACGAAAGCCCAGCCTTGGACATCGTCCCAAAGGATAGTGGCCAGTGGCAGGCTGTTCTGTCCACAACACTGAACTTTGAGCAAGTATTAAAGGCAGCGAATTTCTTTGGCCAATCCCGGTGACCGGGCTACTGAGGCGTGGGTCTGCGAGTTCGTATCCCACCGGGGGCATGGATGTTTTTCTCGTATGACTGTTGTGTGTGTTCACGTAGAGGTCTCTTCAACGGACCGATCCCTCGTCCTGAGGAGTCCTACAGCGCATGTGTGTGTGTGATAAATTGTAAGAATAATCTCTACGCCTACAATGATTAGGTACAAAGAAGTCAAGACTAAGAAAGCAAGAAAGAAACAGAGGAAGAAAGAAAGGGAACTTCTTGAGTAGCTGAGCGTGTCATTTATCATTAACGTTTTTATCTCTTGGAACCGGTTGTTTGGAGGCAGGGTAGTTGAATTGTCCCCATGCTTGATAAACTCTTTACATCTCGATTGTGCTCTGCCAGGTACAGCAATGAAAACATCAGCGTTTTACCCACAAGTTGTATTTATGCTATCCTTTAAATTCTCACAGTAAACAGCGAGTATTTTCCTGTACAGAATTAACCACCTGATTTTTCGAATGAGAGCAGACTGTGTTCTCTGCCAAGTACGAACTGACTCATACAAAGTCTCTACATCAATATTAGTCTTCAAAGCTTTAAGAATTACTCCACCAAAATGTATGGAGAAGTGGTGGTATAAGTCCAGGCATTTTAACCTCTGTACGACAAGGATGTAAGCAGTCAGCTTTCCACCTTGGCTACCTTATCCCTGGAGAAATGGCTGTGAGTGTCTTTCGATACGCTTCTGAGGCGTAGAGCCGTTCTGGATGTGTTTGACAAGAATCGGATTCCAGTTCCGCTATGGCCTTATCCATTACTTAGTTTTTCAGCTGAGCTGTCCGCTCAGTATTTTTGTGAAATTCTGATTTTTTAGTGGTAAGTTTTAACAAATCTGTATTTGCATTTGTTGTACTTGGAAGATCAGGACTAGCGAGGAGTGAAATTGGCGAAAAACAAATTTGAAATTTATACCTACTTGCAAACACGTGTTACAATTCCACTATTATATCTTCTTCACTGATCGATTGTTAACAGATTATGCAGTTTGAGATTTAAGGTTCTCATGGTGGTCAACATTCATATCGGTTGTGTTATGTATGGCGCCGTGTAGATTGTAGTTATATACTATTGTAAGAGGGACGTGCTGTCTGCAATTTCGAGATCATTCGTAACCCTTGGCTGTCGAGAGCAGGTTCAGGCCCCGGTATCAAATTTTTTTGGGTCCCCCAGTAAGGGCAGACCAGCAAAAAAATAAAACTAAATCGAAAAGGCTGACTGTCAGTGTAGAATGAATTTTACATGGTATAAAAGGTTCAATTTGTACAGTCGACAAAAAATGGTACTACCGAGAAAGACAGAAATATATGCAATATATTCAGGCCCAGGCCCCCTTCCGGCTTCCTCCTTTCACCCGCTCGTCTGCAGTGCCCTGTGGGTGGTGACGGGGGCCTGATTTCGTTTATAATATTGTTCCGTATGTACCAACGAACTCGACGGTGCTTCGAGGGAGTCCGTGGTCTGTAACATTTTGCTTCCTAGCCTGGATAGCTCAGTCGCTATAGCGACAAGACTAAGGACCGTACAGCAGAGAGATCGTGTTACAGCAGAGGCAAGAGATTTTCGAGATTTTTCTTTTCGTCGAAGTACGTAGACCATCTATCGGGCCCATCCAAAATGTTATTCATTGGGTTTCGAGGGATGTTTCCCCCCGGAGATAAAACGGCCGAGGGGTAAAGCTAAGCATTCGCGTCCCTTTAATGCCGAGGTTGAGAAAGATGACTATAATATGGCTTAATGGCGTGTACACTGCAACTTGACAGTTTTGCGTCTTTTATGAAAATAAATGTTTTGCTTTAAAATGTAAGCGGGCTGAGTCATAAATTGAAATCAGACGGGTTGACTGAAGCGTTTCAAATGAACACAGAATAATTAGAGTTGGGTCAGAGTTTGAAACGTTCTAGTTTTTCGTACAAACTTTTATAACTGGAAATTAGACATAAAATTTGTGCCCAGATTAATTTTCTTTGAACTCAATGAGAGTGGGAAGTTAATGAGGAATCGAGGGGGTGAGAGGTTGTTTACTGTCCCTTAAAAAGCAGGGAGTAGATACGGGTAATTAAGTCGATTTCTTCTTTTGAAGTATCGTGCTTGAATTTCGCTCAGTTATACTGGAAAATATAGTGACAAGAAGTATCAATTTTCCGGTTAAATAAAGACACATTGATAAGTTTGAGTAGTACTTCTTTATTCCACTGCCGCTGGGAATTTTGTTTAATTGATTCAGCTGTAGAGTCGTGATTGTTGTGTGTTTCACAGCTGTAGTGCCAGTAACCATGAACTCAACTGTTCATTACTGTACTTCATGTTGTTAGAACAGGAAACCGAGCCTCCTTCACCATGTCTAAAATATCCACCATTTCCTTTCATCCCTGTCCTCAGCCAGATAAATCTGTCCACGCGGTCACTCCCTCTGTCTCTGGGATTCATTTTAATGTCGTCCTTCCACTTCAGTACTGTCCTCCAGGTAATCTCTTTTCTCCTTTTCCTACTAAAATCTGCTATACTCGTACACTTCTGGTGGCATGCCCCTAATTACCCTTTATTTATAATAATATTTTTTTATGGTAATGAGAAATCTGTCCCTGTGCACACCATAAACGCGTGTGAGGGACCGGAGCCAAACTTCACCTCAGCTCTAGGTACTTCTGAAGGTCGTCTTCGATCTCCCGCCGTTTTATGCTCGATTTATGAGTTTTCGTTGCTCTTTGAATTGGAGGCTGTTTGTGTCCTAGTGTCTGTCTGGATGCTGTCGAAAGTAGAAAAATCTGTTGCTTCTGCCGGGAATCGAACCATGATAGCTCGGTTTCCCAGGCCATAGCTAAGGTAATGCATCGACTATCGTTTGGCTCCAGTAATTAACTAGCTTCCGCGTAATTATGCTCCTGTTACGTAATTTTCTGTGTACTCGTGGATGTTATTTTCTGTCACATCGAAATACCTTCTCAGAATTTTCGAAGTTTATTTGTCTTGGAGTTAGAATGATCTTTGTCAGGCCTCATGGACAGTGCACGCTACCATGTAGTATCTTTGCGATTTGAAAAGGAAGCCTTCTGGAATACGAACAGAGGGCTCTGGCAACAAACAACAGTTACTGTTATGAAAACACTGCCGCGAACTTCTTCCGGTATAGTACAGAAGAAATCCCCTCAGTGTGTTCAGAGCGACCCACCCCACCCCCACCTTACGAAACCGCGGCTGTATAAATATGCATAAGATTAAGCCAACTCTTCTTCATCTTCAGAAAGGGGCTCAGCGACTCCTATCACATTTTTTCAGACTCCCCTTTTTCTTTACATTAAAGCAGTTGGAAACATCTGTGACCAATCGTGTCTATCAACCCCAGAAAGGAAGTCTCGCAATTGTTTTCTCAGCCACCCTTCACCACTCACTGGGCTTCCTAGAGCAAATAATAGAAAGAGAAAAATCTTCATTGGGAGTGTCAAATAAATTTACGGTGTTTGAAGGTGAAGAATCCTGTGTTAACAGACAATCCTTTTAAATCTTTGTTAAAGTTCAGACATTCGCTTATGGCACATGTTTGTGAGGTTTGTTTACTGAAAGAGTAGTTGAAATGCGCTGATTCTGTTTCTAATGGCTTTATGCTAACATTAATCGTCCCTGTTATTTTGGACATTGTCGTTCATCGTGAATTTCCTCCTCCTTTCCCACATCCACCACCAAATGTATGATGACGGAAAGAGATGCAGTTTTTAAAACGATACACATGAGAAAGACTTCGAGGCGATGTGCCTCGCCACTAGCCATAATCATAGTAAATAACTGTATTCAGCACACCCACAAAACTTATTATGTCTTAGCACCGGACGTTTATAAATCTGCCTTAAAATAATAAGTGTGACTAAGTGACTAACTCCATGTAGAAGAATCCTTTTTGAGAAGCTGGCCGGTTCTCAGTCAAGAAATTGCCCTCATTTTGTGTAATTTTCATTACTGCATTCACAAGTACCCGCCTCCTCCCCAAATCCTGAGCATTATAAAAGTATCCAGAACACACTGCAGGTCTTTTAACGACAACAGTGAGCTTGTTACTGACTGCATGAGTACCTATTTCACGTCACTGCACACTACTGAGGAAAAGCAAGCGAAAACTTTATCTCCTTAGCTGCTTGCCGCGCCGACGTACGAACCCACGACTTCCCGAATATGAAACAGGGGTGCTTCCCACTCAGATGCACATAAAGTTTGTTCAAATGGAGCCCGCCCGCGGTGATGTGGCGGTTGCAGCAGCGGTTAAAGGCTTTTTGTTTTGCAGAAGTGATTAATCGGCTGGTGTTTCAATGGCATGCTTGCGTAAATGCCCGTGGGGACAATTTTAATGGCGTTTATCCTTTGCCCAGTGCAATTCCCAAAGAGGTGTTGTTTGTACACCCCTCACACATGCAGTTAGTTGTGTAGGCCTACCACCCACTCACCCTTTGATATTATTTACCTAGTCCTAATTAGCAGTTACGCTTATGTATATGTTTCCCCATATACAGGAGCGTAGGCATTATTTTTGGCCGTCCTAATGACTGATATGTGCATGTTTGTCACTGAATTTATCTCATTAAGTTTCATGCGATGTGCGCTATTCTTGAGTTGTGATTTTCTGTGTGCAATAGAATATTTAATTGGATGCAGTATTTTGGTGGGCGAAAAATAGTAATTAAATATGTGCGTGGGGTCATTTGGCGTAGTATGATTAGTGTGAGGCTTCGGTTATGAAAAATAATTGCGCGATTTTAATTGGATTAAATCCGAAAACATGTTGTAGCTGATACCTCCTACAGCACACATAATCTGCAACTGGACGTTCACCAGACTTTTTGTAATGATTTCCGCCCGCTCATTCAGTTATCGCCATATAGAATCGTCTTTTAAATTTCACTGTTTTTACAGACCCTAAACACAAGACTCCTATCACACATCGTACTGTGGGCTTCTGACTTGTGACATCGTGTAGTCTTGTAGCTAGATACCATCATACTACCTCCGTCTTTAGGGTTGAAGATGTCGTGTGTGACATATAGTTTTGTAAATGGATATTAACGTTCCCAAAGAACCTATTGCCTGTTTGTTCATTATAGTCTTCTACGTTGTAACGTTAATAGTTTTTGTAAGTGGTTACCACCATTTCAGAGGGACATGTTGCCCCTCATGTTCAGGATCGAAATGGAAGATTGCCGTCTGAGATGTAACGTGATTTAGCAGCAAATTTGCAGCCCTAGCATTTCTTTCTTCAAGGACAATATTCTGGTTACTCCGAAACGTTGGTGTACAGCTACACAACGTCAGTTTTCCAGGCAACACTCAGAAACCTCACCGCCATTGGAAGCAGGAATCTCGAATCAGAGATTATTACGGTTTTTATATTTATAATCTTATTTCTCCGTGCCTGATAGCCGTTGGGCCTGCTTCTTTTTCATTCATATGTGTAGCTGAAACTTGCATATGTTAAGTAGACTTAAATTATTTAAGAAAATAACTGTCATCCGTACTTGTTTTTTCCCATATTTTTCTCGTTACCAGCAGTCAATGCAGACTGCGTTATGCTGCTGTTTCTCGCCCTTATGAGAGGTGACTTTTCACTGGCGACTGATGCCCGACTCTCTCCTGTAGGTAGGTGAAAGGTGACCCATAGTGTAAATCAGGCGACAAAACAGGTTCAGTGATGTAACGCACGCCCGTAAAAACGCGGCACTTTGAATGACCACAACAGATTTCGCCGATTTAACTCTGAATTCGAATTCCCTCCTACCCACTTAGATGGTGCGCTTGTGACTGGATTTGATATCTGTTAAAACTCATCCACTTATGGAATCAAAAGTTTCTGTTTTGAATTTCTGTTAGCCATCGACGTTTTCTCTGACCCTTGAAGATGGGACTCATAGGTTGTGCCGAAACGTCGGTAACTACCGGTATACGCTGCGTAACATCCCAGAAGAGCGAAGATCTCTTTCACACCACGGCGTAAGCTTGAAATCACGCAGCTGTTATAACGCTACCTACCAGTAAGGAGCAAGGAGTAGCTGAATGACTGGATATCCATCTCCTTTAGTGCAGGTCGTATCATTACTTATTCTGTTACTGAAACAATGAAGACATTTATTTCCTGTTTGGGTCCGTGTTCTTCACCATATACCTAAAATCCCACGACTGGGGCTGATTCTGAATCTTCGGTTACATTGTAATGTTTCCCCGACATCCTTCACTGTTGCAAGATTCAGGCCTAATATGAAAATATTTTACGTTAAAAATTATGTAATAATTTCGAAACGAATCTTCAGGAATGTATAGCTGACGAAATGAGAAATTCAAGCTGAATATAAGACAGTTTCCGACTTACGTAAGGTTTCCGTACCAAAAGTTCTACGTAACTCGAAATTTACGTAAGTCAGAATTGACCTCACCGCCACTTATTTATCGCACCTCACCGGTTTTTTATACGTGTTTACAGTACCAGTGTACGTGTCTCTGGGAGAAAGGAAGGCCTAGATTAAGGGTGGCTAGATTCGGTGGAAGAAGGCACGAGATAGAGATGTTTGTAATGAAATCAGGGAGGTCAGGGCACACGGGACCATAGCCCAAAAGAATAAAAATGAAGAAGAAGAATAAGTGTACACGTCTAAATATTATCCCTAGCAGTTTTTTCACATGAAGCACGCAAAACGAAATACATTTCATAATTGCAGTGTTAATAAACGATAATATTAATAGTACATTATACTATATAATAAACTAAACTCCGTGGCCTTAGTCCGCACGCGAACTATACCGACAGAGCGGCCGCCGCCGGTCGGCGAAGTTGGTGCCAACTTTTGCGGATAGAG
>Ga0123354_10012645_pt1 | contig 13077 bp, 9 predicted proteins | sample TergutLab28metaG_2_FD_97872 | JGI IMG/M metagenome (GOLD analysis project Ga0123354, IMG submission 97872) | Labiotermes labralis P4 segment gut microbial communities from Petit-Saut dam, French Guiana - Lab288 P4 | ecosystem: Host-associated > Arthropoda: Insects > Digestive system > Gut ...
ACAGATACAGAGGTCCCGGGTTCGATCCCCGGCGCTACCAGATTTTCTGAGTAGTAGTGGGTCTGGAACGGGGTCCACTCAGCCTCGTGAAGTCAATTGAGGAGCTACTTGAATGAAAAAAGTGGCGGCTCCAGGTCTAGAAAACAGAGATTAACGGCCGTGGGGACCCGTTGCGCTGACCACGTGACACCCCTCTATCCGCAAAAGTTGGCACTAACTTCGCCGACCAGCGGCGGCCGCTATATCGGTATAGTTCGCGTGCGGACTAAGGCCACGGAGTTTTAGTTTTAGTAGTTAAACCTGAAGTAAATCAGATAAACCAAACAACATGCCGATTGAAATGTTAAATTGTCTTTCGTTTTATTTTTGTTCCATAGTCATTTAGACAGAATTGAGCGCTATGATCAACGTATAAATACTGAAGCACACGTTTGACATGTAAGTTGAGCCAGACATAAACATAGGGGCGACTCGATTCTGCCTCAGAAACGGTCTCTAGGACGGTTACTGTTTGCTGTCGACTATTTTACGCGGCTGTGACTTGAGCAGCTTGCAGCGGGGTGTGTGGAACTGCCTGCAGTGCAGCATGATACACGAGATAGACATTCTTGAAATTCCTGCTTCTCGGCGTTAAATTACTCGGTGTCGTGCGCTGGATGATGTGACGGTACTTCGGAGTGCTCGCGTTTTTTCCCTTATCATTTCCTGCCAGAAGAATCTCGTAGTGTAGAGGTTAGGTGAGGGGCTGTTTTGGATTTTCCCCTTCTCACTGTACCCTTTTTAATTAAGATTACATTGGAAGTGGCCCCGCGTGATATTTTGGCTGTCTTTACGAATAAGTATGAAGACGCGTAAGAACTCCAGAGAGCATCGTCTCTCACAGTTTGATCTGCAGTTTGCCGCTATTTGATCTTATTTTTCTCTGTATAGCAAAATTAATCTATTCCTTGCACCTGATTGTTGGAATGACCAAAACAAGGAGGATGAGGTAGGCAGGACATGTAGCATGCATGGGGGAGAAGAAAAATGAACACAGGGTCTTGGTCGGAAACTCTGAAGAAGAGGGACCAGTTGAAAAACTTGAATATAGATGGGCGGATGATATTGAAATGGATTAAAGAACGACAGAATGTTTGGACAGACCCAGGCTCCCGCACGCTGTGGAAATTTGGACAGATCCTGGTTCCCTCAAGCTATTATGAAATATCAACCAGCAGGAAAAAAGGAATCTAGGATGCACATGAAGGAAGACATCTGGATTGTTATTTTGAGACCGAAAAAAATCACGAAGCCAAAGTCTTCGAAAGCGCCATTATTGTTGTTGTTGTTGTTGTTATAGAAAGGCGTGGACTGCATTCATGTGGACCAGAATAGGGAACAATAAAGGGCTGCTGTAAATACGGTAGTTAACACCGCACGCGATGGCTCTTTCCCCGGGTGCAAAAGGGTCGTCTTTTCTTGACGCTGACCTCTCACCTTTAGTGCTGAGGCTGAGAGTGAGTGGAGGTGTACCTCTATTCCTTGCACACTCTCATGACCTGCGCAAGGACACCGTTAGTTTACTTCAGCCCCAATTCCAGAACTTTAACCGATGGGACCAGCCGCATTAGTTCTTTAGTTGTCCGTTCGTTATACATGTTTGCAGCGCATTAACTGCTTCGTTGCGGTCAGGTAACTGACAGCGTAGAGATGGACGCTCTGGGCGAACCGCGTCCGTTGAAACATTATTTTTTCATTTATTGACGTGCAGCTGTGGTCATTGCACGAGAGGGGTTAGGTCACATGACTGGCCTATTATATGCAATTAAGCACCCGTACGGCACGGACGGAAAGTCTGAATCTGTGGTCCCTGTATTTTACCTTTCTGTGTTCATTTTGTGTTAATTCAGAGCACTTCTCGCGATCCCGAAAGGCTGTCGCGCAAAATTCTTTTAACTCTCTTCAGCCGAAATTTTTTACATTATCATACTCTCACCGAGGCCTTATTAGTGTCAGTTTCACTGCCTCCTATAATTTATTCTGGTTTTCTGAAAATTGCAGACCTATCCAAAATGTCAGCCAGACATCTCTCTGTGTCTGACGTCTGTTACACTCCGTTTAAATGTCTCGTAATGCTGCATTTTAACCCTGCGCGTTTCTAGTCAGTGTTTGAGTTAATACCAAATATGTAAACTGACGTTGAGACCTCCCAGCTGTTTTTATTAATGTCTCCAACATCCAATTTGAATGATAGCTGACATGATCTGTTGTAAGGTACACAAATCATTTAATGTCGCTGGCTTATTCGGACTTCTTTCTAAGTGCGATGAGTCCCATCAAAATCCTAAATGTGTCCAGGCATTTGTGTGTATGCCACAATGAGGAAATGTTTTGCTTTACACTGCAGATTTTAGTGAATTAAATGATATCATCCCATTAGCATTAGACCTTAATATTAAACATTAGCGTCGCACATCCGGTTTCCAAGGACTTAAAGTGACATCATTTGCAAACATTACCATTTATGAACTCATGGTGTACTACTAATACTACTACTACTACTACCACTGCCACCACCACCACCACCACCACCACCAACAACAACAACAACACCCACCACTAATGCTAATACTGATACTTTCACTCGTCAGCGTTCGTATTTCATAATATGAAACTCTCATTACACGCCTGTGACATGTGCGTGTATCATGGACAGTGCACTCCGAGTAATGGACTACGCTCTCTTCTCTACACGTACGAAGTCGTGAGGTGAATCCAGTGACATAATCTCATATTATTTACCGGAAGACGGCACAGAATAAGTACAAATAACTGCATCTGGCTACAAGCAACGGCTTGACGTAGCCCTTCGCGTGAAGTACGAACTGTACTTAGCATCAAGTTATACTGTACGTATTGCAAAGGATCCTGCTTGGTATGCGTTTACTCTTTTGTTATTTTCTGTCATTATGTTGGCAGCGCTGCCTTTTTGGTCTGTTAATTCTTACTGTTTTTGTTGCCGTGCTTCTTTTATCTCTCCTAGCGTGCTATTTGCATGTCCAGATACATTCTTCACATGCTTCTAGTGTCGTCTCAAATTGAAACGATTCATTATTTGTGTCTTGAACAAGTCCCTCGGAGTCTGCGGTTTTCATGACTTGTTACACATGCCACACCAATTTGCCAAGCAATATGAAACTAAATTTTCAAGGCGAATTTGCTTGACCCCTGATCTTAGTTTCTAAGGAAAGAAAATAGCTTTATGAGATTGTCATGCTGTCTTTTTGTTGAGGGGGGACAATTCTGACTTACTTGTCACTTTTGAACCGATTCACAGCATCTTCACGCGGCTTTATATAAGTGTTAAGTTACGAGGACCTAGTAGTAGATACGACGTTTCCAAATTATACGTAGTAGAGTTGTGCTTGTTACTGTGTCGAAATGGCGGAAACTATCGGACAACGGCAGGGTGTAATTTATTTCTGTCCAGCATATCTGGGTTTGTGCACCTCTTTCAGCGTTTTAACGTGTTTGGCGTTTTGATTAAATTTAGTGTGTAAGTAATACGTCGTTGGCAGTGAGATAAATTGTCGTATAATTTGACGTTTTTCACTGTGAAATGTGATCTTTACCGGCTAAAAGTTCTGTTAATTTCAATTTTAACCATAAAACATTACGGAAAATATGAACACCGAAATTCAATATTGAACGGAAATTATGTTATGAATACCATTATGGAAACATTTGTTTTTTTCCCCCCCATTCTTGAAAGCCTCCAATCAGACAGGGCTTATTTACGTTGAAGGACACTTGAAAGTGATGATGAGTGGTAGGTTGAGAGAGGAGGAGAAGGAGAAGGAGCGGTCCTGGTGAATAACTGTATGTTCCGGAACTTGAAAGTTAGATCGAAGGATCAGCAGATATGATAGCGCTTTTTTTTCCCGTATGGCGCTGCGGCCCGACGTGGGCCATGAGCTCCTCACTCTTGAGGTTTCTAGATCACACACAACGACGCACCACAGTCGGTAGGACTCCTCTGGACCAGTGAAAAGCCCGTCGCTGAGACCTCTTACCTGATAACGCACAACACTTACAACAAACAACCATGCCCCCAGCGGGATTCGAACCCACATTATCACCAGGCGAGTGGCTCCAGACCTTAGACCGTCCGGCCATTGGGAATGACATATAACGCATTACTCCACTTCAGTTCGAGCTGGCCCTTTCGAAAGCTAGCTTGCCTTGCCTCTATTTTCAAAGCTGGGTAACGGGCCTGTGTTAAAAGTGCAGAAAGTTAACTTGGAGTGGAAAATCTCAAGGGACGCATTTGTGGAGAACATGCATGGCGAGGGCCCACAAATCTTGCCAAGTCTCATAATTGTATATGCCAGTAGGTCGACATGAAGCAAGTTTCATACACAGGTTAGTTGTACGTGCGACCTGGCGCCCGGGATTTTTGCATCCCTGATGTACAGACCTCAACATTTACACTGGCGCTGTATACAGATCGATTTACCGTGAACAATAAGTTGTGCTCAGTTGTATTGCCTCTGCATCGGGCTGGAGTGCCAGAGGAAGGTTTAAGGCTTTTTTTAAAGAGTTTTCCACCCACCTCTGAATCTAATTTCAGTGAAATCGACCTTAAAGCATGTCGCTAGGTCAGTTCTTCCACTTCGGTAGCAAGTTGCGACCTTATGTTTCTGCTCCTGTCGGGGTTCCGAAGTTCGAAATCAATAAGAAAGCCGTTAATAAGATCTCGAGGTGAGATTAGTTACACAGAGCATGCCGGAGATGACGCTGATAATGTCTCACCTTTACCTATGATGACGTAAGAGCCGCGAGGCACATTAACGAAACAGTATGGTAGACATAGTTACAAAAAGCGCTTGTAATTACAAGCACAATCAGTAGGTATCAAAAAACACAAAGATAATAATATGAGAACATTACAGTATTACCACCACCTTGACAACACCACATCCATAATCCTTCTTGGAAAATATCAAAATTTTAACACCAGTGAGCAAATTCCTAGTAACAAAATTGGCATCCTGCCTGTGTAGATATTCAGGCCTGCTCAAGAATATGACAACTAGTAGACGGGTGTCGAATTGTTTGATAGACCTTTCAGAGTGTACGTTTATCTGCAGTATTTTACTTTACTGTGTATTTCGTGGAATTGGCCTGCCTTTTCATCACACGATCTTGAATTCCAGCTTTAAATCCTACATCTTAAATACGTATTATTATTATTATTATTAATCACCTTTATGCGGAGTATGCACAATTATTTACCTGCAACAAACCGTGCTTCTCTAGTGTATAGTGTTGCAGCTATTCTGTAGTTACAATTCATGGTACATTAACCTTGCCGAACTTGTTGTATTTTTACATTAACACTTCACCAAATATGTCTGCAGTGACCGATATGAATGTTTTCCGTAGTTCCTTGATTTCGTGTTTTTCCGGTATATTTCTGAGATATTTTCTGAATGATTACGGGATGGTTCCACTTGCCCCCGTTACAACTGGTATCACTTTAGTTTTTACATTCTGCATGAAATTTATTTCTCTTGTAAGGTCTTTGTACTTTGGAATCTTCTCGGCTTCTTGATCTCATTTCTGTCTCCTGAAATTGCAACGCATATGAACATATATATTCTTTTCTCATTATCACGGATTATAATGTCCGGTTTATTGTTACGGATGTTTCTGCCGCTTTGCACTTTCTGATTCCATAGTGTGGTTACCTTTCGTTCGTGACTCGTTTCTGCTAATTTTAGTGCGTGCTTATACCAGTGTTCGCTGACTCGTTGTACTCATTATTTCCTTGCATATGTTAAACTGTAGTTGAACACACACTGTCATGTTCTTTTGCCAGTATTGGGCATGGTGATATAATGTGGTCCATTGTCTCGCCAAATTGTTGACATAGTCTGCATTTGCCATCTGTTTCTGTTTGTAATATTTTTGTTGCATGATATTGTGTTAGTAATGTCTGATTCGTTATTGAACTCCCAGTTTCTGGTCTCAGATCTCCCCTCCACAGCCACAGGAACGTGTGTGCTTCACTAATAAGCTGTCTGTACTGCATTATTATTATTATTATTATTATTATTATTATATTCCGCGTGGTGAAGTGCTAGAAAAGCCAACAGTCCGTCACGCGTCCATAAATTCCACACCTTTTTATGGAAATGCCCTTGTCGCATTCAACAGGAAAAATAGTAGTAGTAGTAGTAGTAGTAGTAGTAATGCGGTGGTATTCACTACTACTACTACCACCTTGACATTTGATTCTGACGTTTTTGTTCTTTCAGCAGCTTCCTCAGGAAGTAAAATTTCTGTGTTATTCGGAACCCCAGCGAATAAATGACGGTTTCGAGTACCAGGGAATTGCTAGGTATCGCTATAATCCGTAATTTGAAGCGTCCATCTTTGCTTCATTTAGTGTCTTGGATATGTCACGATGGCTCATACAGGCATGACTAGGATATGTGTCCTTATTTTGTTGCGTCGACCATATTTTCGAAAATCTGGATGTCTTATTTCACAGATTTTTATTTCAATGCTAATTTATTATTAATCCGCTGTTAGGTTATCGCTTTGATTATTTTTATATCTTTCTCACCGACATTTGCGCTGACTGATAGATGAGGGAAGGGCTTGTACAATTTTTAGTTATTTTGGCACTCATGCTGACGGTCAGTGGGGTTGCACTAAACCCTCTACGTCATAATGTTTGACTGGTTTTCAATCGAAATTCCTGCGAGCTGCTTTAACATCGACAGCATTAATATCTGCTGTCGCATACCTTAGACGCTTCTTTAAAGCGGTCAAGTTATTTATCCTCACGTTACGTATCTGATAAATAGTTCAATTTTACACCCACTTTATCAACTCATTACGTTCTTTAGAATTTATAATCTCATGTGTCACATCATAGACTTCTTTAACGGCGTTTGTTCAGTTTTTTGTGTGTCTTTTCTTTCCACCCTTCAGTTTATTACCTGCGTCCTGGCCACTTCTACGTCGGGTGTGAAGAGATATTTCCAGTTTGGTCGGCCGGCGTCTTGTCATGTCGATTGAATTTTTTTGAATTCAGTGTGCTGGGTTCTTACTCGAGGCGACGTATCGTTTCCCTAGCGACGCGGTGGAAGTGTATCAGCTTATGTCCTTCAGATCAAGCTGCGTCCTTCCAGAAGAACGCTCTTAGTGTTCCGCAGCCGTATATGCCTGTCATGCCTCTGCAGACGTTAAAGCATGCGAATACCGACGCATTATTTCATGTGTCGAAATTAAGAAAATGAACAGTACTAGAAAAACCGTGCAACAAGACGTTTAACATGTGAATATTAATTTAACCTTCTCATGTGACGGGTCATTTGTAATCGTAAAGATAAAGGTAAAGTTCAACCTAGAATAGGCCACGCAGGCCCAGAGGGCAGTATATATATATATATATATATATATAGCTATAATCTTTCTTTAACCTCTGTGCTAGATGGGATGGGTGGTCAACGCCACCCCCCGCCGCTTTACCCCCGGGAAAGAGACCCGGTACCCATTGTATAGGAGGCTGGGTGGGCCTCAGGGTCGGTCTGGACGGGTGCGGAAAATCTCGCCCCCCACCAGGATTCGATCCCTGGACCGTCCAGCACTTAGCGAGATGCTGTACCGACTACGCAATCCAAGCCCGTCATTTGTAATCGTGGTAATTTCAAACTGTAGTGTAATTTTGTAGCGGTACCTTTGTTTTAATTTGTGGAGTCCGGCTTTCCGCAGAACACCGGAGAATACGGCTGTAGAGCATTAAACAAGTTGGCGAGCTGTCCGGGCTGCCTGGGATTAGCGGGAGAAGGAATGGATGGATGACAAATGAATTGCAATGAAGTGTAATATTCGGGGCGAACACATATTGAGGAATTTTAATTTTGGTTCGAATCAGTCCTCTGCTTACTCGTGTTTCGTCAGGTGTGACTGCCCGTTTTTTTTAAAGGCCCTTGTGTGAAGAGTTGGCTAGGCTACGTAATGCAAGGTACACATTTGTGATTCAAACCTGCGCCTTGTTCTGAATATTGTATTCTTTCTTTTGGGTGATCCCCCGAGGTCTGTATTTTATGTGCCGACGTTTCGGGACACACTACTCTTCCATCGTCATAGGTGGTGTAAGCAGGAAGAATAACCGAGACGAGATTACAAGGGTATTTATACATGTAAAGGTTTGGCTCAAAAATAGCTGACTCAGAAACGGATTCATATTATCGTCTTCTTGGATTATGACATTGTAGTGTGGTACAGTCACTTGCATCCTGAAGTTGTAGGTAGTAAGAGTATGATCCGCCCGAACGTTGACATCCAGCAACAAAACAAACTTGGTACCATCATCCTTCATTCAGGATGATGGTGACAAGATATTGCTTTGAAAATTCTTTGCTTATTATCCGCGGCAAATATCAAGGCCACCATCTTTAGTTGAGGCATCCCCGTTATGTCGGTAACAATGAAGTAAAAAGCAAAGTAAGTCAAAACACAACTAGTTGTGTTTTGACTTACTTTGCCTTTCACTTCAAGGCCACCATGGTATGTAAAAGCGCTAGTAGAATTTTGGATGGCGTGCTCAGGATTGCGTCCGTTACAAGAGTCTGCACATTTCCGCTCTTTTCCTCGGTTGATCGTGGACATTACTGCATATTGTTTGTATAGGCAGACAGAAGTTGTAGGCCGATATGTGCCCCGTCGGTGAAGATATAAATCGTCATAGAACAGTATTCCTCTCTGTGGTAGAAGGTTGGGTTAAAACGTTTCGAAAGGTCTGATGTTCCCATCCGGAGTAAAAATGTACTGTGCCACATTCCAACAACCTGCTTGTAAAGGCAGGTAGAGTTTATGTTACTGGATGCTCACATCCGCAAAAACTGGTCACCCCACCCTGCTCTGACTTGGCAACGTCGACCGACACTACTGTCGTCTCGTGCCGTTGACTCTTCTGTGCTGAACGAAGAGACTGTTGTAATTAACAGTTAACCCACGGAGACTTTATTACAAATAATTGAAACATTTACTTGTACTTAATGTACGCTATGATTACCGAAATACCGACACGTCACGTCCCAGCACTGTCCTTGTTATGGCGTGAAGTGTGTTTTCGGTCCTAATGAAACAGCCTCTTTGCATCGTAATTTGCTGCAGCATTCAGGTGTCTTTATATACAGAATTAAGCTTTATGTTCAATGTACTAACCAACGAATGTACTTGATAATAAACTACTAATCGTAAAATGTAATTTGTGGCATCAGCTCCTACATATTTTGGCACCGAAGTGCCATCTGCAGGAAGTCTATTAAAACAAAGAAACACACGCCCAACACACCAATCCATGTAGACTCTGAAGATGGCACTTTGGTGTCGAATCATGTAGGAGGTGATACCGTGAATTATATTCCATAGTTTGTATTGTATTTTATTGAGTGCATTTGTTGGTTAATATATTGAATGTCGAGGTGGCGCAGTTGGTTGAAGCACTGCGTTGCAAGCCGGAATGTCGTGGGTTCGATTCCAAATGGTGTCACTGTTATGTTTCGTGGACATAATCCTTCCGGCCGCATTATGGCCCTGGGGTAGACTCTGCCACTAGCAGAAATGAGAACTACGAGTATTTCATGGGGGTAAAGTCTGCCGGTGCGAAGGACTGACAACCTTGCCACCTTTATGTGCAGACTGTCTAGAAATCTAGGAGCCTTAGCTTTCTGGAACGCTTTGGGCTTGTAACAGGCCTTGACAGGAATTGCTTTATATTCATTGTAAGAAAATGCACGGTATGAGTAATAAAAGACGTTTTATTTATTTGTGCAGTACTTAATTTTTCTAAAATCCGGAAAGTGAAGAGCGTTAACACAAAAATCTTGCATCAGAAGGTAGCAAGGTGTGTGAATTTGGCCCCGTACACTCCATGAAGTATATTGTGGCGATGGGGGTAGAGCGTTATGTATTCCCAACATTGTCGCTAGATGGTGGCCTACAACTCGGCCACTTTATTTTCGATACGCAGTGTACAGGAAGCTGATGAGCCTCAGAGCCGGTGTGGGCGCTTTGAGAAGAGAAAATAATCTGACGCAGCGGGAAATCGAACCACGATTCTTTGCTTGTACAGCCTGTAGCCTAGTCACAATGCTGAGCTGTCCCAGTTTTACATAACGTCCAAATATGTACCGTATTTTACATGATATTAAAAGGCCGGATTTTGTGATCCCAACTGGCGTTCTTGTATGAATGATACTGTCCTTTCCTCTAGGCAGTGTGACCAGTACGTAATACAGCTACACCCTTCCCTTGCTTTAACGCCCCTCACCTGTATACAACACTTCTTAATTTACTCTCTCCCACTTTCGATAACGGTCTTTGGCTGCCCGCATTCTAGTACGGTAACGCCTTATTTTTGTGGGTATATCGTTTTGAATTTACGCCCACTTTTCCAAGGACGCATCTCATCTGTAGCCAGCATGGATATGAAGCTATCCCATTACTGGCCTCGACAGCCCCTTAGGGCTCCAGGAGGGTGAGGGTCTCAGAATTTCTAGGTAGTCGGCACATGACGGTGGTAAGGTCGTCAGCCCTATGCACCGGTCTCCTTAACCCCCCCCCCCCCAGGAAATATTCCTGGTACTCACTTCTCTTAGAGGTAGACATCGTCGGGAGTCGAACCCGCAATTTTCCGACTTGTAGCGCAGTTCCTCAACCAACTGCGCCATCGCGTACCCCATCAAGCATGGATACATGACGCTTTATCTGTCTTCCTTGTAAATTATTATGCCTTGGTGTTAGTGACAGCAACTACTTCACCTTTATTACGGCAACCAACCAACATGTCGCTGCACTGCCGCCCTGCTGCTGCGAAAGCTATTCACAACAATTTGATGCTGTCGCCTCTAAATTAAGCATTAGTGTGAACTTACTGGGGTCCTGTAGAACATACTCTATACGCGGGTCCCTTGCCCATTTGCAGGGGTTAGGGTGTGTGATCACGGTGTCTTGGGAAATCTTCTTTAGTGTTTAGCAACAATTGCCCCCCTCCCCGCTTCGTAATTATTTTAAACCGCGTATAGTAAAAACTGCTTTGGGTGTGGGTCTTCTGTACCTATTAGCCAGGTCTACAGGACCATGATATATATTGGAGACCTCAGTGTACAGAAATGGGCGAGTGACACAAAACTGCTGGAGTTATCTGTCATTTGTGAAACGTGGTGGTAGCTGATCTGTTTGTTGGATCGACGTAGCTGGTTTAGGCATCAGCGATTTCCAGGCTCAATGCAACGTCGTTAGCCTGATTTTAGAGACAAATGTCGTGTAAGTGCAAGGGTCTGAATTATTAAATTAGAAAAAATGTAGAACGTTTCGGATTTCGTCTAATACAGAGCGTGAGTTCGGGCAGAGGGACAAGATTTTTCTCTTGTCCATGGTGTCCAGATCGGCTGTTGGGCCCTCCCAACCTCCTGTGTAGTGGATACCGTGGACTTTTCCCGTGGGTAACGCGGTCGCAGCTTGAAGCCGACTGAGTACTCTGCACCGCGTGCTGAGGTTACGAATGAATGGCAGCTGTACAACTGCTACATATTCACTTCTGTATTAAACCGACAATACCAACAAATAAAATATGCTTTATCGTTTCATAAAATTCGCCTTCGTGTTTCCGTCGCTTTTGCGACCATCATCATGGTGCTGTACAAGAATACCGGTACAATATAACAATTGGCCAAATTGCATAATAAAACCACTTAATGTTACAATGAATATCCCAGGCTGTCCCTTTGGTCATAACATTTCTTAATGCATAATAATAAAATTTATTTACTGCAGTTGGGCATGGGACATACGAAGATCTCTGTATTCCTTCATGACGTGCACAGCGACCGTTTTGTATTTGCTGTACCATTAATATACGGCATATTATGGTGTGTTCGGTAGCGAAGTAGCAGCATGTCGGAACATTCTCTTAGGAACGTGAACAAATAACAATTGTTACATAAACTATCAGACTATGCGACCCTTTGTGATGACTATACTGCATAGGGTGAACTTGACAACTGTTGACAACCTCGCATTCCTAGTAGTCACATAGCACGTTTGTGAGCTAGAACAAGTAATTTGTGAGAGAGCTATGCAAGTGCATCGTTGGGTCTTGGTTGCTAAACCGGACTGGACTCCCCACCTTGAACTTGGCAGGTGGGAGTGCACTTGGCGCTGGTATGCAGGATACTGCGTGCTAAACCGGCGCATGTTCCTTCCATCCCTCAAGGCTAGATCTGCTAAATTAATTCGTAAATGAGGCCGCAAAATAAACTTGTAGTGGTTCGACATGGAATTGTGGGTCGGTTCAGCTTACTGTGCTAGTTTAGCAACGCCTGAGTCAAGATATACCAGCGACACTTATACCAATATGATTCAGAAAGGAACGTATTTCAGACTGCACAAAAAAGACAGAAAACATATAATTTGGTATTTTCAGACGTTTCGAAGGAACGTGGTGCTTTGGCAACGTCCGTAACTGTCTGTTGGTCTACACGGCATAACAACCTAAAATAAATCCTTATTGTTGCACCGTGCATTTCGTAGAATCACTTTAATTGTTATGCCAGACGCATTCCCAACAACATACCCTCACACAACACGATATGCTGCCACAACACCCTGTTAATATAATGGAATTATTTTGTGAATGTTTTTTAAAATGACTTTGGCAAGGAACAACGTCGCTCCCTGAGGATGATCTTAAGATCGAAACATGTCGGAGCGATTTTAAGTGTTTTAATGTGAAATTTTATATAAGTGCATTTGTTAGTTAATAATTAAAGTGAACCTAAAAGAAAACTTGCACTTTCATTGCATCTCCTTTTTACAGACACCTTCTTCCGCTGCTGTATTTTGTCACTGTACTATTTAAAGCTTGAATAAATATTAGTATACTGTACATGTATTAGGACCGCCTCTGTGGTCTAGTGGTCAGAGTTTCTGGCTACAGGTACAGAGGTCCCGGGTTCGATCCCCGGCGCTACCAGATTTTCTAAGTAGTAGTGGGTCTGGAACGGGGTCCACTCAGCC
>Ga0123354_10012647_pt1 | contig 13077 bp, 5 predicted proteins | sample TergutLab28metaG_2_FD_97872 | JGI IMG/M metagenome (GOLD analysis project Ga0123354, IMG submission 97872) | Labiotermes labralis P4 segment gut microbial communities from Petit-Saut dam, French Guiana - Lab288 P4 | ecosystem: Host-associated > Arthropoda: Insects > Digestive system > Gut ...
AGGAAAGGAAGCTGAGGGTGTTTGAGGACATGGTGTTGAGGAGAATATTTGGACCTAGGAGGGACGAGGTAACGGGGGAATGGAGGAGATTGCATAACGAGGAGCTAAATGATTTGTACTCCTTATCCAATATTGTGTGGGTGATAAAATCAAGAAAAATGAGATGGGCTGGGCATGTGGCGCGTATGGGTGAGGAGAGGGGGGCGTATAGGGTCTTGGTGGGGAAACCGGAGGAAAAGAGACTACTGGGGAGACCTAGGCTTAGATGGGTGGATAATATTAGGATGGATTTCCAGGAGGTAGGACGTGGGTATATGGACTGGATTGGGCTGGCCCAGGATAGAGATAGGTGGCGGACGCTTGTGAGTGTGGTAATGAACCTTCGGGTTCCGTGAAATGCGGGGAATTTCTTGACTAGCTGCAAACCATTTAGCTGCTCAAGAAGGACTCTGCACCATGGAGTAAGTAAGTATGGATCTCTGCTACTGTAAGGAGCCACGATGGCTTCGTCAACGTAGTGACCACACAGCGGGCTGAGGACACCGAGGAATCGTGAGTCAGTTCACGAAAGGTGTAGAAAATTACCTCTTCAGCACGGCGAGGCTCTGGGCAGAACCAGGCTCCCTTTCGGTAGCTGTTAGGGACTGCTTCCAAGCGATAAAGCAGCCCAGGCTCTAAAGCCAACCTCTCACCTCCATCTAGTGTCGAGGTTAAGAAATCGCGAATTCACGCCTTCACTCCCGCCCACTTCTAAATGGTGTGTCGGAGGACAACATTACTTCTACCTACTGCTACTGCTGTTGTTTCTTTATGTTGGTAATCTCGAAGGAGCAATAGCTATTAATAGCCATTAAAGCCAACGAAAAGAGGCCTCATGGATGGTAGGGACGAGGCAAAGAAGAGTTCCTCTTTCTATTTACCTCTGTTTTTCACTTCTAGCAACCCGTTGCCTGTATCAACTAGCCCAAAGCGCTTCTCGCTACCGCAAGTCATCATGTCCCTATTACTACCAACATCCGTGTGAACAGAATGACTAGACGAAAGGAGCGCAATCTAGAGAGGTACTTTGGAAGGGGAGGTGTAAAACAAAGAAAGATTTAGAAATGGCAGACCCATGGGGCTGTATCTTTGACCACAGTGTGTTTAATAATCTTATCACCTTTATGAAGCTCGAGGGCTCATTACCATGTTCTCAAGACATCTCCACTGGACCCTGTTCTGAACCAAATGAATCCACTTATCACCCTCATATCTTATTCATTTAACACACATTTCAGTGTTACCATCCTGTCCATTCTAGGCCTTACAAATCATTATCAATGTTCAGAATGTTCGAATGAAATTTTGTACGTTTCTGTTCCACGCGTTCAAATACAAGTTTTATAATACTGTATACTGAGGTTCCATTGAAATAAATTCCGTTATTGAAGAAGTAATAGATAGTGAATATTATTATTTTTATTGTTATAAAGACGATAATGAAAGTGATGCTTAGGGCGGTGGTGGTGGTGATGATGATGATGATTATCATTATCATCATCATCACGGTACTAATAACCGTACGTTCAGTGGGAATTCACTTTGTTAATGACGATTTTTATTTTCGTTTTTACAGGAATTTCAGTGTGCTTCTTCAATGATGCTGAGGAAATGCTTTTAACAACATGGTTGGTGTTGGGTGAGTTCCGAATTTTCCTCTGTACATATTTTGTAAGAATTAGATGTTGCTTCGTTAATAGGCCTGCTGGACCTACTGTGCTCCACAGCATTTAGACTTTCGCATGTATCGTGAATGGCAACAGCGGCTTTTGGTTTACAAATATTCCTGCAACTACATTTCAAATGGCCGTGTTTACTTTCAGACGATCTTGATCATTATCTGTCATGCAATTGGTCTGAGGATCTTAAGACATACCAACTATATTGATGCGTAAACAGGCTGCTTGTGTGTTTTGTAGAGTGCAAACTGTTGAATTGTGAGAGGTTATGTAAAAAACGATAGAAGAGCTAACAGCAATGTGGAGACAACTACATAATGAGGAGCTTAATGATCTATACTCCTCAAGAAATATTATTCGGATTGTCAAATCAAGAGAAATGAGATAGGCGTGCCATGTAGCACGTATGGGGAGAAGAGAGAAACGTGTAGGGTTTTGGATGAGAAACCTGAAGGATAGAGACCATTTGAAAGACTCAGACGTAGATGGGAGCATAATATTAAGGTGGATCTTCAAGAAATGGGATGGGGGCATGGACTGGATTGATCTAGCTCAGGATAGGGACAGGTGGCGGGCACTTGTGCATTCGATAATGAACCTTCAGGTTCTATAAAATGTTGGAAATTTTTTGACTAGCTGAGAACTGGTTGGCTTCTGACGAGGGACTCTGCTGCACGGAGTAAGTAAGTAATATGATTTATATTGTTTATGCAAAAAGAGACTATGTTTGATCTACTAAGTGTGTGCATCATTCACTAACACAGTCTAGAGTTACTTCTAGTGTCTGAAAGATGGTGTTAATCTTCAGGCGGCCCCAAAATGCACAAACGAAATATCTCTCTCTTTTTTTTTTAAATTTTAATGGAACTGTTCATCAGTACAATTTATTATATGTATACCTAATTCATCTTACTTGTAACTTGGAGTCCGCGGTTCCATGTGCCGGTATGTCTTACTGCACCTTCACTGCGAATGGTGATTCGTTGTGACCCTGCGAAGGTGAATGAACTTCATAATACGAAACGTGCAGCCGATGGAGATCAGACATTAGAGTAGTTGGTTTTTTATTTATTTCCTCGATTATGTTGTTAGCGTCATTTGCGCGACTTGTCTGTTATTTCACGTAAACTCTTCTCAGCTGTGAACATGACAAGCCATAGTAATGAGAACCTTCTCCGTAAATACACTCGCACATTATCCATACAGCTGTAATATCTTATTTCCTCATCGGAGTTAAAGCAAAATTGATCGACGCAGCAATTACGAAATTAGTCTTTCTTATAGGTGTTTCATTTCGAATAAACAAAGTAGACACCTGTATTTGCTGTTTTACTCCGTGTACTGTTATAGACACGATATTCAAGGTTATCATTTTTAGCTTCCAGTTTGAGGTAACTTGAGACTGAACATGTATTAATTTCTGAATACCAATAATTTATCTTCAGAGTGACAGATGTAATTTGAAAGGTTTTGAAACCCTTACAAGGTACGTTCTTTTTCCAAATGTTCTTAACGACAGTAATAATAGTAAAGGCATATTAATTCAAGCTGAAATTGGAAGCAAATTGAATGCAAGGCAAGAGATTACCATGCGAAGAATTGTTTTAAGATTTTAAAGGAAAGAAGGAAGTTAAAAGGCACAGGAGATGGAAAGAGTTCTGTTAAAAATTTCTGCACTTCAGAAGGGATTTGTAACACTCATTCCTTGACCCATAAGGAAAATAAAATTTTTCTTTTGCCTTTTCTCAAACGTCGGGAGTTATTCTTTGGCTTTCAGCCTCTCCAGTCTCCCGCCGGAATTTGTCTAGAACTCAACAAGTATAATTTAAAGCTAGTTCTGTTTTCTAGGCACTAATGTATAAAATTACCTTCGTAAGGACCTATCATTCGCCATGTTATGTACGTCATTAATTCATTCTTCAATCCGTCCCTCTGTGGAATCACCAGTTTCACATCATGCGGACAGTAGACAACCTTGCGCCTGACACACCCAGACCACATCGTCTTACGCGCTACTCAGACACTGAGTGTACTAGACACAAATGAATGATACTGTCTTCCGGGATGTGACGCCGTGTAGCTTCATAGGTAGATGTCGTATCTCGGAGGAACCTATCTACCAGAATACACAACGTTCAAATCTCAGAAGTCCGCAGTCCTGATTTTTTTTTTGCGAAATCCTAAACTTTTAAAATATAGTTTTGCAAGTTACTCTTTATTACTCTTAATTTTTACCACTGCTCTTCACGGCAAGAAGATCAACAATTTGTATTTTCCTGATTCTGTGATATTTCGTGAAATTGATGGCACTGAAATGTCACAAAAAACTGATTCCTTCGGTTAGTTAGCGTAACCTACAATTTAAGGAGTATTTTGCCTTAAAAATATTAATTGTTGTTTTTATTGCACCCAACCAATGCACAATTATATATCACAAAAACATCTGTTTATATAATATACACTCCCACATTTTTTGACTTTTCTATGTCATTATCAGGGAGTTTTACGCTTGTGCCTTGCTAAGTTACACAAATTCTTAAAATTATGTAACTTAGCAAGACACAAATGTAAAACTACCTGATGATGACATAGAAATGTCGAAACATGTAGGTGTATATATTATATAAAGAGATAATCTTGCGATATATATATATATGTATATATATATATGTGTGTGTGTGTGTGTGTGTGTGCGTCACTTAGGCCTACCTCCACTGAAAAAAGTTAAGGCAGTCCCATTACAGGCCTGGAGTGGCCCAGAGGGTTCCAGGAAGTTAAGGTTCCCACATTTCATGACAACGGCATAGGATGGTGGTAGGGTGGTTAGCCTTATGCACCGGCCGCCTTTACCCCCAGGAAATACTCCTGGTACTCATTTCTGTTAGAGGCTGAGTCGACCCCAGGGCCATAGTGCGATCGGAAGGATTTTATGTCAATGACACCAGCTGGGATCGAACCGGCGACCTTCCGATTTGTAGCACAGCACTGTCGATACATGTAGGACTATGTATCATACGTGTTATATACGCTCAGATTAAAGTCCCATATACCTCGTCCGCCTCAATAACCACACAAAAGATAAAATACATTTTATGAGACAATCCTGTATTTGCACATCACACGTTTTAGATACAAGTTTTAATCAGATATATTCCACGAATGTAAACACGATGGGATCCCAAAGTGTGCATAGCATCTGGTAACACAAATTTTAATATAGGCCTGAAGATGACTGGGTTATAGTCGAAACATGTAGCCTTTGTATTACCTTATATAATAAAGTGATTGTGCTGACGTACACTATATAATATTATAAAAAGAGAGTGTGTTGTGATGTGTAATTATGCATTGGTTGGTTGCAATAGAACACTAAAAGATGCACGGCACATGCATTAAAATAATATTAATTGTTGTTTGTTTCATGAGCTACGTTCTTACTGGTTTACGCGTATGTAAACAACTTGATATTCTGCTGTGACTCTGCGAATGCATTTACTACATACTTGACATTCAGTGTATGGAGCCAGCATCCGCCCTCCAAGGATCTGCGAGATGTTACCTTATTCGTTGCAGAGGAAACGTGAAGAATATTTCTTGGCTCTTAGCAAAATAGAACATTTTGCACAGGTGCACATCATGGCAGGGAAATCCACATATTAAAAAAGAGTACAGTAATATAGATAATGCCAGATCAGGAGAGTCTGAAGCCGTGAGCGTATTTTGAATATTGAGCCTTGTAATTTCACAGGGGAGTTGCGCTCAGCGTCCCTTGGGTCCCATCACTCTAATGTGACATCACATTTTGTCTGTATACGTAGGAGTTACGAGTGCCGGTCTTAAAGGCTGACTGCACATCCGTGTCATACCAGTAAAAACTATGTAATCTAGTTTATATACATATTTTTGTAACAACACACCACATTCCACTTTAAACCTTTCGAAATTCTTAGTTTTCTTTGAGATTTTCAATAATTATAATCGGTTATTTAGGTTTTTCTGAACTTTTTTTTTTGTTTTCCCCATTGCCCCCCACATGTCCTTGTGGGCTTCGTGGTCCTCCCACCTGGGCATGGCAGGAGTGTAACCGACTTCTGAGGTTGGGATGCCCATGAGGCGCAGTTACGTTGTCCCGATGACGTTAGTGGTGATATAGGAGGATGTAGTGCCACGAGGGCCCTTAAACCTAAATTATGCCAACCTACCCACACCATGGTCACCGTAGGAATCTTCCCCTTCAAGGAAAATTCCCACGGTAGAGCCGGGAATCGAACCCGGGACCTCATGATTAGTAATAAGAGACTCTGACCATTAGACCACGAGGCTGGTCATTGAAAATTTGGTATTAGAGTGCAACTTGCTGAATCTTGTAGTTAGCACACGGTCTGTAAGAACGGCAGTGAGTTCTGTTTATATAACCTATAGATCCTCGTACATAGGACAAAGACTTTGCCTAAATGCTATAGTTATCAGCCTGTGTGGTACTAGACACACTTAGGGTAAGTTCTAAGTAGCAACTGAAACTCGAAATATATTCTAGACCCAACTGAAGTGAAGAAAATTTGTTCCGATATATATATGTGTGTGTGTGTGTGAACGGCTTCATAAAGCTTATGTTTTCGAGGATTTTGGTTTCATCTTATACCGTTCCTTGTGAGTATTTTCATCTTTTTTCTTTCTACAATCTTTTCTGCGTGGTTCGAAGTTCTTTAGATGATAAACTGCTTGGAGGTTTTTTTGAGTATGATGCATGGCACGACTGCTGACCGTCCAGGCGAAGCAATCCCTACGAGTGCTCCGGATGCAGTTAACTATTTTCCGAATCAAAATCCGCGGGGCATAAAAGAATTAAACACCCGATGAGACATTTGGTGAATTACTTTACATGTTTAAATTAAAAGTAATGGGGAGACGCATGACTGCATTTTTAACTAAGAATTTTTTGAGCTGGTTTTGGATAGGCCATTCAACGACAATAAATAGGAAGATCATGTTCTCTGCAATGTCACGTCATGCAGCTTGGTGGGGTGGTACCTGGGTTTCAAATTATACTTCAGGGGTGCAAAAATCCCTGACGTCATGTCGCCTGGGCGAAATAATTTTGCATCGTCGTCCCTTTTATTGGTAAATGAGTCCTCGCAGTGGAAGTTGCTTTCTATCAACCTTCTGGCGCGTAGATTTTTGAGGTGGCGCCTATATTTTTCGGAAAATTTGAATACACCTGCTATGCGGTGTCTCATGAGAGGCCGTTATCCAGTATAGTTATTAGGCTGCCGCCTGGAGAGACGGAAGTCGACAAACCATCCATATTCTCTGATGATTATTATTATTATTATTATTTTTATACAGATTTTTATAATAAAAAATATTTAGAACATCGATGAACCTCGGAATGTGTGCTGGGCAGTATTTAGTCCCGCCAGTAATTAAAATGATTATGCAAAACCCACTTTTCTAAAACGAAGGACTGAACAGCGTGAATTGTTACGAAGTTCCAATTATGGATTATTTTTTCTTCCTTAAATGGAAGAAATTTGGCATGATGCGATAACGGGTATTTTGCCAGGTCTCTTCATGTCCCTCACTTCAAATTTTGAATCTCATTGCACAGTTTTAACGAAACTTTGTATGAAAATTATATAGGAACACCACCCCAGTGTCGTGTTAAATTTCTACAGACTGGAACACGAACATGGCGGAACTGCGAACTTTTGATTTGGAATCGGTACTAACACCACTTATTTTAGGGTCCTGAAATCGTAAATATAGGCAATTTTGTTATTACTGTGTGGAGCATTAAGTAACAAGTTGTCAACAAGCTGTCATCTGTGCCACGATCGTTTTAGCTGTTGGCTTTACGGCGAAACTAAGTGTCGAAGATGGCCATGCACAATTCCGTGTGGAATTTAAAAAAAATTCTTAGCCCGATTAATATGGGCTACTGTTATGGGTTAAACAATCACGAATATGGCGACAGTACGAAAGATTGAAGTTATGTCAGGTAAATTTAAAGTACGTGAAATCTATATGCGTGCTTAAGCAATAGACTGTTTATGGAAAAGAAATAAAATAATATTAAAAATAGACGAATGAGTCTTTGGAATAGAACGCAACAGGGCAGCAGGTCTTTTGAGTTGCGCCAGGAAATCCTTGTTCTTTTTATAAGGCCTACCATAGAAGCAGCTTGCGATAGAAGGCATTTATCAAGGCCCCCCCCCTCCCCGCTACACACTCCTCGTTCTGAACGTGATAAGATTTTCTTTTGCCTTCTGGGAAGCTTTGCAGGAGGCCGAACCCGTACACGATCTGCGATTCGTCTTCGCTCACACTTCGATGATTGCGTATTGATTTGGAATCCATTCCTACGCCTCAACCAGATATGCTGCTCCAAGCACAGGCTAGATAGATGCTGCTTGATGATGCCAAGAGAAAGAAGTAGAGGGAATAAGAAAAGGAGAGCACATCCGTCTATATTTTACTGTGAGTTAAGTTGTACAAAACTTGTAACTCAGAGGAGGAGGTAAAATGTGGTGCGATGTCGGGATGTGTTTCCCACACACTAAAGGCGAGATGGATTACCTCCGGAAATTCTTTCTCTTTTGAGCGTAGATTATATACACCAGGGGTGACCAGACATACGGGATTTGGGGGCCCCCATTTTAGGCGGCAACTTAGGTAACAGCCGTGTATGAATAAAATAAAATATATTTTCCTTATTTAATGGTTTCTTTTTTATGTCCGTCCAGCTAGTGTATGTTAGTTTCAGTTAGATACGGGTCTCCTTTCTTTAGAGAGTCTTTTGACACATCGTTCACGGTCAGCCATCCGTGCATGTAAACTGCATGACTATCCTTTTACAAGCAAGTTGTTTGAGGCGTACATGTATTGTTTTTGGGTCGTATGCAGCTAGGCACGTTGTGGTCAGTCTTGATATATACCGTATTAGGTGGTGGTGCTGGTGACAGCTTGCCTGACGACACTATCATTCGCAGGCCAGAAAACTTTGAAATTTCAAACACATCGCTGTAAGAACCTAGAATATCTCTTTGTTAAATCAACAACAAAAATAGATTTGTTATTGTTTGAATTCTGAAGGAATAACGGCTTTAGTAGCCGTTATTCCTATGCAGTGAAATCGCCTTTGACAACCAGATTTGTTAATACGAAAGAGAAAATCTGACAATTTGCAGTGATTCTCTGTCACCAGACTTTGGTGTTACTTTCACCTTAATTCTGTCACAAGACTTTGATGTTACTTTCAGCTTAATTCTGTCAACAGACTTTGATGTTACTTTCAGCTTAATTCTGTCAACAGACTTTGATGTTACTTTCAGCTTAATTCTGTCAACAGACTTTGATGTTATTTTCAGCTTAATTCTGTCAACAGACTTTGATGTTATTTTCAGCTTAATTCTGTCAACAGACTTTGATGTTACTTTCAGCTTAATTCTCTGTCACCAGAATCTGATGTTACTTTCAGCTTAATTCTCTGTCACCAGACCTTGATGTTATTTTCAGCTTAATTCTGTCAACAGACTTTAATGTTACTTTCAGCTTAATTCTCTGTCACCAGAACCTGATATTACTTTCAACTTAATTTTCGGTCACCAGACTTTGATGTTACTTTCAACTTAATTATCTGTCACCAGAACCTGATATTACTTTCAACTTAATTCTCTGTCACCAGACTTTGATTTTACTTTCAGCTTAATTCTCTGTCACCAGAACCTGATATTACTTTCAACTTAATTTTCTGTCACCAGACTTTGATGTTACTTTCAACTTAATTCTCTGTCACCATACTTTGATGTTACTTTCAACTTAATTCTCTGTCACCAGACTTTGATGTTACTTTCAACTTAATTCTCTGTCACCAGAACCTGATATTACTTTCAACTTAATTCTCTGTCACCAGACTTTGATTTTACTTTCAGCTTAATTCTCCCTCACCAGAACCTGATATTACTTTCAGCTTATTTCTCTGTCACCAGAATTTGATGTTACTTTCAGCTTAATTCTCTCTCACCAGACCCTTATGTTACTTTCAGCTTAAATGTCTGCCACCAAACCTTGATGTTACTGTAGCTTTTTTCTGTCATCGGACTATGATGTTACTTTCAACCCATCACTCTTATCAGACTTTTATTTTACTTTCAGTTAAATATTTTCTAACCTTATATTCTTCTAATTAATGTCTATCAGTTAAGTTCGTATTTCCGGTTTCTCAAGTCAACACAGTAATTAGGCTATCGGTTTGACGAATTGAGAGTCCGGCTTCGGTTCTCAGCAGATGTACTTTTATGTTTTTACAGCTTCCAGACTTGTTCTGGAAGCCAACTGTGTTCTTATCCTGTAGATACAGAAGGATTTCCTCCGGTGGTAAAGGGTCAGGTGCTCGAAATTCACTACTGCCATCTAGTATAGAAGTTAAGAAGGTGTGGAACTGAATTTAAATTTAACCGTACACGTGCACATGACCTTTGAGAGGAGGATATTAACGAAAACTTTCGGATTGGTAACAGAGGATAGTCAGTGGCGAATAAAAATGAACGCTGAACGTGGCAAATTGTACATGGACGTCAACATCGGTAGGTTTACTAAACCGGAATACCGTAGATGGATAGGAAGGATGATGCAAGGGATACCAAGAAATTATTCCAAAAAACTTACACCAAAAACGACCTAAGGAAACGCCCAAGTCTAGACGTAAAGATGATGTAGAGAATGACGTAAGATAGATGGGGATTGTTAACTGGAGACAAGTAGCGCAAATTGGAGGTGGATGGAGGATAACAACTGGAGAGACGCTTATGTTTCTTGGGCAGTGGAGCAATATAATAATAATAATAATAATAATAATAAACGATTATACCAGTAATAATTGGAGCCACCGGAATAGTAACGAGAAACTTAAGGAAAAGTTTGGAAACTGTACCAGGAAAACATTGGATATATTCACTACAAAAGACAGCTATACTTGGAACATCACACACAGTACGGAAAGTACTGCAGCGTGAAACTTGAAGCCTGAGCGGTGGGGATCACCGCTGGTTCAAGAGAAGTGCCAGGAAGAAGAGGCCTGTGACAAGAGACATTCATGTCGTATAATAATAATAATAATAATAATAATAATACGCATGCATATCTTGGTGCTCAACCCGTCAATGACGCTGGAGTTTAATATTCCAGCTACTTCCCGGGACGGAGTGTTTATACCGTGTGGCGCAAAAAGAACGCATGTTTTTCAAATAATTGTAACTTTGTTTATTTTCAATATAAAAGAATTATGTTAACACAAAAATAACCTGTAATAAATGCAGTTTTGATTACTTACTTTGATTACTCAATTAAGGAAAATTATATCGGAAAGATGGAGTCCTTCTTGCCGTACGCACTTCCGGAGACTCTCCTCAAAGTTCTTCATCACATTTACTAACATTTCTGGTGGCACAATTGCAATTTCTTCGCGAATGGAAACTTTCAGATCGTCGAGTGTACGAGGTTTTCGAACGTAGATTGTGATTTAAGGTAACCCCAAAGAAAGAAATCGCAGGCAGATAAATCTGGTGAGCGTGGGGGCCAAGGTTACATGCGTTCTTTATGCGCCACCCTGTACATTTGTGTTAACCTCAAGTGCCTTCAAGATCGCAGCGTGCACCGAGGTCGGCAGCATGTGAAGAATTAATGGCCCGTGCAGTACACCGAGGCTGGCGCTGAACGATCAGTTAAGTACAGGGACAGACTGATACTAACACTTCTACGAAAACTCATCTTCTCTCCAATGATCCTGGGGGAAAATAATCTCTTGTTGGAGACCCATGCTGATCACGAACGAAGACTCTGGACTAAATGCTCAGTTCTTTAATGCATAAGAAGAAATTGTAGTTGCCACTGTGAATTAAAGGGCCAAAGAAGTAAAGGTGACCCCAAAATCGCGTATATTTTTGTGTGTGTGCCGATGTTGAATGCAATCAACACGATTTGTGTCCGGTCATTATATTGCGCTGACATGATGAACCGAAATCCTGTTTGCACTGTTTGCACTGTTGATGTGTACAGTGTATCGCCCCTACCCTTTAGTACTGTTACAGTAAGTCTGTTTGCACTTAGTTCTCCCTCACTCCAACTTACAATGGGAGTTCATTATATGCCACCGGGGGTTGACAGGAACACAGTGTCAATAAGTCGGATGATCGCACTCTTCACGACCTCTTAAGCGGTCGGAAACACATTATTGGCTTGAACACGCGTGAGACCAATACAAACAACACGGGACACGGCTGCGTATGCACGTAAGTCCGTAGGCCATGAATAAAGATGTTTCATTGAATTCCCGATGGATTTCCTTCAGATTGTGTGAACAGAACGCGTGGTGACGAAGAGTTACTATTGCATGGAAGGGAAATAGCGTCCTGTAAGGGAAGCATTACCGGTCCCAGTGGCCGCGCGGTCTAAGGAGTAGGTCGACAGCCGCTCGTTTGGTGGGATTGTGGGTTTGAATCCCACCGGGGGCATGGATGTCTGTCGTTTGTGAGTGTTGTGTGTTGTCAGGTAGAGGTCTCTGCGACGAGCTGATCACTCGTCCAGAGGAGTCCTACCGACTGGGGTGCGTCGTTGTGTGTGATCTAGAAACATAGAGAATGAGGAGGTCCTGACCCAGTGGGGGGCTGTTGCGCCCAAAAAAACAAAGGAAGCATTAAATTAAAAAACGTAACAAATCAGACGCAAATGAAGGTAGCTTATTTTACAAGAGGAATTATTTTTTGCGCCCTCTGTTTAGTTAAATAATCCGCAGTCGCGGAGAAATTAATAACCGTATAAAGTAGGGTGTTCTTAGTTATGTTCAGTTACAAATAAATATTTGTTCTTTTGCGTTATTTAGAAGTGAAAGGAAATAAAATGCAATTTCGAACTGTCAGATGCAACTTGTATTTTGTGTAAATATTCTTCTGTCACCTTAAGTGAAACAACATATCCAGCTTTTTGTGAGAAGGGAACTGAATTGAGTATTTGGATCTATGAGGGACGGAGAAGCAAGAAGATGGAGAAACTTCCTCATTGTGCGGTATCACAATTTATAGGACAGTGTAATGAGAGAATATGAAATGGACTGGTTATGCTCTATATTATCCAAAATAGTCCTAAAGTTGTGCAGTATATAGTCACAGAACTAATACTAAATCCGAGATTTCATTTTGAAATGTATAAACGGACAAAGGAAAATAAAATTAATATATATTTTATAATAATAATATTTATTAACTGCAATTGGGTGGTCACCCGGTGGCAGTACACACTTACACACAAGAACAACATAGAACAACACAATTAACCAATGAACTACACAAAAAATAACATCCGA
>Ga0123354_10012648_pt1 | contig 13076 bp, 13 predicted proteins | sample TergutLab28metaG_2_FD_97872 | JGI IMG/M metagenome (GOLD analysis project Ga0123354, IMG submission 97872) | Labiotermes labralis P4 segment gut microbial communities from Petit-Saut dam, French Guiana - Lab288 P4 | ecosystem: Host-associated > Arthropoda: Insects > Digestive system > Gut ...
ACACACACACCACACACACACACACACACACCACACACACACACACAACCACACACACACACACACACACACACCACACACCCACACACACACACCCCACACACACACACACCACACCCACACACACACCACACACACACACACATACACGCACCACACACCACACACACACACCACACACACACACACACCACACCCACACACACAACCACACACACACACATACACGCACCACACACCACACACACACACACACATACACGCACCACACACACACACACACATGCCGACGCGATGTGTTATTTATGAAAATTTGTCATATGTCGCTCTCATGTAATTTTGATGTTTGTGTTGAAGGATGCATCAGTACTGTTTTGTGAGAAAGATTGTTATTAAACAGTGAGGATAATCATGAACAAGACAGGCCATGTACGTAAGGTATAACGTAACAATGAGACGCTCTTGTGCAATCATTGTTGCAGTGGAAAAGCAATAATTATTACATAGAGTGAGTGCGTGTTTATAGCCTTAGTTATACAGCATGCAATGCGCATGAGCCATATCGTCATCTGTGTCCTGTCTCGCTCTACCATATTTTTCCACATTGTCTCATAAACAGCATGATTTCCGAAAAAAAAGTTACTGAACACAAAATGTGTGTTTTGATTTTCTCTACAAATTTTGTCTGAAAATTTTCTCATTTTAAGAATAACTGAGCGAGATATTATATTATCAACAATGTATATTGGCCTTCATGCACAGTACTGATCGACAGATGGGTAGACGGACAGACAGACATGACGAAGTTAATAGTCGCCTTCGCAATTTTGCGAACGCGCCTAAAAAACGGAACTGAATGGGTCCTGGCTGGCCTTTTAACCACATTTACTTAATCACATTCATTTAGTAGTTTGTCTTACGACAGGTCCAAAGCCTCTTCCAAAGCGAGCTCTCCACAGTGCGATCTAGAGCTTCCTCCTTCAAATGAGAGTATCCTCTCCTCTCCTTAAGATCATCCAATACCTTCCTACGTCTTCTTCTTCGTCTTCCTGTCACTTCTATCACCCCTTTTGTCCTTCCTTCAATAACCCCTCATGTACGAGATAAACCACATATATCTCGCATACATGCCAGTAACCCAAGTGACTTTGCTAGTAGGATCGATGTTTACCTGCTGTAAATATCTTGCTTTTATAAAGCGTACTTAGTATATCGCGTTACTGAAAGTGCCACTTAGCTACACAGACGTATTGTGACGTGAGGCAATATAGTAAGTCAGAAACTTAGCATAATTTCTCAAGAAGTGCTGCATTTATTGTCAGAATATTCAAGTAGATATTCACATCCTGACTGCCTCAGAAATCAAAATTCGCGATACAGTTTAAAAAATTGTAAATTTCCATTCGCTGGAGGCTGGTATAGTAAAGAAAAGGCATGCCTAATTTTGTTTATAGGATGCATTCCAACAGTGGCGTACAGAAGGGGGGAGGGGGGTTGGGGTGTTCAACCCCCACCCCCCGAAATTCCGAAGGCCCTCCAAAATCGTGCCAAACTCAACCCGATTATGAAAACTGTTAAAAACTGCTGAATTTAGGACGCCAACACACCAAGATGTTCGGAAAAAGGCAGTAAAATTCTAAAACTACCGCCGGTTCGCAATTGTTTTACATTAGCAATGATAAATAAATTGGTTGTCATCATAATAGTCTTAAAGTACCAAAAATTAAGAAACTTTTACTATACGAAATTAAATTTTTTGTACCAAATTACAGCTGCCTCCAGAACCTCTGACTAGGGGCTACCGCCAACAGATCCCTGTTCTCTCTGTCCTCTGTCCTCAGCTGAATTTGTTGAAACCCTCCCCCCCCTCCCAAAAATTTCCTGGGTACGCCACTGCATTCCAAACACTGAGTTACACTTTTGAATGAAATATTTTAACGTTGATTCTTATGGCACCACAGGACGCTTCTGGATGGACAATTTGTACTGCACCGGGGAGGAGAAAAATTTGTCATCATGTCGATTTGATGGTTGGGGAGCCAATGACTGCACCAGTAGCGAAGCAGCGGGGGTAGTCTGCATGTCGCCAGAAGTAACAGCCACAGAAGAAACAACCACCACGCCCAAACCGCCGAAGAAAGGACCTCTCATCAGAATTACAGTACTTTTCCATTTTTCAATACTTTTTAAGGATAACATAAGCCATCGGTTATTCTACGTGAACAACACGGCTGAAGACGTCAGGGGAAAGTTACAAAGACAGTAATTTGTCAAAATGGTGAAAATTAAACGAGAAGTTGCCTCACAAATTGCACTTGTCAAAATCGCCATGGTGATTACACAAATAATAATGCAGTGGTTATGACATGTAGAATTTACGGAGAAAAACAGGAAATATATGTTACATTTCGGTTGAAAAATACCACGAAAAGAACAGTCTGTAGGGGAGCCATTCCGTTGCTTGTACCACTGAGAAGCTACGTGTAACAGTCTAACAACATAAACTTTATATATTCCATCTAATGTCTTACAAATGCACTACATGTGTCGGTCTGAGACCATCTTCAGGTACACTGATACAAAAATTCTCACATGAGGAAGATATCTATCAATATATATCAAGATTTATGTGGACACCGGGACGCCTGGGTGGATGTTCGGATAAATCTTATGGGAAAAATCACGAACATAGGGATCTGATCGAACGGGATCAGGATCAGGTATACAGACAGACTGTTCTGAAGGCGGTAGTGAGAGGCGGTTCCAATAACAACCGTCCAAAAACCTTAAATAATGGAGATGGGCTTAGTATGATGGACCCTATAGAAAGAACAGCTAGCATGGAACAAAAATACAGTGCTATCATCGAAGTTAATTGCATATGTGTAACTTCTTTCACGGATTAGAGAGAGCCCACTTCGTCTGTGAGTGACGGAGAGCTCCCCAGATAGAGTAGCAGTGCTAAGTTAGCGTATTCTGCAGCCGACCGTTACGTCAACCAGGAAATGCGCTGCAAAACATCGGTTTTGTTTGTAACGTGCGGACCGTTACTTGCCAGCTGGCGCAAAGCGATTTACTCCTACGCCAAGGGTGCACAAAAAACCCAGGCGACAGATTGCTGTGAAAATCAAATTTTGAAAGGAGGCGCACAGTATTTGTGAGTTCTCAGTAATGAACTTGTTTCGTGTGACGATTCTGGAGCCTAGAATTTTGAGGTGGCTCTTAGATTCTGTAAGCATTTTTGCGCCCTTAGCCTATGGTTTAAAAATATGAAACTGTCAGTTTTGCTTCTGTACTTAAGAATAAGTTGTAAAATCCACGATGGAGCATGGGTGGTAAGAACCATGCATTCATAAACTTGGCTCTAGGTGGTGGCGGGCTGCTAGCTTCACACTCCGACCGCTTGTCTGATTAGGAATGAAGCCTCTGCGCCTGTTTTACGAGAAACTAAACGGGACCCCAAAGTTGTGTTAAAAGGAAGTCCCTATTCCTGCAGGAATCTAAAGTTTGTCGTTTATCCTGTGGCTGTCAGCTGACTGCGCGAATCGTAACTGCCATAAAAACATCTACGTTTCTACGTTCCTATTCTTTCCTTTTTCGCTTTTACCTTTTTTTTCCGCCTCACTCCTCTTTCTCTTCGTTATTCTCCCTTCTTTCCTTCCGTGTTTCTGTCCCTCTACTAGGTGCGTTCGCGAAATTGCGACAAGTTACTCTTGACATAGTCACGTCTGTCGGTCCGTCTGTCCGTCTGCATGGAGTAACTTGTCTCCTACTGGATGGATTTTAATGAAATTCGATATTTGGGTATTCTTCGAAAATCTGTCTAGAAAATGCAAATTTGGTCAAAATCTGACAAGAATATCTGTACATTACCTTAAGACCTATGAACATTTATGATAATATCTCGCTGGATTCGTCTTAGAATTACAAACATTCTATTCAAAATCGTAGAGAAAGTCGAAACACGCTCTGTATATTCCATGACTTTTTTCCGAATATCGTGCCCTTTTATGAGATATGTGGAAAAATGTAAAGCCAAACAGGACACATATGACTGATGGGGTGCATATGCATTTCATGCTGGATAACAAAGAATACAGACAAGTACTTAGAATATGTAACACATTTTTGCTTACCGGCGACAACAATGGATATGCGAACGCTCCCCATTCTAACGTCTATATGTACATTACTTGTCTTGTTGTTTTCTTCCTCTTCCTTTGTTTGTTTGCTCTTTTGGCTATTTTTTAGTTCTTTCATTTACTTCTTCTTCTTCTCTTAGTAAACCATATTTCTGTCTAAGTGACGCTCTGACTTCATGCAATGCAAACTGATGTTGACGTGTTCAATTAGTCATCGAAGCAGTTAGCATACCACTTATGGAGACATGAACACAATGACATCATTTGTAACGATAAGAAAACACGAACCACTTAGTGCTAACACTACATCATAAACTCCAAGTGAGTTATGTTAAACACCACGTCACCACTGCTGCGACAATATGATGAGGTTTAAAAATTAATCCAGATCCTTGTTTGGAAAGCTTTAATGTCCTCTTGCTTAAACGAAACTTTACAACCACATTGGTTACTATATGTACCACAAGGTGGAAGATAAAATGTCTACATTTTGTCTACACCGTTAGTTTTTATGTTCCTCAAACGAAACAGCGATTCTTTCCCTGTACAGTATCAAACTCCTGAGAGGAGCAAGTGCAAACGCGGTTATGGATCCTTCCAACACGATCCTGCCAACAGCCAGTCAATACAAATGCATGACATATACCAGTTGCTGTATATACAGAGTAGTTCCTCCTGATGATGAACAGTAAGCCCGGTCGAACTATGTAGAGGCTAATTATTGAAATAAATTGAAAGTAAATAGTGCATCCTGTTGGTTCTTATTGTACGGATATATCAGGATGTACGACCAAAAAACATTTAAAAAATGGCTATCTCTTGTGAGTGTTGTGTGTTGTCAGGTAGATGCCTCTGCTTCGGGCTGATCCCTCGTGCAGAGGAGTCCTACCGACTGTGGTGGGTGTCACTGAGTGTGATCAGGTGCAATAGTAATCCTCTACACCTAAAATAAGTAGGTAGAAAAAGATCAGAACAAGAAATAAATGACGTACGAGCACTGTAAAGACTGTCGCTGGTATTCTCTTGTGTGTACTGAAAGGATTTCGCCATTAGCAGTCTCCTTTCTTTTATGATAAGTAATACACTATCGGAACCTGTGGCATTACTATGGGTACCTAATTTTGCTCTTGTCCAACAGGACGCAACGGAGCACAACATGTCCATCAGGCTAGCCGGAGGCAGAATGCCTGAAGAAGGAAGAGTGGAGGTCAAATTCGGAGATTCAGGTCAGCAAACCGAAATTTCAAGAGTTCTACAGCAGAAGTCATTCCGTCCGATGGCAAGGTTAACAATTAACCCTTTAAAGCACAGTGGTAACTCTATGTACCACATGCTTTAACAATAAAAAATATATATTTTGACCCGGAAGTGTATTTCTCTGTTTCACGAGACTGTCACGATCAACAGCGATTATTTCACCAATCAACATCAACCGATTTGTCCTGAACATTGAGACGTTGTGTCTTCTTTGAAGTGGGAACTGAATTTTTAAGTATTATGTAAATGCATTTCGAATTTAAGTGTTTTAAGTCCAAAGAAACGACAGTTTATGCACCGCTCCCTCGACAAGGTAAAATCTGTTATTCCCCTCGTCAAATAGTTGAGCCCATGAGAAGCCGCAATTCCACAAAGTCGTAACTTCCTCCACCCTCCAAATAAAAAGAATGTCGGATCAAAACTTTTGCATTACCTGTGGGTAGAGTCACATCCCCCCACTCAGACCCCGCTGTATGCTGTGTTACAAAGACGAGAAGCATTCTGTGTGCATCTTACCTTCATTTTCTTGCATGAGAAAAAAGATTTGCGAAAAAAAAATGTAGCTTTATTTTAATTGGCTAGGTCAAGTGGACGACTGAAAGCAAGACAAACAGAAGGAGCAGAGTTAATTTCTAAGAGGCAAATACTTGGAAATTAAATTATACTATTGGATGCGCATATTCTGGCATCTTAATGAATGGGGTTGTGGGAACGAGGGTATTTGTTTAAATGACTGAAATGTTAAGGGATGATGCAAAATGCTGGGGAAGATTCATCAGCTAAAAGGGGGTGGGAGGCACGATTTAATTAAACAGTCTTTTGCATACTTGAAACAAAATATAAAATGCCACCATGAGTGAATAAGAAGCAAGGTACTGCCAAAAAATTATAAATTTAGAGTCTAAATTGCCTTAAGTTCTCTTTAGTTTTTCCTCCGATTTCGATGTCCCCTTCGTTCTCAAAAGAAAGAAAATTAGTGGATAGTATTAAAATATAAACCAAGAAATGCACAAGCCTTATATATATAAATAATAGGATTTAAGATCACTCAATTTGTATAGTGACAAGCCTACGGTCTGGATGATCGAGAAATAATGGCCCAATACTTGGCAGGGATAAGAGAATTCTCCCTCCTCTAATGTGCCCAGACCGACTGTGGGGCCCACCCAGCCTCCTATTCAGTAAATAAACAGGGGTAAATTGGCGGAATTGTAAAGCTAATTATTAACCACCCTCTTGTGCCTTGACCAAGTACAGGGACAACTTTGTTTCACTTTGCTTTTAAGTAACATGAAATATCTGATTATGGAAAATGTTTGTTGTTAGTAGTGTTAAATCTTCGGTTTAGTGTTAAATCCTGAAGTAACAGTGCAGTAGTGTTCATTTGTTTAGCTGTTGAGTGATATGATGAGTAGTTAGTAGTGAAATGGGAAGGATTTCGTAGGAAGCGCCGTGACCTTAATCAGGGTACTGATTTGACATGTGCTACACGTTCTGAGAAAAGACATGAGAAATTTCAGCAAAGATTTTTAACCCTGTGCTTCTAAAATACGAAAGAACAGTGGAGGTGCTAGTGGCAATAGTGGACTTGTGGGTTTTTTAAATGTGTTATTTAATAGACGTTGCCAGTATACCATTGTATAACCTCGATAACAGATGAATAAATATGGCGCATTTTTGGAATGATTCTGAGTGGAAAACAAACGGAGTACTCCAAAAAAAAAAACCTATGTTAGTGCCACTTCATCCACTACAAATCACACAAGGACGGGCTTAAAATCGAACCTGGACCTCAGAAGAATGAATGCCCATGGAGCGTTGGTGGAATGATAGTGATAAAGGAAAACAGAAGTACTTGGAGAGAATCATGTCCCAGTGCCAATTGATCCAACACAAATATCACATAAATGGGCCTGGATTGAATCCGGGCTTACGCGATGAGAGGCCGGCGATTAACCGCCTGAGGCATTCCACTTCCCATAGACTGCTGGCTAGAAGAAGCATGTAGCAACAGTCTGTAGATCTTTGCCCTACACTTAAGACTGTCATAGACCAGAAAATATTCGATATGTAATTTAGAGATGTGTTTTTTTTTTATATAAAAGATGAGTGTTATTTTGAGCTTCATAGTCATCCTGTGGTAGTAGTTGCAGCTGTAAATTATGTAACAGATACTTCAGACATCTGATGTAAAATATACTTCAAGGATGTGTTAATTTATTTATATGAGCTATCTTGAACCAGCTGATTTATCTTCCGGCACATTGCTCATGTTGAACAACAGTGTGGGACGCAAATGACACTGTACTGGGAGAGAACTCATACAGTGTCCGTAGGCATTCAGCGGTGATATAGAGAATATGGTGTTCCAGAATGCTAGGCCATGTAGTTTAATAGATATGAGCCAAAGAGTTTCGTTGAAATTGCCACCACATGCCCGTCGGCGAGGAGGATCCTGTGGGTCGAGAGGCGGCGGGGACAGGGGAAGAGCTCACGGAATATTAACATTTGTTGTGATTCCTTCCGGAACGAATTCCATTCTCCTGAGAAGTGGCAATATTCTGGATCCCTATATCAGCTATGGCAGTAACTTCGTCACTAGGTAGATGAGGCCCCGAGCTGGTTATCCACGCCATTTACATGATTGTTTCAGAGAATGGTTTTCAGGGCTGAGAGACTGTACTGTAAATTTCATACTGAAAATTTGCCAAACCAATAATTACAATTATAACAAAGGTAAATATTGCGATTTGTTAGGGTGCGATGCCACGTACTATGGATGAGGAATATCGACGTTTAGGGAAAAACGTACTTCTTCTGTTTTCAGGGTGAAAGTTGTGGAGCAGACCCCTGATATGTGATTATTGTTGCTTTTGATGTTCTCATGGCCGTAAATTTGATTTATATAGATGTGACACCGTGACGTTTGGCAGACATTTACCAACGTTGCAAAGGAACCTGTTATCGCCATCTCCAGGATTACTCGTAGCTTTCAAATTCTTTTAACGAATAGAAGAAAAATTTCTACTCTAGAACAGGTCATGCAGGCCCAGAGGGGGAGTAGAGTTATAGCTCTATTCTTTTTTAACCTCGAGGCTAGATGGGGTGGCCGGTCAACAACACGCCCCGGCCGCTTTACCCCCGGGAGAGAGACTCGTTAACCATCGTGCAGGAGGCTGGGTGGACCACAGGGCCGGTATGAACCGGTAAGGAAAATCTCGCTCCCACCGGGATTCAATCCCCGGACCGTCCAGTCCATAGTGGGTCGCTATATCGACTGAGCCATCCCGGCCCACCTTGTAACAAATGCTTTACTTTTATGTGTTTATTAGCATTTCAGGTTTAGTAAATATCTTTCAAACACAGTGCCTACACTACTTATTTTACTTATTATTATTATTATTATTATTATTATTTATCGCCTTTTTGCAGGGTATATAGAATTATATACTTAAACAAACATTGTTTCTAGGGCATGTAATTTTGCAGCTATTCTGTTGTTACAAATTTTATGTATTATTATTAAATACCTTTCAACCACAGTGTTTGTATCAAATATTTTATTTTTATTGTATACTTAGTAAACGCATCTCAAACACGATGCCTGTACCAAACAAATTATTGTTTATTATTACTGTGTTAGGTTCAGTGAAGGTCTCTTTTGACCACAGTGCCGTAACTCTGTTGCTGCTGTTGCAGCTTGGGGTCTGGTGTGCGGTGACGGCTGGAGTATATTCGAAGCTATGGTGGTCTGCCGCCAGCTGGGACTGGGCTATGCCAATGACGCCATACAAACAGATTTTTTCGGTGGCAACGCGTCCTCCATGGTGCTGAGCGGCGTGCAGTGTCAGGGCAACGAAAGTCACTTGTCTCACTGCCTCCACGATGGGATGGGGCAGATATCATGCCCGGGGAAACGGGAAAATATAGCAGCTGTCGTCTGTACCTCAGGTAAACAGCGGAGAAATGCGCTTCACCTGTACAAGTCCCTTTGCTCAATCACGACATGGAGACGTGTGGAAGAGTGGAAATAAAGTTCCACACATTCTTTTCGAGGCATTAACTCTTTAAACGCAGAGTTAAATCCCATCTGCAATTTGTTGGCATTATTAGGAGCTCACCATATTCTCCACGTTAGCAGGATAAGGGTTAATGGAAGTACGTGGTCAACTCGCGCTCCGAAAGTTTAACTTGAGTTAACACGGAGTTGAGTGGGCCCTTGAAACTTGTCGGACGTGAAGGCAGGTCATGCAGCATGCAACACTGAGGAATCCACTGCAGCATCGTAAAAGTATTTACCATTACAATCTTTATATTTTCTACGTCACATTCTGCATTATTTACACAGGGAAAGCGGCCTTGGTGTGAAGATGACCCCTCACCTCAATTTAGCGTCGAGGTTAGAAATTAGTGGAGATACGCCTCTGCTGCCACTATGTCTTCACGGCCTGCACAGAGGCAGTATTACCTTTATCACTGGTTATTTGTACGTAGGAGGTAAGGCAAGGTGCATAATCAAAAACCGCATAACACGCATGAGGAAATCCATACCATCTGGAGGACCGCGGTGGCACAGTGCTTAAGGTGCTGTGCTACAAATCGGAAGGTCGCTGGTTCGATCCCAGATGGTGTCATTGTAAATTTTCATGGCATAAAATCCTTCCGATCGCACTACGGCCCTAGGGTCGACTCAGCCTCTAACACAAATGAGTTCCAGGAGCATTTCCTGGGGGTAAAGGCGGCCGGTGCGTAAGGCTGACAACCTTACCATCATCCTGTGCCGTTGTCACGTAATCTGGGAACCTTAACTTCCTGGAACCCCCTGGGCCACTCCAGACCTGTAATGGGCTGCTTTACCCTTTTTATCCATGCTGTCTTAACCTCAGCTAGGTGCAGATGAGTGATCGGTTTTACATCCCATCCGCATCACGCCGTCTAAGAGCCCCAAGTACCCACCAGATACGAAGCAGGATGGGACCCAGTGACCGCCCAGATGCCGTGGAGAACACAGAATTATCCTTCAATGCCACGAATTGAAAACCGATTCCCTGCTACTATATTCTGTGGCAGATTTACTACAGTTACTGCCATGCCATATAGCATAGCCTGGAAAAATCTTCCCTTGTATTTGATTAAACTTTCTTGATAGTGAAAATTTATCTTCGTAAGAGCTGCTACAGTGTATGACACGTATGTACTTGTACTAAATACTTTGTTCCGTGAAGAGACGTTGAGAAAACCGATAAGTTCCATTTGAATTTCACATAAAGTCTAAGGGCTAGACGGCCAAGTGAATCAGGTTTCCACTCCCAGCAGAGAAGGCCGCCTCCGTCGTCCGTCCTCTTATGCCTTGCAATAAAGTGGTCGGAGCTTGACACTGTGCATTCATTTCAATCTAAAGCCGAATTAAAGAACATCACGGCGTGATAAATAAGTACAAATATACAGTTATCCCCATATAACACCCCTCCTCCCCACCCTTTGTCGCGCCACCCTCACTTAGCGTCCGTGACGGTCTGCAAAGAGAAATTCTTTACCACGAGAATTTTAACTTCGTGGACTGTCATAACGCCACTAACTTTAGCCGCCAACCGGCCAAGAAACTGGTGATAACAGATATTGAATACACATTAAGTGTGACAGTGAAACACAACAATTTAATAGTTTTCATCCAGTGCTACATGTTTCTGTTCAACGAACCAACATCAGGCATTAAACTACAAAATTTTTAAAATTTCTTATAATTTTTGTAACGTAAAGTTTGGAAAACATTAGATTCTTCTGCTTCACTCTAATACTTCATTTGTATTCAATATAACACAAGGGAATAAATCAGAATCAAATCGATGCAAATGTGTTCATAGACATTAAATAATGTCCGATATGGCGCCACTTTGGAAGGTATAGTACTTATATGTATTGAATTCATATGAACCAAAATTAATTTACCCAGATAAAGTTTAAATGTAGACACCAAATACAAAATGTTTCCTAATTATTTCATTAATTTCAAACGTGCAATAAGAGAAGGGCCGGACGCGACCGCCACTTCATCCGTTCATGCTTAATTGTTGTCCAAAGCCCACGAGATGATCTCTGCTAAGCGAGCGAAAAATACACACTGACATGATCTTATTATGAATGGCGAGTTCCTGCAACCAATTATGGAAGTTCTCGCACACTGCACTTGCCCACAACAAGCTGCTCTAAATTATGGATAGAGTAGAGCGTCGATTACCCGGAATTCAATCATCCGAACCGTCAATTATCCGAACCACCGAACTTTCCAATTACTGGTTACCGTAATAAAATATCACTAAGCCAGCTGAAGCATTACAGGAGTTCATAATCGAATGTCTGCTGTAGCTGCTGGCAGGACTCAGGTCATCTCCCGTGTCCTTTTGGGGTTGTCATCATTCACAAATTATTTCATAAATCAATTACACTATCTGATGATAATATCCTCACGCACGTTTGATAACTGAACAATTTGTTCCTCGGCCCAAATTAGTTCGGATAATCGATGCTATACTGCATTTGCAGTTTGTGTGCAGCAGTATTAACGTCTGCCGTTCCCATCAATAGCAGTCCAGTTATCCCAGCTGTAGCCAGCAGTCCCCCCGCACCGCACCAGACACCCACCCCACAATGAAAATCATCTAGTTGTCTGTGGTTTTTACAGTTTGTGAACAAAACAATACAGATTAAATCCGGCATGTTCCAGTAATGGCGGACTTAGTAATTGATCACGTGGAGATCATGCGTACGGCGCACCTGGAGGACAGACAGCTATATTTCCTGCAGTGCGCCATGGAGGAGAACTGTCTGGCTTCAGCAGCCTACAAAATGCGAAGTGACAGCTCTGTCGATTGGCATTTGGAGACAAGGCGTCTCTTGAGATTTACAGCCCGTATCTTGAACGCAGGAACTGCTGATTTCAGGCCCATGGTGCCGAAACACTTGTGGGAATTCCATCAGTGTCACATGTAAGTCGAATGCTGGCATGCGGCAATGCAGCACGTGTCTAAATCGCAAGTTATTAAAATATTTCACGATATTATATCAGCTACATGCTTACCTGACGTAAACTACATACAGTAGAACTCCACTTATCTGGACGCTCATTATTCAGATCGGGTTGGCCCTTCGAGGAAATTTGTCAATAATTCTACACAACTAACTTGCCTTGAAGTTACCGGTTATCGGATCAAGTACAGTACAGTGTTATGGCTTCTAAAACTTCAGATCAGGCGTGGTCGAGATGTTTAGACGAAGTTACATAACAGTAACAGCCGAAATTCAAACTGACAATGCAGCCTGTATGCAAAGAAAATCCAATTATCCGGATTTTCTCCATATCCAGATGGTTCTCCGTCCCAATTAATTCGGAGAAGTGGAGTTCTACTCTAACAAAGACTGTATTCAGTTTGTGAGTTCCTCTTTTTCAAATGACACCTTCGTGCTGAAACCCCTTATTTGACAGTAACTTTACACAGAAACAAGTCCTTTTACGAACATGTGGAACAAAAATAAAAAAAAGACAATTTTTGTCACTATGACCGCCTCTGTGGTCTAGTGGTCAGAGTTTCTGGCTACAGATACAGAGGTCCCGGGTTCGATCCCCGGCGCTACCAGATTTTCTTAGTAGTAGTGGGTCTGGAACGGGGTCCACTCAGC
>Ga0123354_10012649_pt1 | contig 13075 bp, 6 predicted proteins | sample TergutLab28metaG_2_FD_97872 | JGI IMG/M metagenome (GOLD analysis project Ga0123354, IMG submission 97872) | Labiotermes labralis P4 segment gut microbial communities from Petit-Saut dam, French Guiana - Lab288 P4 | ecosystem: Host-associated > Arthropoda: Insects > Digestive system > Gut ...
TCCCCATGTGATTTGTACAGGTGGGAAAAGACAGAACAAGTACAGGGTCATTACTTTATCTGACAAATATCAGCTTCTACTCCTGTCAATTCATTTATCACATCAATGTAGCTCACTAAGCTGATGCTCTCTCTCTCTCTCTCACACACACACACACACACACACACACAATGGAGTAGTAGTGGTGGAAAGTGATAAAATCATACTTGCCAGATAAAATAAGAACCTTAAATGATACATATTAATCAAAATTAAAGAGATCAAAATTTATCTAAAACGCCTTTAATGGACAATATAAATAACACAATTTATACTATACTAGCACAACACACAAGCATTCACACGTCCACATTCTACCTTACAATCATAATCAACAGAGATGTGAAGGTAAAGCGCCAACCTGAAGAATGGAGGGAAGAGGGCAAACCATATTACACCGAGCTCTTGACACTTACGTCAAATGGACTTCTGACAAATGTATGAGCTGGCACTCCTCACAAATATATGAAAAGTTCAGTTTTCAGGTCATTACAAATTGATGCAGTTTCACATGTAAAAAAATGTAACTGTCCTCTTTTCTCTGCATGTTAATTAATTACACTAACCAAGGCCTCTGTCCTTTTCAATAGGGAAAAAGCAAGACCCAAAACTTTGAGTTTACAGCATGTATTTATGAGACACTCATACACTATGGGCCACTTAACAAAAGTAAAGAAACATATCTACAGCGTAAAGAATGCCTATCAGAAGGATAAGTTACCTCAAGAATGGAAATATTTGTAGTCTGAGGTGTCTGTAGTTTAAACTCTCCACACATGTACAAAATCTAAATTTAGAGTAGATTAATTAACATATTAACATTAGGGTCGCAATATACATAAAAAGTGCTTCAATGTTTCATCAAATAAATAATAACAAAAAATAAATTTCAGACAAGGACATATCTAAGCCAATAAATACACACCTTGCACTTGAAACCAACTTCAATGGTCTCAAGCCATATTTATATTGAAATAACAGTAATTTATGTCGTTTTCTAACGTGTACCACTTAGAAATAATTCTGACAGTAAGCTGCATGTTAAATGTTGTTACTTCAAGTGTTGCCATCTAAATCAAATTCAGTGCCCTTCTCTCTTTAAAAATATGTACACATAAAAAAAATATTTCCTAGTCTGATCCTCTATCTTTCCTACAAGTTACAGTAAGGAAAGATGAGATCAGGAGTCCAAATTTCAATTTCATAACCTTTTCAATGTTCTCTTTTTATCCTTCAGCAACTTCTTCTTCTCTTTATCTGCTGTTACCTTCTTGTCTCCTGCATGTTTCTTTGCCATGGGGCCATCTGCTGATGATGCTGCTACTTCTAGTCCTGCCTTTGGCACTTTTGAAGACTAAAAAGCAAAAGTGACATATTAAGACACTAAAAACTGTTGCCACCACCCTCAACAGCAATAAAAAAATTCAGGGGCTGAGAAATTCGTTACGTGAGAAAAATTTCAATACGCCTTTTACAACATCTAATGTTTGTGAGGTAAGCAGTTCCACAGAGAGGACCTTGACTTTGTTTCTAGAGTCTCCTAGAATGTTCAATATAAACAATACAAACAAATCATGCATTCTAAGGAAGAGGTTCATATTCCCTTACCAATGCATGAATTTCTGTCATCATTTTTGCTCTTTGAGAGTAGCATTCATACTGTTCCAGTAGCAATTTTCCAGCTTCTTCATTTAGTGCCGATTCTGCATTCGGTACAATGAGCAAACATTTAACAGTCTGTAACAGTGAAATATATGGTTTAAATGCAAATTACAAAAACACAAATAAAACGTAACAAAATATTCTGTGTGCTTCAAGCTGAAATGATAAAAATACTAGCCAAAGCCATGTTGTTCACACACATTACACCATGTGAATTCAGAGTTATAACATCATGTGGTATGATAGATAGTTGCTGAAGCCAAAACAGTAATTTAAACCCAGTTTCACTACCACATTAAAATATGCCACAATCATTAATGACCAGTCTTACTACTTTACACTCCTTTATGACATCCTTTCATGATCTAGCACAGTGCACTGGCAGAGTGGTCCTGGTATTTGGGAGTCAGATAACTCCAATATTCTCTGACTGCTGGCTGTCCTGTATAAAGCTTTTAATATTTGTTCTCCATCCACTGAGATGAATGTATAAATAGATGGGTCGTTGCTTCTACAGTCAAAACACACATATTACACAGCAATGTCTCTAGCATAAACATGTTCATAAAAAGATACAAATCATTACATCATATATTTAGGAACTAATGCACATGGCTACCATACTGTAATCTAATTAACTGATACATTTTACACATTATTTCCACACATTCCAATAGATTTCAACAGTTTGCAGTTAGATGCTAAATAATTGGTCATTAAACATAATACCTACCTTGCTATTGTACATAATCTAAACAGATTTTGTCTGCTGGTATACCCTATTCAAACCATGTACCTATAACAATTTATACATACCAAAAGTATATGTTTGATGCCTAGATCAGGTTTCCAATCCTTTTTCAGTGTATTGACACAGATTTCTCCATTCTTTGCTACATTTGGATGGAAAATCTTTGTGAGAAAAAACGCTTTTGGCGGTGTTTGTGGAAAATCTTTCCCAAGGGCAAGTTTAACTCGAAAAACTCCCCCTGCATATGGTGTACCCGCTGAAACAAAAATGTTTAAAACAAATGTGAACCACAGAAAGTGTAATATGTAAATGGAATACTTTGATACAAAACACAACTTCTGGAATATAATTTAACAATTTCTCCACTGTGGGTAAGGCAATGTGGGAGATAGTGATGTAAAAGAATTTATCTTAATTGCCTAATATGAGAAGTACACTGTTTTTAAGGGTTTTTACTAGCTACAAACATGAGAAACCATTCAGCAAAATATGTTGTGCGTAATTTTGATAAAATGAGATTTAAAGTAATCTTCCATCTTCAGCAGCTACAAATTTGTTGGCCAAGGAATCATGTTTTTACTTCTTGTATATACCGTTCATTACAGTTAATTGGTACATAAAAAAACTATACGTAATATATTTATAATTGTAAATATATCGTTTGTAATTTACGTCTGATTCGGACATAATTAATATAAGAAACGGAAGCACAAGTATAGAGAGGTTTCATTCTGGGTGGTATATAAAAAAAGTTGTAGACAAGTATGCGGCCGTGCATAAAGCAATGTCGTAAAATATACTCTAATCCCACATAAAATAAGACAACACTGTACTACCTGGTCCTTCAATATAGGCCTGGATGTCTGTAATGTCTTCATCATTGATGTTTACTTTGATACCTTCTGGTGGATCATTTACCAAGTCATTCATCTCCTTCACTACTCTCCGGATAATTTGTGGCGATAGGTTTTCCACGTTCGACATCTGAAAAGGGTTGAAATATAAATCTTAAGTTTTACTATGAATATTTATTATGTTTCCTAAATATACTATCAAGGTCCTGTAACACAAGTCGTTTAAGGCAACGGTTTGCAAACTGATAACCGAAAATTAAGGCGTGAACACTTGATATTTTCATCAATTCTCACCGAATTCATTGCTGCCATATTATTATATGTAATATGGGTAAACAACAGAAATTATAGACTTTTCACAACTATCCTTTATATAAAATCATAAAAATCTTTAACGTCACAACACTACACTTGCTGCTATTGCTCCTGCTCGCAATAAAGCAACATTTCAAATTATGACCAATCACAAATAAGAATACATAATCTCTACCCCAAACGGAACTTTCTCCCGAAGACCATAATAAACGAAAAGATGCAAATCATTTACAAACGAAAATGATTTAATTATTTACCTCAAAAGTCCAGAAATACAATAGGGTTTGGGAATATCATACTCTGTATTCAACATCTTAACTTCTATCGAAATGCGTTTAACGTGTACCCTGGATGCGTGGATTACAGTCTGAAAAAAGATGTCGGTTAGGGAAATGACAGTTGTTCGTTGATTGTTTCGTTATAAAGCGAAGGAGGGCTTAATAACTGACTATTTTTCTTAAACTAGTAAAGATTATATTTGTTATCTCAATATTTGAAGTAGAATGGCCGCAGATAACATAATGGCCAGTGAACAGGCAAGTTTCCTTGTAACGAGTATCATTTTGTGTTCGTAATACTCAAAACCTGCAACTTGAAGTTACTGCGGGAAAAGTGCGTCCATGAATTTACAGAACATTCTTGTGTTACATTTTAATTGGTCCGACTTTATTGTTAATCTTTTGCGACATTGAATATTTTCATAGCCTTGGTAACTATTCACTGGTAAAGGCGCATGTAGTGATCTGATGGCATCAGTGTGGGCGTAATCTTTAGTATCTCGAAACGTTTATGTAGAAGTCATTGATACAAGCTGATGTCTATTGTAAACCATGTCGTTGAAGATTAGTCTGCAGCTGACCATTGTCGCTAAGTAAACGAAGCTGCTACAACGCTGAAGGTTATTCTCGTTGTGGTTGATACCCCTATAATTAACCCCGAATCACATGCAACTTCGCTTACGAATTATCAAATAATGCTTTTACAGTCACGAACAAATGTTTCAAAGCCTCAAGCTTACTTTGAACTATGACAAAACATGCTTGAATTTTGTTACTTATCGCTTAGTAACATGCACATAAGCTATTTTGATCAGAATGTATAGGAAGCAACAAAGTTATTGGGCCTTAATGTTGATAATCGGTCAAACTGGGAAGTGCCAAAACTATGTGACATATTTTGTTATAAGGTTACTCGTTTTTCTAGATGGTGGAAACTATTTTCCACATCACCATTCAATTATGACATATTCTTGCATAACAATTACTACAGTTATGAGATATTCCCACTGCCAAAGAAAGTTATCAGAATCATGGCACATGCTTAGAAAGGAGGACAGTGTAGATTATTGGTTGTTGAGTTCCATATACTTCTTTAGCCAGAGAATACAGAGTCAAAACCTGATACTGAACCATTCATTGAGCATCCATTACAGAATGTAAACAGAAATTCCATGTTATGCAATATTTTGATTTACTGTTGTCCCTGTACCACCACAAATTGTGGTAAGCAAGAGGTGCTTTATTGGGGTTTGACTGTATACTGGCACTAATAGAGAGAACCTAAGAAATTTTGGAGTATACTTAGAGGTTAATGCAGTCAACATGAGGCACAGACATGATTTTCCCAGACCAATAGTTAATCTGGCATTACATCAGAAGGGAGTTAACAGTACTGGGATAAGAGTATATAATGAGCCTCTCGTACATATTAAACACCTGTCCAGTCACATTTAAACAGTTAAGAATGAGATTGATAGTTTCTTATGACTCACTCCTTATACTTTGTTGAAGAATTTAAATTACAAGGAAGTGACTGACTAAAATTAGTTAGCAGGCTGTATATCCATATTGATTAACATGTGTATATTATTGTATGTATATGTAAGTCTTGTGTGTCACTTGGTGTGTTACAGGATGTGTGAGGGTACTGTTGAGTGTGTTTACAGTACTCCGACATCTGTCACATCTTTCTTGCTAGGGTCTGTGTGATGCAACTGGCTATGCACAATAATGTACAGGGTGGATTTTGAGCAAGGAAATGTGAATGTATAATGTGTCAGGAAAATGAATGTGTGTGGTTTCATAGACCACATAGGTGTTGATTTTTTCTGGCAGAATTTTTCTTAAAGCAAGATTATACGTATATTTGGATATAGTCAGGATCCATCATTTTGTTATCTGGTGATGATGTGTGTAGGGGTCCACAAAAGCAAGAAATTTCTTGTCAGCTGAATAACCGCTTTGCTTAAGGAAAACTGTGCACTATGTATTCTGCTGTGTTTAACATGATACCACCAGTGTATGCATTATAGTCATTACTATTTTGTGTCTTTGTCATATGAGTTTTCCTACAGCGATAACCAAGACCTGAGACATGCTGCATATGCTTCTCATTTATGCATTTTCTCTTATTACATTTATTGTGCTTTACTTGAGTTTTATTTCCAGTTACATGCCATTGTAATGGAGCCTTAATTATTTCAGGATAAACGAGTAAAGCAGCTGAAACGAGAACTGGAAGGATGGCGTGAAGTGATACTGCCATTAAATTCAGTTCTTTTGTGGGAAAAGAGTTGGTATCCTGGCTTGTTAGTTGGCATCACCACAACATTTTTTCTGTGAGCAAATTGATATTTCTAGTGTGTGTATTGTTAAATTCTGTGAGCAATATTTACATTCATATAACAATACATTTTATACCTGTGTATACGTTTTTCCCCATTTCACTCTTGTGTATCCTGTCTTATTAATCTGCCCCCCAGTGGTTGTTTGTCTAATATCATAATTGAAACTTATGTATTGTTATTAATGAGGAACTAATGTCCTTTATTTTATGAACTTTAAATGTTTCTTTTCAAGATGTCACCTGTGTCTCGATTTTGGAAATCTGGCAAGAAAATCCTTATATTGTTGAAATTGGACAAAATTATCGGCCATTTTGTGTGAGGGTATACGTACATCTGTATTGTTACAGCACTATCAGATGCTTTGTTTTTGGACAAACAACAGGGGGAACCTATTGTTGCATTTTCATGGAAAGAATTAGCAGGTTTATTTTATTGACAGAACCATGTGCAATAACATACAAAGGGAACCCATTGTTGCATTTTGGTGGAAATGTTTTTTGAGTATTCATATTGTTGACAGCAGCAGTGGTTACACAAATTCAAAACAATGTTAACATTATGTGCACATTGCCTGTCTTGTTAATGTGTGATATATGTAAAATATTACAAGGGTAGTATAAAATATAATTAATATCTTTGCAGTTTATGAACCTTTTACTAGAATTTATGACTTTGCAGCTTGCAGAGTGAATTTATACACTGTCATCTGTGGTGGCCTGTGTAAAAAAGGAGGGAAAGACAGGCAGTGACATAGCTGTAGTCGGTGGCAAAATACTAGCCATAATGTTGATGTGATATGATGCCTGAGTTTTACAGCTGAGACCCTAGACTTTTTATACCAATACTGTGTTGAAAGTTGTATGTTGTCAGAAGTATAATGGAAGCAGTTTTCATCTTCAAACATTTATATTGAAAGTTTTCATTATTTTAATTACAAGATCAGTGTGATGGTTGGGATCAGACTCAGGATAATGGTTGCCACAATACTCAAATACATTACTACCAGGAGTGATTGTAACACTGCTTCATGTTACACAGTGATTTTTGTATCTCACAGGGAGAGTCAAATGGGTATTATGTCTAGACTTGCTTTTGTGAAATGTTGTGCTGTGCCATTGTTTGTTTCTTACTGTTGCTGTTTTGGTCTTGGATGTTCCCTCCAATTTTCTGTAGCGTTGCGTTTATATCAAGCAATCCTTTGTGTCCTGATCTCCTTTTCCATTGCATGGGATCAGTATCACAATTTTTTAGGCTCAACAGTTGATACTTTATACTTTCTAGTATTGCCATGCTTCCTTATAACGTTGAATTAAACTGCCCACACTCTGTCTTTATCATCAGCATCTATAGGCAAGCTGATATGCACACCTGAGCTGCAACTTCGTGAGATTAGGTGGCCAAGCTTCCGAAGAAGCTCGGTTGCCTGCATAAGTAATAGGGCTTACTGACAGTAAATGCTCATGGAATCAAGCGGAGGGACAGCAATGTGCATAAATGCATTTAGATCTTACTGCTTATTTTGATTATAATATTTCCCTGTTTATTATTTTCACTGTTAATATGTTCATGTGTACTGTGTGTTCATATGAAAGTTTTGGAAGAACTGTAGGTAGGAAAGTAAGTTTATTTTACAGTGTGTATTTTCCTCAGATTGTTCTGGTACCTGGGTCCATCAGTTCTTACGACTGTTTCTGTGATTGGACTGATAGCAACACTAGTGGATTATTTGGTACCAACCCTTACAGCCAGCGTCTGCCATCCAGAAAATTGGACCGGTATCAAGGAACGAAAATTAGAAGAGATCTGTCGTGAGCTGGCAAATGCCCAGACTCAAGCAGCTTACAAATGGGCTGTGTTCTATGACATGAGGCATTCAAGACCAAAAATGGTTGGTAGCAATTTATTTTCCTGCCTTGAGTGTAGTGAACAGATATTTAGTACCATGAAGTCAGTTTTATCAAACACAGTCTTTTTGTACTCTTTGATGGATATTCTTATTAAGACACAATAACTTAGTTATTATAACAGACTTGTCTGCAGCACCCATGTTTGAATATATTTTATTATATTTGGAGGTATGGTAAGTGGTGTCTGAGATGAGCGCATAATTTACATACTTTTTGTAACCCAAAATCTATGTCTACAACTTCTGTGTAAAATTCAAGAATCTTGCATTGCTGCTGCCAGAGAGTGGTGTAATGATTTGCTGGAAACTCTTAAGATGGTGGCATGTTATGTGCATATACACGTGAAAGAGTGTTAAGTTCGTACTCCAAACTAAAATATACAGAGAGTACCTCTAATCATTCTCAGAGTGTGGGAAATATAAGTTCTGCTGGTGTAAGGAACTGAGTCCACAGGATCTTCCTCTTATCAGTGCTGAAACTTGAGGTAGGCTGTCAGGTGGACAGTGCCTGTGTGGGAAATATATTCTTCTGAATTGCCGAGTGAGTGTTCATTTGCAGTACATTTGCAGAGTGTGCATGAGGGGAAAAAATGTTGCTGAAAGTTTTGTAAAGAATGCTCCTGTGTTGGCATTGTCTGATAAAAGAAAAGTATACAGAATGCTGGAAAAATCTGCAGTGACAGCTTCATTGCTGGCCAGAAATAAACTACAAAGACATTGTGTTAAAGTGCTAATATTTCAAGATGAGCTCTGGGGTGTGGCAGTAAGTATATTGAGAAGGTGTAAGGTTTGCTTAGAGGCTGAATTTTACCACTTTTAATGTCTTATAGGAAATAAGGTTTTTTGAACTGCAGGGACTGAATTCCTGGTGGATGCAGACTTTCTGTGTGATAAAGCTCCTGTGACAGCTGCCATGCTCAGGGACATGATTAGAAGTACCCTGTATATCATTCCGTTTTGTTTGTTTGCTATTTCGGTGTGTTGTTTAGTAATACCCAGTTAATTTGTGAGTATATTATTCTTTTCAGTATTATTTAACAGTTGTTTCAAGTCTCCTGTTTCTTGCTTGGCTGGGAAATATGGTTAATAATCTGCTTCTTACATATCTCACAGGTAAGTATAACCGTGTTTATTAGCCATTATTCAGATACATTTTCATGTATAATTGCTTATATCCACCTTTACCAAGTATGAAAATGAAAATTATTTATACAGTAGAATTTGCTTATAATGTGGTCTGAAGGAATCTGAACATTTTACTCATTTCATGTAGTTTGCTGTTTACTACATATTTTTTGTTAATGTGCACAGTACACTCTTCATGCATTTATGATCCAAGTTGCTAGTCAGAAGTTCATGGAATACATGTTCACCATTGCATTATCGAACTGTACACATTTTCAGTTTTCTTCCTTCACCTGTCTGTATTTGATTGCAGTGTTTTGGTTTTTTTTTTTCTTTCCTTTTCTGCTCGCTGACCCTCGCCATATTAATTCCTGAAAGAAAAATTTGGAATATAATTATATGAAGAGAAAATGTTTTATTTTATAACACTTTCAGTTCCCAGACTGTGTATGTTTGCATGGTAAGCTGGTAGGTGAATAGTGAGAAAGGTTGTGGAAGGAAGCAGTTGTGGCTTATTTTGAGACACCATCTTGGCATATGGTGGGATGGATTGAAGAAAACAATCAAAACTGCAGGATATTTTGTTCTGGCCCAAGACTGGAACTGTTAAGTCAGTAGCCCACATAAAAGATTTGATTCAGAGCTTATTATTTTGGTTGCCAGAGAAGCTGGAAAGGACAGAGTCAACACTGACATTCGATCTTCAAAATCTGTTGTGAATTTTAAAAGGAGCATAGGGAGATATAATTTTAGCACATCAAAAGAGTGAGTCACAGAATTGGGCACACATGTATGAAGTAGTGGAAGTGGTTCAGTTTTGGTCTGATATACCAATAATACGTGGTTTTATTCCCAGTGACTAAGTCACATAAGGACAGGTAACACCAGTGCAAAATACACCAAAGCATCTCAGTAAAAACATTTTGTTATGTAAGGTGTAGGGTGCAAGTGAAGGTGCCTGTGCAGTGCAGCCACACCAGAAACACTTCACAGCCATGGAAAAGCAAAGCGCTAAACGTCTAAAAACTTGTGCTGAAAGCATGTAAGGAAGAAAAAATGTCCTCGGGTTTTGGGATTCACGGCTTACAGATGTAAGCAGCGTGATCTTTCGCTGGTCTGTGTTGGTTGCTTAGTAACAACACAGAAAAAGGAATGATGAAATGCAGAATAGTGTTACAAATAAAATGAGCTTAGTAATATGCCAGTTCATAAAGGAGTGTAGATGTGTCCTTGCATGTTGTGTTTCTTATTGTACTAATGTTCTCAAGTGGCACAAGTGAAGGGTTCTTAAGTTGGTATGTTTTTAACACATGTTGGATGTTGATGTTCCAGAATATAAGATGTGTGCATTAAGTTTTGTGAAAAGATCACAAAGGCAGTAATTGAAACTTATCTGTTGATACATGTAGTGCTTTCAGATGCATCATTGAGCTGATATCAACTAGTTGGTTTGTGTAGTGCTCTAGATTTTAGTTTGGGAAGGAACTCGGCAATGTTGCTTCAGTATTATGGGTTTTATCAGTCTTTGATGGTGAACACTAAGAGGATAATGCCTTAAAATAAGCCTTTACTGCTTCCAAATCTCTGCCTATTTGACATTTGTATAACCTCCACACCTGTTTGTTATTATATATCCTTTGCGACTGAAGTAATGTTTTGAAGTAACCAAATAATCACTTAGTTGGGATTGTGCTCTGTCATTTTGCTTTCATAATTTGTCTTCCTAAGGCACTTAATCCTGGAGAACTGAAAGTATTAGCTGGTTTCTGAACACATTCACATTTCTGTATTGGGAATGCTATGTGTTTTACAGATGAGCCTTTTATTATTTGTTCCAGTGACTACTGCTGTTTTATTGCCTGGCATGAAACATCATGGTCTCCTAGAAAAATATTTTGCTCAACTTGCAGTGACAGTTTCTGATACAATAAAAGGAATGAAGGAGAAGAAAAATTGATTTCATCATAAAAAGCATGTGTAATAGTTATTTAGCACACCTGTATAAGACAGCTGTCTGGATATTTGGGTCTGTCATGTAGCTTTTCCTATTACAATGATGAAAGGGAACTGGAAACGGTGACTTCATGCAGACTTTCCAACTGCACTAGTTCTGGTCAATTCTGTATATGATATAAAGGAGTGGTTAAATTCTTAGTACTTGTATATTTTTGTTAAATTATATATTTATTTACTATTTATTTTCAATATTAGGGTTCCAAGCAATATGCACTGAAATTTTCAAAGCACAGCTGTTTTTTGTGTTATAAGCTGTGTGTGTATTGTAAGGGCAGAATTTATGTTTTTACCTTTCTTCATGGTTTACTCTATTGCTTTCACTTGATAAACTGGAGATTTGTAAGTTAGTTTCAGTGTGTTTATAAATATGACGTTTCGAAAAATATCGTGTGTTGTGATTTTTATTTTAACCTTTGTGTGATTAAATTATATCACCTGAAGTAGATATATGCATTGTTTGAAGGTGGAATATAATATGTAGGCTTCCCACAATTGTGCTATGGGAAATGTGAACTGGGAAATGTTTTTTCATTCACTCTTCAGATTGTGAAATTTATGAGTGTGGGTTACTTGTCCTGAAGGTAGGCAAAGTTCAGAATTTTGCTTGATCTTGGATGTGTTTAGAAAATGTTACCCTTATTTAATGTTATGGTCACAGGTATTTATGATACTGCAATGAAGACTGTACACAAGATTCATCAGGTCAACAGGTTCCAACACTTGAGATAAAATGAACTCTAGTAAATAAAAGTTGCATTATCTCTTTCTGGATGGTAACATACTATAGGCCCGCATACTCTACACTCGTGTTTGTGTTTAGTTAGCCATACAAGAATAAAATCAACCATGTTCACTGCTGTTTTTACTACCAAACTACCTTTAATATATCTGCAGCATGTTTGGGTACATCTGATCAATTACCAAGGACTTAAGTATAGTAAAAGTAGTATCAAATAGTTACATATGACTGTATGAGAATGATGTTCACTGTAATTCTGCTAAAAGAATACAGTACATGGATAAGAAAACAAGGTAATTCTTATATCAGTAAAATACTGTTCAATAGATGGCTGCTTCTAATGCATCCTTGACATCAGTGAATGTGTGTGTGGATGTGCATGCGTGCGTGCGTATGTTGAAACATAACTTTTAATTGAAAGAATTCAGGTCATAATATAAAATCTTATCATTTGCTTATTTTTGCATATACAGCAGAAAGTTGCAACAGGGATGTATGTAAATCTAAAACCTGGATACTGCAGCTGAGAGTCACCACAAAAAAAGCCAGTCAAATAAAGTATTCATTCACTTCATGTGATGTACACACAATACGAATGAAATGCAGCTGCATCCATATTGACTGTACAACACTTCACGAATTACTCAGGCATTCACTATGGATTCACAACAGAATAGAGTATCACGTACTGCAGGCAGCAACTCTTCACAACTTCTGTTGACCAACACACTAATGCACCTTGCCATTTAAAAGGTTTTGCTAATGTCTGGGCTCAACATCATCATTGCTTGCTAATAAAATATGACACACTTTTTTCTATTTTCGTTGTTATACCGTGCATGTTGTCAAGTCACTCAAATATTTTACCAACCACTGCACATATAAAAATTTATACATTAAAACATTAAAAAACGCTCCAACATGTTTCTGTCCTAGTACCATCATCAGGGAGCTACATCATCCTTGCTAAAGTTACACTATTAAAAGTCATATTAATTTCACTATTCAAGTTCAGTATTGTGGTAGCATGCCTGTAATATAA
>Ga0123354_10012651_pt1 | contig 13075 bp, 13 predicted proteins | sample TergutLab28metaG_2_FD_97872 | JGI IMG/M metagenome (GOLD analysis project Ga0123354, IMG submission 97872) | Labiotermes labralis P4 segment gut microbial communities from Petit-Saut dam, French Guiana - Lab288 P4 | ecosystem: Host-associated > Arthropoda: Insects > Digestive system > Gut ...
AAGCCGCCGCTCTGCATGAGCGGCGGTGCAAAGTGCTGCCGCTGTTTGACGGCTTCACCGAACTCAGCATCTCCTCCAGGGACGGCGCCGCCGACGCCCTGCGCGCCGCTCAAGCGGCCAAAGCCATCGGCGTGCCTGCCGATGGAGGTGTGGCGCTGTTTGCCAATATCCCCTCCGACTGGAGCGTCAACCACAACTGGATGATTTCCTTCGCACACACGGTTGCCGCGAACGGCTACCGCCAGGGATTCATCGGCAACACCGATTCCTCGCTCAACTTCAACTTCGACCGTCAGCTCAGCCACTACGTACAGGCTACGCAGGAGGTCGGCGAAATCGGCGCGCTGTACGGCGCCACCGAGCCCAAAGGCGACCGCGTCGCAGGCGACGGCGAACCGGAAGCCTGGGCGCCCTTCTGCCCCTCGGCCTTGCAGACCGAAGACATGTGCCTGTGGCGGCGCGGCGGCGGCATGTCGTTTGACGGCATGACTGTGGGCAGCCTCTATGCCCGCGACAAGTCTGTCCTCGATGCGATGTGGTAAACATAACAAAAGAAAGGAAAAACAAACCTATGACAGGCAAACAATATAACGGTATGGTGCGCTGGGCGCTGGGCAGCCTTACGCCCGAGGACGCGGCCGATTCCGCGCGGGCGGCGCGGCGGGTGTTCCGCACTGTAGGCGTGGCGTTCCCGCGCGGCAATTGCGCAGAAGCGCTGACCACACTGCTCAGTGAGCAGTACATGGGCTGGGAATCCTGCACACGCAAGGATGCGCAGCAATTTGCCAACGACGGTATCCCCGCCGTCGGGGTGTCCGCGAATTCCGTGATGATCGTTACCGCGGAAGGAAAGGCGATGGGGATGGACAATGAAATTATGGACGGCGAAACCGCAGACAATGAGACGGTTATTATGCCGACAGGCTTCTCTGTGCAGACCGCGGCGCTGGAGCCCGCCGAGCTTGTCGGCGTACAGTTTTTCGCCGCAACCAGCGCGGGTACGACGACGAATAAACTTGTCCAGGGTATCCAATTGCCCGCAACGCTGTCATTCGGTACAAATGCAAGCGCTTCCGTATCGGCCGCCGTTACACCGACTGAAGCGACCGATTCAAATCTTGACTGGTTTTCGGACAGCCCGGCAGTGTTGATCTATGAGCCGGAATGGGGGGCAAAAAATTTCAACGTGATACCCACAAAAACGGTCGCGATTAAAACCGGCAGCACCCCGGGCACAGCAACGCTCACGGCCACATCCCGCGACGGCAGCCATATATCGGCAAGTTGCCTGATAAATGTGGGCGGTGCCGTGCTTGCGACCTCTATAGCAATGAATCCATCCAGCATGAATATCACTCTTGGCACTTCGCAGCTGCTGACCGCGACGGTTAATCCGGGTAATGTGACAAATCCGACAGTATCCTCGAGTTCAAGCAATACAGCGGTGGCAACGGTGGATTTAGACGGTTTGGCCAGGCAAGGGACAAGCACGCCGGTACGGATTATCGCCAAGAGCGTGGGCACTTGCGCCATCACGGCCGCGGCAATCGACGGGAGCGGAAAGTCGAGCACATGCAACGTGACAGTGAGCCTGCCGCCGGACAGCCTCAATCATACGGATGAAGCGACGCAACGGCTGTATATCTGGAAGTACCTGCGAAATATTTATGGCCTTTCTGAAAAACTCACCGCCGCGGTCATGGGCAATATGTTTGTGGAAAGTGTATATAGCCCAACAAAAGCGGAAAATCATTCAACTGGAGTACGCGATAATCCTGATTATATTCCTCTGTTTAATGTGAATGATGGTATTGGATGGGGGCTCTGTCAGTGGACTAATGATAGAAAAAAAGATTTCTTGAAATACTTTACCGACAGAGGCGCCTATTTGGGCGACATGGTAACACAGCTGGAGTTTTTGTACCATGAATGCACAGGAAGCGTTTATGGACCGCCATATCAAGCATTTCTTGGGTATGATGCAACACAATTTAGTCTTAGAGATGCAGTTCAATATTTCTGCGTACATATTGAAGGAATATCCGGCGATATTGATGCGCGTGAAACTGGAGCGAGTAATGCATTGACGGATCTCACTGGCATACGGTAAACAACAAGCATTGAAAAGCCCTGCCAAGCCATGCTTTTGTATGACTTGGCAGGGCATAAAAGTTTCTATTGGTTATAAAAATCAGCGCAAATAGGCGGCAATATTGGTATCGGAAAGATCGTACCATGCCACGCTTTCTTTTTGTGACCATGTCGCTCGGAAAGAATCGTATTCATCCTGTGATGCTGGCGCTCCATTTATAGAAATAGTTTCACCGCTATCCGTGGATTCCCAACTGGCAACATTGATGTAGTCATAATCACCTCTTGAAAATTGCAATTTTCGGACTCCGTCGGTTGCGGAGCTATTTGACCAATCGAACGAGCCATCTAATTTTATATCTTTCATTTCTCTAAAACCAAATATAAAACCATAGACTATATATTCATCATAATACAGCACTATTCTAATATCAAATCCAGACATGTTCACAATTACTTCCGGCGTGCCGTCTCCGTCCATATCAATGACAGTGAAAGTTAATTGCATAGTAGTGCTGTCATAAAATTGTTCTTCTGTCAGATAATCCATCAAAGACATATCTTCCGCCGTTAAGTTAAGCCCTTTTTGAGGGAAATAAATTTTCGCCTCTCCCTGCAGCACCATCTGATAGGCTTGTATCGCCGAAGTGACGGGTAGGGTGACAGGCGGTTCGACGGAAGTGACGGTTGCGGTCGAATCAATGGCCGAAGTGGACGTGGTTGTTTCCGCTGCGGTCGTTGCGTCCGACTCGCCCGCCGCCTGCTTACCGCATCCGCTCAGCAGCGACAGCATAAACACCCCAGCGAGCGCAACACAGAGAATGCCTCGTTTAATCCGTTTCATGGACAAGCCCTCCTCAAAAACATATTTTGGGAATAGGCTCAGTATATACCATATATTGAGAATTGCAAGGGGCTTTATACGCCACAGCATTGGATATCCCATCAGTGCCGCCGGAGGATGTTTCTCCGCGAAGGTTTACGTTTGACGGCACGCGGTCTCTTTATATAACAAAAGAACCCCTGCCCAGTACGTACGGACGGCGTTAAAAGCTGTACGGCATCGTCTACAGACGTTAAATGGAGTTACATATGGCGGAGAAGATTTTTTCACAGGACGAGCTCAACCGCATCGTCGGGGCCAGGCTGCAGCGGGAGCGGGACAGGCTGACCAAAGAGTTTGAAAACAAATTGAAACGCTGTATGGCTGCCGTACATCTCACGCTGTATCAGGAACTGTGTTCGCTGAAACAGGAAATCGACGCCGAAACGAAGGACACGTAATGTTTGGGAAAACAAGCGGACGATTCGTTTCCCGCTTTCGGCAACCGGCAAAACGGCTCAAAGGGAGGTGAATATCCTTGACAGAAAACTATCCGGTCACCTGCCTGCTCGACAGAAGCTGGAACCCGGCCATCCGCGCCTTTGAAGGCGAGGAGCACGAGGGCACGCTTCTAGAGTTCACCGTGCAGAGCGCCGACGACGACCCGGGCACCCTGGTCCCCGCGGGCATCGTGCTGCTGAACGACAACACATTCCAAAGCGTCCCCGTGGAATTCATCACTAAAATTTAAGTATTAAAAAGGAGTCAATTATCATGGCTTACAGTGCCAATCAAACCAAATTGCTTTACAAAACCTCAACGGAAAATACGTTTACCAAAGAATTGCTGTATCTTATGGAAGTACCCGAGCTGGGCGGCGCGCCCGAGAAGATCGAAGTGACCACGCTGGGTGACACTGTGAAAAAGTTTATCCCCGGCATCAAGGACTACGGCGACCTCGTGTTCAAATTCCTGTACGACAACGCCACGGCGGATTCCAACTTCCGCGTGCTCAAAGGGTTCGATGAGAACGGCACGAGCGTCTCGTTCCAGCTGCAGTACCCCGACGGCACCGCGCACGAGTTCAACGCCATCCCGTCCGTGAAGATGGATTCCGGCGCCGTTAACGGCGCGCTGACCTTCAGCGCGACCATGATGTTGCAGAGCGATGTCGAAGTGACCGATCCGATCGCCTGAGCATAGGCGCGCCTCTTCTTTTTCCCTGCGTATCCCGGGCCGGAGGGAATCCGGCCCGGGATATCCCCTAAAATAAAAACAGGAAGGTGTCTCTCATGAACAAATTTTACACCCTGACCGTGGACGGCACGGAATACAAACTGCGGCTGACCGCCAGCGCCATCATGTCCATCGAGAAGAAGCTGGGCAAACCGCTGTTTAAGGCGCTGGAGAACATCCAAGACAATATGATCGAAACGATCACCACCATCCTGTGGGGCGCGCTGCAGCCGCTCAACGCCAACGCCCCCATGGAAAAGGCCACGGCGCTGTTCGACGACTATATCGACGAGGGGCACTCCATCGAGGAGCTGATGCAGGAGGTCAACGGCCTGTTTGAGGCGTCGGGTTTTTTCAAGAAGGGTCAGGCATAAAAATCCCTGACCCCAAAATCGACTATCCCGCGTATTTGTTCCACACAGCATTGACCGCCGGCGTCCCGTGGCGGGACATCGGCGGCATGACCGTGGCGGATATTGTACTGGCGGCGGGTGCCCGGCAGGAAAAGACGAAAGAGTTCGCCCAACTGCTGGCGTGGGTCGTATACAACGGCGCAGCGCTGACCGGCATAGCCGTCAACGACCCGAAAAAATTCCCGCCGCTGGAGAGGGCTTTCCCCAGTTTGTTTGAGAAAAAAGAACAACAGGATTGGTGGGTGATGAAACAGCGGATGGAAGACTGGGCGAAAGCAAAGCAAATCAAGAAGTGACCTTTTGAAGGTTCTGTCCAAACAATTGCATAAAGTCGGACATAAACGAAATATTTAGACCCGAATACGCAGAGTAACCTCTCACCCCATCAGCGTTTATGGTCATTTTACATGTTGAATCAGATAATTTTTCTATTATAACAGCGCAAACATATATAGAATTAATTCCACCAGTAGGCTTAAATAATCCGCCGACACTTGCATATAAAAGTGAATCATTAATAAAGTTGTTAAAATGGTAGACTTTACTTTCTTTTACTATCATAGAGAGAAAAGTGTCATACGCACATTTTAAGGCTGTTAAAGCATCCGACTTTACTTGAACAGTTATAGGGACATTCATTAAAAAAGGCTCCCATCTATTTCTTATTTTAGGAGGTCAACGCTTCGTGCTTGATTTCAGCATCGGCAAACCTTTTAAAAAATTCTGATATCAACAAAATATTGCTACCCGAATTCCCTGCAGCACCACTGAAAAGATCCACCAGAATCGTTAGCTGACAAAGGTTGTCAGCTAATTTCAAAACTGTTATTAAGCAACAATACTTTAATAAAATTGCAATATCTGTCGTTTTAAATGAACCTTTCACGCTCGCAAACAAATATGTTTCGTTAATACAGTTATTATCTGTTAGTTTTTCCTTGGCTTTCATTGAAAGTAAAGCTGCGTAAGCTCTTTTCAGGACACTTACAGGATTGTCATTCACTTGAATAGATGCTTGCGTGTTCATTGTAACTGCTCCAATCATTTTATTAGGAGGAACTTAAAATGGCAAATGACATAGCAATCCTTTCAAAGGATTTCGTTGATTTACAAGATCAAATTACAGCACTATCAACAAATATAACATCCGTGGTCGGCCCAATTAACACTGCATTCTCAACTATATCTAAATCAATAACCACAACATTTAATGAAATGTCTGGAAGCTCAATTTCATTTATGGCTCAATTATCAATTTTGCAAGGCGTAAATGATTTCGTGATTATAGGGCTATTAGCAGAATTGAATGACACTCTTCTCCAGACAAAAGGGCTCTTAAATAATATGTGGGATACATCACAAATGACAACATTTACTGATGTACTTGGCGGTATTCAAAGCGCTGTTGGCACCACGGCAGATGCCGTCGTAATTTTAAAGGATGGCCAAAAGGCACTTGGCGTGATAATGGATTCAAACCTTTTAGCTTTTATCGCCGAAAAAGCACAGTTGGCTTTTTCAACAATTTCTCATTATGCATATGAAGCCGCCATAGGCGCAGTAACTGCAGCAAAACAATTGTTTAACGCCGAGACATGGATTAGTATTGGAAATTGGATTAAAGAAACAGCTGGCACAATGGCCGACACTATCGCTAAAGGGGCTGAAGAGGTAGCATTAGGCGCTTTGTTAGTTGTTCAGAAATTATTTAACGCCGAAACATGGATCAGCATAGGAAATTGGATCAAGGAAACGGCCGCCACTATTGCCGATACGGTTGCCAAAGGGGCACAAAATGTCATCACGGGCATTGTCGCGGGCGCTCAAGCCGCGCTGAATTTTATTATGAGCTTGAATCCCATTGCCTTAATTGTCATCGCTATTGCCGCGCTGGTTGCCGGTTTTATTTTACTGTGGACTAAATGCGATGGATTCAGAGAGTTTATGATTGGATTTTTTAAGGTTATTGCCAATGGGTTTATAGGATTTGTCAATCTGTTGATTGACGGAATCAATCTTCTTTTAAAGCTCATCTTAATGCCCATAAATCTTCTCATAAAGGCCTTGAATATCATTCCGGGGGTAAATATTCCTCAATTGTCAGTAGCTATTCCCCTTATTCCCACCTTTGCCGCCGGCGGTCTGCCAATGACCGGCCAGATGTTTGTTGCCCGTGAAGCAGGTCCCGAGTTGGTGGGTACTATCGGTAATCGCAGTGCCGTGGTCAATAATGACCAAATCGTGGAATCCGTATCCTCCGGCGTCGCCCGGGCGGTTGCCGGCGTGCTGGGCGGCGGCTCCAATCAACCTATTCAGGTTTTCATCGGCAACGAACAACTCGACGAATATTTCGTCAAAGGCCAGCGCCGCCGCATGCTGCAGACCAACGGCGCCTATGCATAATTTACCATAATTTTCCCGGAATGTCAAGATTCCCATTCAAAAAATACAACCAAAGAAAGGTGAACATTTTATGGCACTATTGACCATCGACGGCGTGGCCATGCCGGAACCCAATAAATTCAGCATCCCCATGAGCGACTTATCCGGCGGCGACTTCCGCAACGAGGATGGCGTCCTCTTCCGCAGCCGGGTGCGCCAGGGCATCGCGGCCCTGGCTTTGGGCTGGACGGCGACGGGCGAACAGGCGGCCGTGCTGCTGCGCGCCATCGTCCCGGACAAGGTCACGGCTACATACTTCGACCCGCGCGAAGGCGGCGCCCGCACCGCGGACATGTATGTGTCCGACCGCTCGTGCGACCTCGTGCGCTTCGACGCGGCCGACCCGGCGCGCAACCTGTGGGCGATCGGCTTCAGCCTGAACGAATATTAAGGGGGCGGAAACTATGTATCCCACATCGGCATTATACAAACAGGCCGTTCGGGACAACGGACGGGAGTGGCGCCTGCGCATGACGGCGTATCTCTATGCGGACGGCGCGTACACGGGCGACACGCTTGTGCTGCACAACGAGGACATCGTGCAGGGCTCGTTCTCCTATAATGAGTCGGCGGTATGCTCGGACACGCTGGACATCGGCGTCACGTACTCCAACGGCATCGACTTTTCGCTGGCCAACGGCGACGGGCGTTTTACGCAGGTCAATTTCGCGGGGGCGCGGCTGTTCGTCGAGGCCGGCCTGCTGGTCGACGGGGACGACGAGGTCTGGGAGGATATCCCGCTCGGGGAGTTCATCGTCACCGACGAGGGCAAAAAGATGTCCACCGTGCCCATCAAGGCGCTCGACCGCATGTATATGCTCAACGCGGACCTTCTCACCGCGGTCAACGTGCTGCCGAACAGCACGCCGTACTATATTCTGCAGCTCATCTGCGAGAAATTCGGCGTGTCCGCGGAGCATGACACGGCCGCGCGGGTGAACGCCCTGAGCGGCTTTTACGGGGGCGAGGGGCCTGTATTCGATGACAAGACGACCTGCCGCGACTTTATCGGCTACTGCGCAGCGGCGCTGGGGCAGTCTGCGCGGTTCAACCGCAAGGGCTTTCTGGAGTTCTTCGGAATTTCGGATACGGTGTACGAAACCGACAGCGGCAACCGCACCTCATTAACCGCATCGGACTTCACGGTGTGCGTGACGGGCGCCCAGGTGACGGCCGCCGACGGCGAGACATACTTCGAGCCACGGTTTGAGAGCGAGGACATGCCCGACCCCTACGTTATAGAGGTCGCCCAGAACCCGCTGCTGATAAACGCAGAGCTCGCGGTGCTGGCGGCGCACAATGCGCTGGCCGGCCTCACCAAGGCGGACTACCGCCCGTACACGTGCGGTCTCATCGGCGACCCGTCCATCCAGTGCGGGGACCGCGTGCGCCACAGCGTGAAGGACGGACGGCAGGCCATCGACTCCATCATCACCAACCTGACCTATAAATTCCGCGGCGCGGGGCAGATAGAGGCCAAGGGCAAAGCCCCGCAGGTAAACAATCAAAAGTCGGGCGACGCCAAAAAGATGACCGAGGTGCGCAATCAAATTGCCCAGGAGATGAGCAGCGGCTTTTCCAGCTTTGAAGATTCCATTCTCGGCCAAACGGAGATTTTGACCAAATTCATGGGCTTTTATCCCTATCAGGAGCGGGACGAGGACGGCAAGCTTGTCGCGTTTTATCTGTGCGACAACCCCGACCATGAACTGGCGCAGTTGGTGTGGTCCTTTACACTGGGCGGCATGGCTGTCAGCCACAACGGCATCGGTGGCCCGTTTTCTTCAGGATGGACGAAGGACGATTTGATTTTCGCGCGGAACATCACCGCCGATATGATAGCGGCGGGTACGCTCAAGGCGCTGGACAGCCTGCTGAGCATCGACCTGCAAAACGGCAAGCTCACCACGCGCACTTCGTTCGGTACCGCCGAGATGAGCGGTAACGATATCCGGCTGAATTATCTGGACGCGCAGGGGGAGACCATCTCCGATATGCACCTGACGGCGGGCGACAAGCCGAAGGACACGGACAGCCGCAGCGTGCGCATGACGGTCGACCTTTCCTCCCGCGGGGGCGACGTGCGGTCGTATATCGAGCAGTCGTTCGAATACGGGGACGGTCCGGACGGAAAGCCGGTGCCCGTGAGCACTTCTCCGCTGACTATATCCAGCACGGAAGGCGTATTACTCGACAAGGATTTTGCCGTGCGCGACGCGATTCTGTATGACAATATCAAAATGCAGCGGAAGTTCCGGGAACCGGACAACACCGGCGTGGATTTCATTCTTTTCCCGCAGGTGATGAATTTTGACGACGCGCTGCAGGAAAGCCTATCGATGGATTTCCAAAGCAAAACAGAAGCCGGAGAGAACAGGAATGTCATCCGGCAAAATGAAATGGAGGCGTGATTTATGGCTGATTTAGCAGGCAGCTATACGTTGCCGGGAAACCCCCCGCTTACATACAAAATAATCTATGCATCCACCTTTACGCCCTTCCCTGGCTATATCCTTACCAACACCAATGTGAAAATCATCATTCAGGCGCAGCCCAAGGGGAATTTTGGATACATCATCCAAGCGCGTGCGACGGTGGGCGGCGTTGCGGGCAGCCTCATCACGGTCAAGGAGGCGAAGGACAGGGCATGGACCGCGGACATCACGGCGGATCTAGGGAACATTACCAACCAGATACCTTTGGGAACCAAATCGCTGCCCGCCGCCGTGGATATCTACACCGGCAGCGGCAGCAACGGCACCACCGGTGTGCAGACCGTTACGCCCAACGTCTATTGGACAGAGGATAAATTCTGCAGCGCGGCGCCGGCCGGCATTATCCCGGAAGACGCAACCACCCTGACCGCCGAATGGGGTGGGGCGGCGGATCTGTTGGGTGGCGCGGTATATTACAAAACCGAGCTGTGGGTCAACAATATATTAAGGGATTACGCTGGCCAAAGCCAGAACGGGCTGCCTATCACCAGCGGTACGGCGGATATTGCCGTCTACAGGGAAGGGGCAACCTTTTATTTCCGCACGTATGCCTGTAATGCCAATCATCTGGGTGATTTTGTATTTGGTGTTCAGTCCGAAACGGTCACCAAAAATAAAATGACCCCCGCTGCTATCAGCACAAATGCTTCTATCGACTTTGACACGCCGTCTTTTCTGCTCACGCGGACCAACGCCCTGAATACCAACGGCGATACCTCGTTCACGTACACCCTTTGCAGTCTGCAGGCAAAGATATACAACAACGATATATCCTCCCTGGGGAATGCTGTAGAAGTGGCGATATACCGTTCGGGCGACGAGCCGGCGGGTCCCTATATCAAACTGTCGGATTTGCAGGCGCTTTACGCGGCCAACGCTTTCAAGGGGACGCTCGGGATTTATCTGGAATCCCAAAATGCTTACGGGACGTCTAAGGCTGCAGGTCCCTGCTATGTGGCGGTCAATCTGCAAAAAGCGCCGGAGGCGCCAGCCAATATCACAGCCACCGGTTATTTTACAATAGAAGGGCAACCCTATTACGTATGGAATCAAAGAGGGATAACTTTCACATGGGACCCGAGCGTAGATCCCAACGGGGCGACGCCGGTATACTATGACATACAAGCGAGTGTGGACGGTGGTTCCTGGGTGACCAAAATGACATGCATGACAGACACCACCTATACAATGCCTCCCGTCAGTCTGACGGCACAGGGAACGCTCCAGTTCCAGGTAATGGCCAGAACAAAATATGGTACCACAAGCTCATGGCGGACAAGCGAATTATTGACGACGCATTATTATCATCCGCCTAAGATGAGCGGCTTGTCGGTCGACCGGGAGGATACCAGCCAAATCACCACCGGCACCGTGAAGAAAAACACCTCTATTTCCGGAATTACCTATCCGCTTGTCATCGAATTCAAAAAGGGCGCCGCCGTTCTGGAAACGCAAGATTACTCAATGGGAGACGATCCTTTCGATTTCAGCTATACACAGTCTTCTATGAAAAGTACGGATACATTTATGGAGACTATCACACTGTCCGATGATATCTCCACCGTCATCTTTAATTTTGCCAGCCCTCAAAGCGCCCTTACCCAACTGGTGCCCCAATACAGCGCGCTGCTGACTATTCGTGAAAAAGGCATTGGCATTAACGCCATAGCGGGCGATTTTGCCAATCTTATCGCGAAAGGCACCATGTCTTTTTACGGTGCCCAGAACAATGATACCTCGGACGGCAGCATCTACTTCGGCACACAAAAAGCATCAGGCGTCAATTTTTACAGCGGCGCGTATATGGACGCAAACGGCGATTTGCGTGCGGCGGAGGATATCGAGCCCTGTCATTATATTTATCAGATACAAACGTATTCCCTGAGCACATCCATGCCTGTTCCGCCGCTCCGCTATAGGGGTATGTATGCGAACGAAGAAGTGCTGAAGGATAACATCTTTGTTCCCACCGGCACGACCCCATGGAAAAACTTTATGGATGAAGATGGCAACGGGGGCAATTATCTGGGCAATGGCGTTATGAATGGATTGTGGCGCAAACGGGATTGCGGCTATTACACGTCCACATTGAATCCAACCGGGATGCTGCTCATCCCTATTAGCACGGATCAAACGGCTGTGGAATACGGGGAGATTGAATTGACGCTGATGTGGATGAGCAACACCGCCTATTCGCAAAAGATATACGCCGGCTGGAGCACTTCGGGCGCCACCAATTATGTAAATGGGGCTTACCTGACCAACCTGCCTTCCTTCACCACCCGGCTGTTATGGGAAAGCGCCGCCTCCACAAAGTATATTGCCATAGGAGAACCCGGTACAGTGTGGACGAATTTGAGGATGGTCAACTTTGATTTATGCTGCTCCAATACAGCCGCGTATAAACCAGCGAATATGAGACCAAAACTCAGCACTCAAGCGGTGTCGACCTACACCGCTTTGGCGACCGGAACGCTTGCAAAAGCATAAGCCAATAAGCATGATTTAGTTTGTTGCACGAAATGAAACGCATCCTGCGAGGCAAGCCATAAGGCTCCCTCGCAGGATGCAGGACTGCCTTTTCGCATAAGAAGGCGATGGGTATTTCCATGCGGTTTTGAAAAACAGTGAATGGATTATTACTTTCGGCGATGATGTGATTTCATTATCACCAGAAGCAAAATGCTAAATTGATTTTAAGAAAAAACAAAACAAACAGGTGGCGGAAAGCTTTTTCCGCCACCTGTTTGTTTTATTGAAATAGCCAACGGGCCCATCGAATGGTGGCGAAACCAGTGCAGTCAATCCTATTGGCGTGTAATTATACTCCGACATCGCTCCAGCGTGTGCCATTCTCATCTTTATGTCTGGATCCAACACCTTAAAATGCCCTTTCCCGCAGCGGTACTTTAACCGCTCTTCCAGCGCGATACGAAACTCTGAAGTGCCCTTTGCCTCCAATATAAAATAAAGCTTCTTATCGCCGTCATCTTCCGGATACACCGCCCAATTGGGGTTGTACGTGTCATCGGCGTGTTGAAGTGCGAGGAGATCTTGAAAACGCGGGTTATCATCCGGCGACCGTGTTTGTAAAAAATAGAACCCCGTCTCTTGGCCGTAATAATAGCCTCTATAGCGTATCGGATTCAGCGCGCCTACACCATTCGTAGACGTGTCGGTGCTGCCGATGGAAGCCGATTTTGCCGCCGCCGGCGTCGAAGATATACAGCAGCAGCGTGCCGTTGCTGTGTTTCTCGCCCACCATCGCGCCGCCCGTATCCAAAATGAACGTGGTGGTCTGCGTGTTGGCGTTTTTCGAGGTGCGGGCGCCATCTGTTTGAGGTTGTAAACGGTGGCCCACCGCTGATACGCCGGGCCTTTTCCGGCCTTGATTTTCTCTTGAATATCGACAATCAAATTGACTCTGCGCGGCTGATTGGCAGACGGCTCCCGTCCGGCGCGGCCCCCGGAAGTCTTGACGCGTCCATCGATAGCGGCGATAATATCCTCCTGCCCATACCCCTCGCCGAGCGTGGATGCCCGGAGCCGGGTAAATCGAGTTTGCCCCTCAATGC
>Ga0123354_10012652_pt1 | contig 13074 bp, 10 predicted proteins | sample TergutLab28metaG_2_FD_97872 | JGI IMG/M metagenome (GOLD analysis project Ga0123354, IMG submission 97872) | Labiotermes labralis P4 segment gut microbial communities from Petit-Saut dam, French Guiana - Lab288 P4 | ecosystem: Host-associated > Arthropoda: Insects > Digestive system > Gut ...
AATGTGGTAATTCAGCAGCACAGTCGCAAGCTCCTGATGATGGATATATTAATGTCCGAAACACGTTGACTACATAAGAAGTGAAATAAAATAGCAAGTGACATCAAGTTGGCCTTTTATTCTTCAACTATAGTAATGAACCTTTGTGTTTCGTAAAATATGGGCATTTATTGATTGGCAGAGGAACCGTTAGCTTCTCAAACATTGTGCCCCGCAGCGTTAGTCAGCTTGAAACTGCTCAATTGTGCATTTGTTTCAGTGTGGTGTGATAGAATGTGTTCCAAATGCCAAGTCACGTGATCAGCTTGGGCGTCAGACAGACATTGGATTGTATGACTACTTCATCAAGAAATATGGTGATGAGACAACCAGAGAATTCCAGGTAGATGAATTAGTAATAAGATATCTGTTTTTAATCTTCACTGGTCATGCATTATATTATTGTAGCAGCAGGAGCTGGCTGAGAGATTGTTTCAGTACCAGTACCCAAACTAAAACCTGGCCACCAACTCCATACTGCCAAGAGATTTAAAATAAAGGTTAATAAGTCTTAGCAGAGTTCAGAAATGCTGGCTGAGTCAGTAGTATTGGTTGTTACAATAAGCTGTACCAACCTACCATGCTGTGTAAACAATAACTCTTTCTTTTGTGCTACATAAATAACGATGGCTTAATACCAAACATCATGTTGTTTCTTGTTTGCCGAATACAGCAATTCTCGAGTAAAAGTTGCCTGTGAACACATTTAAAAATTAGAAACACTGTCTATGGCTGTACAACTTGAAATCTGTAACTTTTTATTTGTTAAAACAACTTGTATAGAGTTTATGATTAGTTCTGTTCTTCTGGAATATGGTGCTACATCAGTGGGTAATCAGATCCCAGTGTACTGAGACAATGTACTGTCTTCATCCTCATTGTGTGAATGGAATGCTATGCCACACTGCTGGGAAAACCTCAATATTTACAATACGTTACAGCTTAAAACAAAGCATGAGGAATACGCAAAACAGTATTTGACATGTGGTACCCTGTGCATGAAAGTTCATTTCAACCTGAAGGATTGATGGTGTGTTGCGCATACCCACATTGTCTGTGTGACCATAACAGTCCTGGAGTGTGCTGGTTGTGATGATGGTAAAGTATAGTGAATTATGCAATGTGCACACATACAAAATTGTCAAAAAGGTCTGTTCTTTGCAAAGTTTGTAGACTGATGTAAATTCTGATATCTTGTGTATTATTATAATGTCATTATTTCAGAACGCACGTCGGAACTTTATAAAATCCATGGCTGCTTATAGCGTGATTGGTTTCTTGCTTCAAATAAAGGATCGCCATAATGGCAATATCATGTTGGATACAGAGGGCCACATCATACACATAGGTAAACCAGCCTTATTCATTTGTTGTGTTCCTAAGTCCGTTACAAAAAAAGGTAATCACAGACCCCATATCTGATGTCTATTGGGCATGTTGCTTTCTGTAAACTGTGTATTCTGTAATAATAGAATATTTATGATTTCAGATTTTTCTAAGAGAAGAATAACAAAAATTAAAGTTATGAACAATGTATTAATGAGGAGAGGGTTTTGTGTGGTGTGTGTGGTGTGTGTGTATGTGTGTGTGGTGTGTGTGTATGTGTGTGTGTGGTGTGGTGTGGTGTGTGTGTGTGGTGTGTGTGTGTGTGTGTGTGGTGTGGTGTGGTGTGTGTGTGTGGTGTGTGTGCATATGTGTGTGTGTATGTGTGCATATGTGTGTGTGGTGTGTGTATGTGTGTGTGTGTGTGTGTGTGTGGTGTGTGTGTGTGGTGTGTGTGTGTCTGTGTGTGTGTGTGGTCATTTTCAGACAGCTGTTAGTGATGAAGTTTTGAGTGTCAGTTTTGTTCATACCTGTTCCAGATTTTGGTTTCATGTTTGAAAGTTCCCCAGGAGGTAATCTGGGTTTTGAACCAGATATTAAACTAACAGAGGAGATGGTAATGATTATGGGTGGTAAAGTGGATGCCCCACAATTCTGCTGGTTTATGGAACTCTGTGTGCAAGCATATCTAGCAGTAAGGTAAGTTTTTTTTACAATTCAAACTCTTAGCATAAATCATATATTTACCTAATTGTTTGAAGGAGAAGAAGCAATTTCATGAAGTGTTGTGACTTGAGTACCTGGTGCTGCGTCAGACAGCATTTAGAGGTGAAAATTGAGATCTGAAAACGCAGAAGAAAAGAGAAGGAAAATTGAATCATTTAAGATTGTATCTCTGTGAGGTATCTTAAATCAGAATTGATAGTTCACAGTGTCTGATAGGTCTGTCATTTGTGTGAATTACTGGTACCTTAAGTGGCCTGAAATGTGAAAGTACCTTCCTGGAAGGTACCATTATCTGTTTACGTCATTGGCTGAATATTCTCAAGTGGAAATATTGAATCACATGTACCCTTGTTGAACTCTCTCTGTATAAAACTGCTTAGAATTTTGTATTTTCAGCTAAAAACATTACGTGAACAGCTTATGTTATAAATTTTATGTTTATGGTTCAGTGCATTGCTGATCTATGTTAATATATGTCCAACGAGATGCAACACAAAGCAGTCTATTTATTATTCTGCAAGTTCACTCTACATGTTTTGGGTGTCAACCACACTCATCATCAGGAGTACACAAAACTGTAACTACAGCCTCTGGTATGGGTCATATTTTTTGTGCAGCTCTCTCCCTCGAACGTGGCCAGGCTTGGCCACGGAGGGAGGTAACTGCACAGTACCGGAGGCAGTAGTTACAGTTCTGTGTACTCCTAATGATGGGTGTGGTTGACATCCGAAACATGTAGAGTGAACTTGCAGAATAATAAATAGACTGCTTTGTGTTACATCTCATTGGACAATATTTAATGTAACACACATGTTATAAGTTAATAGTATCTGAATGAAGATGGAAGGTATTGGTATGTAATAATAGTAAGACTTCATACTGAATGCACTTGAAATCTGAGACTTACGTTGAACAGATGCGAGTTTGTGACTTGTCTCTTAGAGGATTCAAAGAAAAATAATTTATATTTAAGGCTTAAACAATTGTTTCTGTTGAAATTCCCGTGGCAGTGAGTGTTAATTATGTTGTTGCAGGCCATACCAAGAGGCAATCATCTCTTTAGTGTCACTGATGCTAGACACAGGTTTACCTTGTTTCCGTGGGCAAACCATCAAACTACTGAGGGCAAGATTTTCTCCCCAAGCCAGTGACAAGGAGGCTGCAGCATACATTATTTCAATAATTCGGAATTCATGCTATAATTTCCGCACAAAAACATATGATATCCTCCAGTTTTACCAGAATCAGATTCCTTATTGAAATGGAGTACAGATTTATGAAAGTCTGCAGTCTGTGCTACATGGACAGTATTAAAGTGTGCCCTGTGATGAATGATTTATTCCAGTGTGTGTATTATTATGTTGAAAGTGTTAGTATTGGTATTAGCATTAGAAATAATGCATATTAGTTAACACTTTTGATTTCGAACATTTATCCCAGCCAGTTCTGACAAATATAGATCAGAACTCTTGAAATATTCAGTGCAAGATGTAGTTTGGATTCATATTACACTCAAACCCCCCTAATGACATTCCTTTAAGAATTCAACAGAGTCAGCTTATTAAGTGGGAGGCATATGAAAATGGTAGGCATGAAAACAATATTATTTTGCAGTTCTGTATTTAAATTGACATTCCATTTCCAAGAATATTGTATTTTCCCATTAAATAATTCAAGTTCACCATTTAAACCACATTTCAGGTCTTATCTTCTGTACTGATTGTGACATTATTTAACACAAGACAGCCTGTGTCACAAGCACAGCCCATTCTTATTGGAGTAATTCCGTAAGTATCTATTCTACCTTATAATAGTTAGCTGATGCGTAGAGAAGGAAACCAACCAGATGCTACTGAATGCTTTATTGCACTTATAATCTGCTCAACATGTTTCGGTCACTTATATGCCCATCATCAGGAGCTCCAGACTATACTTGTGTTATTGCCGCATATGGTGTGTAATGCCTTGGTTGTTGGTGGTCGGCTGTTGGGAGCAGAGCTGCAGGCTATGCGTCCGGGATGAGGGAAATTGTGCGGCTCACACAGTATTAAAGTCGCACAATTTCCCTCATCCCGGACACATAGCCTGCAACTCTGCTCCTAACAGCCGACCACCAACAACCAAGGCATTACACACCATATGCGGTAATAACACAAGTATAGTCTTGAGCTCGTGATGATGGGCATATAAGTGACTGAAACATGTTGAGCAGATTATAAGTGCAATAAATCATTCAGTAGCATCTAGTTGGTTTTCTTCTCTACACTTGTACTACGATGCACGGACAAACATACATATAATAGTTAGCTGCTTTGACCTTTTTCTTGCTGGGATGTTCAAATACACACTGAGTATTATTTCTTGCTTTTTTGTCAAATGGATAAGACATTGGTAGGTTCCTGGCACATGTGTGTGTAAAACAGTTGTAATTAAATTGTTTATACAAATATTTATTCATATATTAATTTAAAGGTTAATTAACAGCTTCGTATCTTTATTGTACAGTTGTGATTGTAGAAGCAATTGCATTTCTTGCTTCAAGAATGCCGTTATGTGAGGTTAGTTTTTATCAAATGTGACTTTATTTATTACTCTAAGGTGGGGATGAAGTATAAATTAAAACATTTCGGGATTTACAATATCAGTATTGCTATGTTGCAGTCACGTGGCATTTATTAAATCACGGAATCATATTTAATGTGTTCCTGTACCCAGACATCACGTTCTGCAGGCTATACATCAGCCCACATTTCAAAAATTTTAAGAACACAGAACTGTGATGAAGTAAGTTCCATAATGTAAATAGAAAATGTTAACTGATTTCTGTATATACAGGGTGTGTTTAATTGTGAGTAACATATGATGATTCTTGATGTAGTTTCTAGAAAATTCAGTTAAGCACCTTTACTTCACACATTGTTAAATTATTGTTAAATAATTCTTCCATGTGAAGGTTGTAATTAAATTAGTAGCCATTGTTGAAATTGATGCAACATTGAAGTAAATATTACATTTGTAACCTTCTTTCCCAGAGGAATAAGTGCTTCATTTCTGACTACAGCGTAGTGTGATAGTACAGTTGAACTGAGTTATGTCATGAAGCAGACTGAATATTTTGTGTCCTTATAAACGAGTGATGTTATAACAAAGTAGCGTAACATGGTTAACTGAGGAATTAATTGGTACCGCAGAATATCTGATGATACAGACGAGGTGACATATAAACTGGTGTTATAACCAGGTTTGACTCTATTTCTCCCAGTATCTTTGCAGTATGAGCTGTGCAAAGGTAATAGTTGCTTGCAGTGATACATGGCCAGGATGTTTGCAAATGAAGCACACATTTTTCCTTAATCAGTATTTCTGTCAGCAGTACCTCACCTTTCCTTATTTACTGTTTCTTGCCTAGTCCTCTTGTGACATTTTTGTTACTTATTTCAAAACATGATATGACTTACAATGTGGCTCAAGAAAATTGGGTGACACTGCAACTGAATGGAACACATCGTCATCGTCATATTGTGTATGCTGATTGTAATGTAGGAAACAAAAATGTAAACGCTATAACGAAAGCATAACTAGTAGATGCTAGGTTTGTTTTCAGGCAGTAGTAGGAGATTTTTCTGTTCTACAGAACATCTAGGGTTCACCCAGTCTCCTGTTCATGAGAGGGTTGGCCCCCTTTCTTTGAAGGTAAAGCAGCTGGGTCTGGAAACCAGACACAGATGAGTGATAATGAAGAAATGGCCCTTGCACCTTGGGATTTATTTGTTGTAGAATGTGTGTTAGATTCTTATAATAAAAACCAATGAGATGCAGTATTTCTCAAATTTATTTTGTTAAAGAACTCTGCATGTCTTCTAGCAAGGTCAGCCCTGACCTCGCTAGCAGACAGTAACGTAACTAGTACGACAAATACCTGTTGCTATGTATACAGTATTAAGACTCCTGATGATGGACAATAAATCTGTCTGAAACATGTAGAGTTGTTTCCCAAAATAAATTTGAGAAATAGTGCATCTCGTTGGCTTTTATTATAAGAATATATCATGACGCACAGTCCTCTGAATGTCAAATTTTTGTGTTAGATATTTAGTAGGTTTTTCTTGGTGTGAACTAGATTGGAATGAAAATGCATGCCTGGAGTGAAATGTGCTGACAGTGAGTGATTGGTGGATGACTGAATACTGTGCATTAACTATGGTTAGTATCGTAAGTGGCAATAATATATCTTAGTGAGGTACATTTTCTTTTACACTCTGTATTCCGTTCATTATGCCAAACACCAAAAAGTGTACTATAATTTATGTGTAATGTCATTACATAGCTCCTACATGTTTTGGCATTATCTTGCCATCTTCAGGGGGTTGAAACCAAAATTTCTTTAAAACATGCAGCAAAACAATAGGCCACAGTAAGGGTACATATGTTGTGGTATCAACAGTGAGTCACCCAGCACATGCCATATGATACACACCATACAGGAATGGGATCCACTTTGGAGATTAAGGAAGAATTGATGTCTGTGCACGAAGAATAAGTTACAACATGGACATGTATAACTTCTAACCATTTTAACAAACAAACCATATTTTTGTTGTTTTTTTAACCAGCATTATATTTATATATGTGACCAGCCTCGTGGTCTAGTGGTCAGAGTCTCTGACTACTAATCATGAGGTCCCGGGTTCGATTCCTGGCTCTACCGTGGGAATTTTCCCTGAAGGGGAGGATTCCTGCGGTGACCATGGTCTGGGTAGGTTAGTAGAATTTAGGTTTAAGGGCCCTTCTGGCACTACATCCTCCAATATCACCACTCACATCATCGGGAAAATGTAACTGTGCCTCATGGGTGTCCCAACCTCAGAAGTCGGTTACACTCCTGCCATGACCAGGAGGGAGGACCACGAAGTCCACAAGAACATGAGGTGGCATTGAACACAAAAAATATATGTATATATATATCATTTTAACCAGGAAACTTGTACACAGTTGTTACCACAATATATATATATAATTATGCTGAATGTGACCTATTTTATTGCTGTAGGTGTGAAGAAATTTTGGTGTCCGCCCCAGAAGATGGCGAGATAATGAAGGCCAAAACATGTAGGAGGTCTGTAAAAGATGGTGCACGTAAATTATGGAATATTGCATTTGTTGATGTTACGTGAATTTTTCGCTCTTTAAAGTACATTTTCTGGTTAAGTTTTTAGATTTTCGTGCTGCAACCTTCATCTGCAAGATGAAGTTCCTTTTGTCGTTGTTAATCTAAAATATGTCAAAGTACTGAGGTTTAGATTAGTTGTACTTTTCACTATATTAATTTACTTTTTCAAGACTGATGTGGCAGAAGGTTCCTTTATCAGTGTCAGATTGTCTACAAAAAGGAAATCATTGGGATATTGGATTTAAAGCATCCAGGGGAACTGGAACAGAAGTAGAGGAAGATTGTTTGAATACTGAAGAACAGAGGTATGAAATCATTAAAATTTCTTTCTCTGTCATTTTATTCGAGCAGATGGTACCATTTCTCTTCTTACAACTTTATTTGAGTGTATAATAAGTACATTTTAAGGAAACTGTGTCAGTTGATTAATAAATGTTGTTTTGGAAGAAGAGATGACAGAGCAAAAATCCAATTGAAAGAGAAACATTTTTGTAAAGATAGAAGATCATTTCTTGTTCAGTGACTTCCATAAGAATGCAAACTTTGCTAGAGGAAAGAGTTTCGTTAAATTTGGTATTGGGTGTATACTAGTGAGGAATTCACTCTTGGATTTTAGGACTTACATTAGATGTAGTCCTGTACATGAAGATGAAATTGAATTTGAAGGACTATTGTTGAGTGTGAAGTATACCACAGGCTTGCTATGTGGTACCATGTGGGCAATGAATTGAAGGTTCCCTCGTGCATGTAAGAGTCAGTTTCAGTTTATATGTTCATCCACTTAGTCACACAGGTAATATTGGACATGTCGGTTACAGTTTACAATTTATATATTACAAAACACAACTTATAATATATGGACATCTACCCCATTTAACCTTCTGGCGCCAGAATTATTTTTTTATTTTAGCACACCCTGTATATAAAATGTGAATATTACAGGAAACAAATACGTTAGAATTAAGAAACAAACTGCATTTTGAAGAGAAAAAAACGGAGGGTATAGATCATGTTTAAAATATTCAGTACATATATTTGTTAAATAAATATATAAAATGCAATTTTAGAGGTTAGCGGCGCAGTACGACCACTATAGTTGACATTAGGCGTCAAAAGGTTAATATAATAAATAACAATATAAAATATATGGAGACCAATTGGTTGTGGAATCCGCCATAACATCTAGATATATGTGCGCTTATATATGCATCAGCTTTGTGTAAGATGTACGTTCACATGAGAAATGACTTTCACCGGAGTGGCTATTCGAAGCTTCTGGGTGTAAAACTGTTCAGCAGTTGATCTAGAACAATTACAGTCCACTATAAGTGAGTTTCCTGGCAAAATCGCTTTAATGGAGCCAGGTTGGGGTCGATATTTGGGACATGACGGTCGGAGGGTTTCAGTGGTGAAACTGTCTTTGCGAATTTGTATCGAGGCCAAAGAAAATCTCGGTGGCTCTTTAAAATTCATATTTGTCTTGCATCTGTAGGGGTTTCATTTGTTACGGTGGATAAGAAATGCATCGCGAGTGTCGTTCTGTTACTGTTTACAATGTTGGCACCATTGGGTACACACAAGTAGCTCCGATCCGTGCTCTCAGGCACAAGTGATTACAGGAAATAGACAAAAATTGATGTTATTTACATTTGTGCTGCAGTATCGCACACAGTAAGTGAAAAACAAGGTGACATCCATTAACGCCGAGCAGCTAACGATAGGCCTACATTCAAGGTAGGCTGTTGAGAATCTGCCTACTGTGCCCACAACATTTACTGTGTTGTAGTAGCTGTTTGGAACTGCTTTGTGTGTATGTAGACGTTGATTTTATCCTAGTGAACATTAAATTCGTTTTAAACCAGGAGTAATATCGATTCTGTTTTATAATGCACACGACGCATTCTTCGGCTGTTGGATAATGTATTTAAGCGACTCTTAAGTTCCAGAACCTTTAGTCGCCAATCTTGTAGAGAAATGAAGGATGAAGTTAGTGTGGCCAACATTGCGAGCGAAAGTTACAAGCTTCGCTCTTTGGCATGTTTTGTCCTTACCACTTAAGTGTTGCTTTGCATGGTTAGAAGTGAAGTTAATTTATTTGGGCATTGGGGACCGTAGAGAAATTGGTAACCAAAGAAAGACCTAGTATACCCTGTAACTTACTTTGCCGACTTTTACACAATTATAGATGAGCTTATAGTTAAGTAACGTAAACCAACGAAATCATTTCGTTGCTTTACATTACTTAATTGTATCACAATGCACAGTTTAAAAAAATGTGAGTTTAAAGCCTATGAAACTTTTCAATAACCTGAATCTATAAATAGTACATAAATCTGCTCATGTAAAAGAGTTTTGAATCATCAGAAGGAAGCGGACTTCTCTTCTCCATACCCACTGTCCTAGAGATTACAGCTACAGGATGAACGAAAAGTCCTTACGCATTTGTCTTGTGTAGGATATAGGTTAGAATGGACGTTACAGTGCTAACTACTTGAAGTGTTGGCAATGACCCCTACAGACTTGTGAAAGAGGTGGCATATGCCTCTTAAGGTGTTTTTATGTATGGGACATCCCACTACGAGTACAGTTTAGAACCCTTCTTGCACAGGTGCACAGAGACTTTGCGCTTACTCTGTGGTTCTCGTGTGTCTGTGTTGGGATCGGTAAAGCTACTTGTGCAGCATTACGGGACTGCTTTGACATCAAAGTGTGTTGCCTTCGTTTGTAAATACGCTTAACTGCTTGAAAGCATGTAGGAAAATACATACACACAACGAATAATAAAGAAATAATAACTTTGGCTTGAAAATAACGGGTAGGTGGATTGCAAATGTCAAGTGCCGTATAGGACGTGCCTAATTTATCTTGTTTATTACAAAATGTAGTGCTAAGCAAACTACCAATGATAAAATTATGCAGTTTGCTGGATTTTGTACTTTCGGGTATTTTTTTTTCCCACGCGCCAAAACGCTGTGAGCTATGTAATGTCGCTGTAGTTAGCTATGACCCCAAAATAGCGATCGTGCACGAGTAGGTTCGGTGTGCTGTGCGTCTAGTGTTGTCAAAAATCAATGATAACATTTCAGATAAACTACCTTCGATTGTGCGGTGAGAATCCACATTCAAAACCCAACTATCGCTGAGTGGACAAGGGAGTCTCTTGCGATGGGCAATTTGTTGCGGAGGAAAAGAAGCGAACATTCCTCTTTCGCGGAAGAAAAGTTTGGATCGTGTACGGCAAGCCTACGTACGTGCTCCAAGGAGGGATATCCGTCGTTCGTCACCACTTTGCAGCACGACAACGTTCCACAAGCCTATGCAGAAGGTGCAATCGGCAAATGGAGTGATCAGCCTGAATCTGTAGATTTCACTGTTGAAATTTTGAAGCATTATTATCGTTCTTTCAGGGTTGGGCTTTTGGCTTGTTCCTACTTCACAATGGCCATCACTTTCTTGCACGTCCCACATCTCTTCTGCCTTTGGGATTATGTTCGAATGCGATCTTCGGATTTCGTGGTACATCCACCCTGTGTGAATGTTCTCCCCATCGTTTCTTGTAGCTGTCAGTATTTGCAAATTCCTGAAATATTTGGATGTTTTCAGACGAAGCATCTTACAACGTCAACTGGGAAGTTAATGGCCTTAACGTAGGCATTTGGATGTCGGAGAGTCAATTTGCAGGTTTCTTTTTTAGCGCAGTCGTACCTTCCGAAGATTAATGTGTGGTGTGGATTAATGCGCAACTGGACTACCAACTTTTTTTTTTTAGAAGGACCCTACCTTTACGAGTCTGTCTAGGCACGATCGAATTCCGTGTTCTCGCAAGTTGAGAACTGAACACTTCCTCTTCCTACTACGCGATGACTCACTACACTGGAATTTAGCTCAGGAGTATACAACCATCTCAAAATTTAGTTCAGGAGTAAACAACTACCTCAAAATTTAGCTCAGGGGTACACAACCGCCTCAAAATTGAGCTCAGGAGTAAACAACCTGCTCAAAATTTATCTCAGGAGTACGCAACCTGCTCAAAATTGAGCTCAGGAGTACACAACCTGCTCAAAATTTATCTCAGGAGTACACAACCTGCTCAAAATTGAGCTCAGGAGTACGCAACCTGCTCAAAATGTAGCTCAGGAGTACACAACCTGCTCAAAATTGAGCTCAGGAGTACACAACCTGCACAAAATGTAGCTCAGTAATACACAACCACATCAAAATGTGGATCAGGGGTACACAAACACCTCACAATTCCAGGCACTAGAAGGGTAACATGATGCATACTGAGGACCCACAAATAATAGACACAACCATAAAATTTTGGTCGCCATGGCGAACTGGCGCCCGGGTTTTTGTTCGCCACCGATTTATTATGACGTCGTTGAATTTGACGATACGGCGCAGTGCTGGTCACCTGGCACTGCCACTTGGACATTTTCCTGTGATCTTGTGTGAAGGACCGGGAGTCGAGAACGCCTGCACCGGACATGACACTTCGTGCTGGATAACGCAATCGATCAGCGTGCGACAACAGACTTGTTAGTGCTTACACGGACAGAAATTTAATATCGGTCTGATGTGCTGCCTGCTACCCAAGCGGGCATTCATCGAAGTGCGCCTGTAGCCTAGATACAACGTACAGCCAACCGCGTCATTTGTATTTTGGCGATTTCTTTGTTCTGCGTTTTGCATTTGCAAGGATAGATCACGAACAGCCTCTGTTTCCTTCTTTTAGTCATTAGGGAGAATCAATTGAGTTTCAGCCTTCAGCTATTTAACAAGTACCATCTGTACGCTTCACTCAACAGGTTAAAAACTTATTCTATATTGCAATAAGAGACAGTTACAGTACGAAGTGAACGTATTTGTACATGTATTGGTTATGCATGTTTTGAATGGGTGACATGTGAAGGACGAGGACAGACGGTGTATTTATGGCAAAGTGTAACTTGTAAATTATTGAAGGAATGCTAGTAGTACGGTGTCGGTCTTCGCCTGGCGAGGGTATTTGACTCGGCGACTGATATCTGTGTAAAAACGGTTATCACTTACATTACAGTGATTGTGCTAGCTTCTAATGTTCTAGCGGCTGAGGTGTTTTTGGGGCTGATATTTTTCACTGATATCTAATGCCATAAAACGGGTACTAACCTCATACCACGCACTTCCCTTTCCCTTATTCCTTTACGCACTTCTACACCCCTGAAGTTCAGTTTACCAGAACTGGACTGAGAGAGGTTCTGACCGAAAAGAAAATTGTCTCCTATAAGACCACACGAAGTATGCAGACGTACAGCACACTACAGTGCGAAAACCGCGCCTGCTTCATGTAGAGAATACATCAATTTTGTTTCATAAACTAAACAGTAAAGACAATTGCAGTCAACTCAGCTGTACTGTGTTTCTTTACAGGGTGAGTCTCTCGCTAGAGGCCCCAAATTATTGTCTATAAAAAATTATGTTATTGAGATAATGACTTGAAAATTTATATACAAATACCGGGAACGATGCAAAACAGGACCTGCTCATAATCGATGCTGAAACTGGTCTCTTTTCACATCGAAGCACACTTTAATGCGTTTCTCCAAATTCTGGAATACTTTTCCCAAAGTGTCGAAGTTGACGGCTTGAATCTCTTGGCGTATAGCTTCTTTGAGTTGTTCGATTGTGCTGGGGTGTATTTTTGTACACTCTGCCCTTCAATAGGCCCCCCAAAGAAAGAAGTCGGCAGGCGTTAGATCGGCTTCCCCCTGTCTCTAACTTTTTAACCAATTTCTGGATGCAACACTTCGATGGTGCACGTCTTTCACCAAATT
>Ga0123354_10012656_pt1 | contig 13074 bp, 10 predicted proteins | sample TergutLab28metaG_2_FD_97872 | JGI IMG/M metagenome (GOLD analysis project Ga0123354, IMG submission 97872) | Labiotermes labralis P4 segment gut microbial communities from Petit-Saut dam, French Guiana - Lab288 P4 | ecosystem: Host-associated > Arthropoda: Insects > Digestive system > Gut ...
GGTGATGTACTCAACTTGGTGGCTTATCGTTTGCGTTGCAAGCATTATTTTTGCCACCTGACTCGCCCACCCAGCTGCAAACAGTCCAGTTTCCGTATCACGACACTTCGATGGTATGTAAGTAATGCGGGGAAGGCGGGTTGGGTGGGTATTCGCCTGGCAAGTGTATACTGCATGATTCAGCTACTACTACGTGTTCAAAAACCCTTATCACTTACATAAAGTGACTGTGCCGGCACCTGATGTGCAGAACAGTACGGCGATAGTTTCGTAAAGGCGTGGGCGGTAGAAGCGACAGTGTAGAGTTAGTCCCGTACGTATTCTCATCTCGGTGCTTCCGTTACGTTCACGTTGCCATTTACATTTTCAGTTGCAGAGTATGCCGATATGATTTATGTGTACGGTTTTTGTGACGGTAATTCAGTTCAGGCCGTAGCTGAATATCAGCAACGTTTTCCGGACCGTAGAATACCAACCAGAAGAGTGTTTACTCCAGTTTATCAGACATTGCGAGATACCGGTACACTTCCCGGCGTTCGCATTGCAGCCGAGCGAGATGTTAATGAAGGCGTCGATGGAGAAGAAGGTATTGTTCAGATGTTACAGAGCAGTTCACGTGCGAGTACGCGAAGAATCGCGAGACGTCTTCGTGTACCCCACACGAGAGTGGGAAGAACACTGCATGCAGAGGGCATGTATCCATACCACGTGCAGCGAGTGCAACATCTCGGACCTGGCGATTTTGCTGAGAGGCTGGAATTTTGCAAGTGGCTCAATGACAGTCGCGAGTTGCATCATTACACCCTGTTTACTGACGAATCGCAATCCAATCGCGACGGTGTCAATAATACAACTGTCATGTGTGGGTAGATGAGAATCCCCACGCCACTGTGGAAAGCAACTTTCAACAACGGTTTAGTGTCAATGAGTGATGTGCAGTTCTGGACGATCAGCTGATTGGTCCTTTCATCTTGGAAGGTCGTCTTACAAGAGAGGCGTACCTCAAATTTCTGCAGGAGGAATTGCCCCGACTTTTGGAGGATGTGCCTTAAAATAAACGAGGTCGTATATATTTCCAGCGTGACGGAGCTCCTCCTCATTCTTCACATGAAGTTAGAAATTTCGTGAACTATCGTTTCCCTGGGCGATGGATCGGACGTGGCGGTCCACACAATTGGCCAGCCAGGTCTCCAGGCTTAAGCCCACTGGATTACTGTGTGTGGGGATGGATGAAAGAACTGGTTTACAGTGTGAAGGTGGTAAGGCGAGATGAATTGCTTAGTCGCATTTTGGATGCCGCAGACAGCATCAGAAACAGCCAGCGGAAACTACAACTAGCAACCCGCGCAGTTCACAATCGAGCGGCAGCTTGATTTGCGGCCGGCGGTGACATTTTCGAAAACCAGCTTTAAGCACAGATCAGTTCAAATTAAAAGTAATTTCCCGAAGTTAACTTTACATTTATACTTTAAATGTATCATGTATTATGTTGGTTTATTATTTTGTTCCGTTTATTGTCAATAATTGTTACCTTCTATTCAAAGTTTCAAGCGGTCATAAATCCGTAACCGTCCAAAATCGGACACATGTTTATATGAACTTTTTTGATCACAAAGACCTAGGAAATCACCTCCTGCGGTAATGTCCACAAGTCGTGAAACACTCTGTATACATATTTACATATACATACAAACACACACGAATTTAGCATGTACTCGTGTTTTGCTTTCGGATACCTCGAACAAAGAATAGACAAATTCTTTAGATGTGCGCTCTTCAAAGACGTTTACAAGATTAATTCAGATTCACTTCAAAGAATTCTGACGATACTGTTATGACTATAGTCGTGATAGAAATTCTGGACGTCGTTTATCATTCCAGATTAGAAAGCCAATAAATTTCACAGGCTGATTCTGCCTCCGTCTTTACAAGAATGGGGAAAAAGGGAAAATCGACTCGGTGTGCCATGAACACTAAAATATCAGTCGCGACTAATATTTGCTCACCTTCCCTCCTACTGCTTAGTATTTGAGGTTATTAATTCCGTACATTTTGCTTGACATTCACTTGTAAAACAAAGTCAGTGCACAAATTACGAACGTACATAAAACTACGCAACATAATTTTATTTATGTTGGTAACTTGAACATAACTTGGTTTTAGAAATTACGGGTTAGTAGTTTCTATTTCGTAATGAAAGTAATTGGATGAAAATTGTGGCAGTTGCTAAAGTGTATATTCCGTCGATAAGATACAGGACTAAGTTACTAACTTCGCTTAAATAAGAACTCTTCAAGGAATTAAAAAAAAATAAGACCGCAAGAAGTCTAACATGATTTCTGAAATTGAGTTTAATGTAAAAGGTGCAGTGTGCTTGAAACAGGAACAAAATGTGAGCTCAAAAACAATAAAATAACGACGCTAAACACAACAGCACTTAAAGTAATACACGGCAGGGTCTTCTGGGTGGTTACTTAACTTACTCTCAGATTTAACACTTAAAATTCTACTTTCCGCCGACAGAGTGAGTTTGTGTGTATCGTGTTTTATCTCACAACAAATAGCTATTATTTTTTATAGAACATTTATTTGTTTTTATTATAACTTATTGGGACTGTGGGGATTCGCGGTAGTGCAGTTTATTGAGGCACTGCGCTACAAGCCGGAAGGTCGCGGGTTCGATTTACGATGGTGTCATTGGAATTTATCATTGGCATAATCCTTCCGGCCGCACTATGGCCCTGGGGTTGACTTAGCCTCTAACAGAATTAAGTACCAGGAATATTTCCTGGGGGTAAAGGCGGCCGGTGCGTAGGGCTGGCAACCTTACCACCTTCATGTGCCGATTGTCTTGATATCTGGGAACCTCAGCCTCCTGGAACCCTCAGGGCCTGTCCAGGCCTGTAATGGGTTTGCTTTTTTTTTTTCTTTTAATGGGACTGTACTTACTGTGCGATGCGAACCGGATCTTGAAATGTAGCCAACATTTATTTAATACAATTGTTTGAAGGATTGATTTCATTACATTAAACATTCGCCTACCCACATCGTCACATAAACTTCACTGATAACGTTCAGTACAATTGATACCCAAGACATAAGCCACGTTGTTTCACCTTCAAACCACTGAAGGGCCGCATTATAAAAGAGTTATGTTTTCTTTTATCTAAAGAAATATCTGCCCTTAGAGGATCAGATCTGTGAAGCACTCTCATAGGAGCCTTTCGCCTTGACTTTCTTACCGCTGTGCCATTTTACAAGGTATTTCAGAACAAGTTGACGGTATTGGTAGTGGTATATGTGGAACGGCCTAGGCCAAATGTTGAGTGTTTTGATGTTAAAACAGCTGGTATATATAATTGTCACGGTCCATTAAATGGTTCAATAAGTGGAAGGAGTTGACACATTTCGGGGAGTTGGGGGGAGGGGGGTGGAAGTACTTTCTCGCGTATGGAGCAAGAAACAATTGACGGGCAGCCCGCATGTTGCGGTCCGCAAGTTGTGTGTCTGTGACATTCGTTTACTCATATTTGCAACATACGTAAACAGACACGGAAGCAAAAAGCAGATGGTTAGATAAAGTGAAATTAAGCCTAATTTAAACACAGGGGGCCATGTTGGTAACGACGCGTATGGAGGTGATAACGTTACAAAAATTCAACTAACTGCAGAAAATAGTTCTGTAGTAGAATAAAATATCGCTGGAAAGAAGATATTTCCAGGTTTTGAGGAAAGGCATTTGGGTTGTGCACGAACTGAACTCGGTCGGTGTGTACTACAGTCAGAAACCGTAGGCTTGTGAAGTTAGCAAGACTGCGTCACACACCTGGAATTTGTAACATACGTCAAGTCACTGTGGGTGTGAAGATTTCTTCCAGCCTAGCAGAAAAACATGGTAGGATGTTTGAGAACGAGTTGAAGAGTGTATTTGGACCTGATTTGTATTGACGAGAGGCAGGAGAAAACGTAACGTCAGACTTCATAATTCGTACTGTTTATCAGATATTAGGCGGGGAATGTAGCACGCACGGGAGAGATGAGATTTTTGTCCCATTCCACTTCGCAAAATCCGAAGGGCAGAGACCGGGTTTAAGAAATAGGTTTGGCAAGAAGGCAGATAATGTCATAAACGGAAATAAATGTGGCATGCCGCGTGTATGTAAAAGAGCATTATTTCGTACCTTCGACGCTGGTAACCAATTGCTTTGCTCCAGTTTCTGTATATAACTCATTGTGTTATGAGCATTTCAATGTAAAATAATGAAACTTTTTTTAAATTTCACGCCGTACGTTATGACACTAATTTTTGCGCTTCATTTGTCAGGTGTTTTCGGAATACGAGTAGGCATGTGTATATATGTGTGTGCGTTTGTATATGTGTGTATATATATGTACGGAGTTTCCCAGGAGGAAAGATCAATATTCTGGGAGGTCATAGTATCGGTCATTCTAAGCAAAAATGTTTATATGAACATGTGTCCTATTCCGAACGGTTTCCGAGATAGAGCTGTTTGAATGTACAACCGCAAAATTGTTGATAAGAAAGAGGTATTACGTGTACGTACTGTTTCTAATACCGATATTTATTGTTCAAGTGACAGCGTTGGTACAGTTAATAATAGATGCTCGAAAATTCCACCGTCAACATCAATGCACTTTGCACCTCGTGTGAAGACATGGCGTGTTGTTCGTCTGAGTGCGTCTTGACATTCCTTTATGCAGGCAATAACATCCAGTATGTTAACGAGCAGTTCGTCTCGTGTATCCGCTTTTTTTCTGTACACTTCACTCTTACTATCAATGTGTGGTGCGGTATGATCGATGACATGTTGACTGTTCCCGTTATTTTATACGATCGTATGACAGGACAAGATTACCTAGACTTTCTGTAAAATGAATTACCAAAACAACTAGAGAATGTTCCTTTGGCTACACAGATTGCTATGTACTTTCAGCATGACGGAGCCCCCTCTCATTATACCCGACATGTGATGCAACATCTCAATGACACTTTCCCTAATAGGTGGATCGGTCGTGGCAGTACTATTAACTGGCCACCAAGATCTCCGGACTTAACCCCGTTAGATTTTTGTTTATGGGGTTTGATGAAGAATGAAGTGTAGAGAAAAAAATTGGATACACGAGACGAACTGCTCGTTAACATATTGTATGTTATCGCCTGCATAAAGGAACGTCAAGACGCACTCAGACGAATAACACGCCATGTCTTCACACGAGTTGCAAAGTGCATTGATGTTGACGGTGGAATTTTCGAACATTTATTATAAACTGTACCAACTATGTCACTTGAACAATAAATACCGATATTAGAAACAGTACGTACACGTAATATCTCTTTCTTATCAACAATTTTGCGGTTGTACATTCAAATAGCTCTATCTCGGAAACCGTTCGGAATAGGACACATGTCCATATAAACATTTTTGCTTAGAATGACCGATACTATGACCTCCCAGAATATTGACCTCTCCTCCTGGGACACCCTGTATATATGGGCGTGTCAGTGCTAGATACTACATGATCTCTCGTCCTCAGGACAGTACTCTAAACTGTAATTTAAAGTTCTGTAGCGTACTGAGCATTTGTTCTCTGTCAGTGGCTGAGTCTATGTAACGTCAAAAGGTTGAACTGGAATGGATATGAAAGGTTTACACTGTTGTCTAATTTGAGATATGGATTCTCTTCCGACATTTCTTTGCAAGGACTGAGAAGAATTACGGAAAGCCTGTGAAGGTGGACAATCTTTAATCCGACGTGGTTGATCTAAAATTACGAGTATATATCCCACATTCTTACCGTATTTCAGAATATATAATCGATAAATTTTCCTAAAACAAGGCGCGGAATCATACCATTTGAGATAAACTTATCTTATTTTGTCAGTTACTATTAAGAACACTTTCTCAGTTCTATGGGTTACGAAATTTCAGATTGAAGGTTCATTGTGCAAGGTGAATTGGGAGATATGTGAATAGAAGGGACCGCAGACTACGGTTCAAGAAAGACCATTAAGGGTAATATAATGTCTTTTGATATTACTGAAATATATGGCCTCTGATCCTGTAACAGTCAAAATTTCTAAGCGTGAATAAGTGCCTCTTTTTTCTGCTGTTGCAAGGGTTTTTTTTTGGTCTTTCTGAAATGATAATGCTGTTGGAGAACTACAGCACTTGCGGCGCTTCTGCTCAAGACTATAAATGCATGGAACAGAAATGTTCTTGAAAAGTCATTGTCACTCACTGAGCTAGTGAACAAATTTCCGATCTATATGTAACGCGAAAGTTCTGTATCGTATTCCAAAGGCCTGCTCCAGGACCCTATCCTTAATGAAGTCGGTCTACACCCTCCCCTTCTCTTCTGTAAGATGCATTTTAATATCATTCTTGCAAGTACGCAATGCTATTTGAAATAATAATAATAATAACAACAGGTTTGCCGTACATTAGATCAAGGCCCGAGTTACGGAAACCCATCTAACAAAGTGTATTCAGTGTACCGTAAATCAAAGGCATGACTTTAGTACAGGACATTGACATACACAACGAAGGCGTTACACGTACGCTATTTTTCAACACAGGCCCCTAACGGACGAGGCACATGTCACACCGTATGATGAGTTTGTTCATTCTGGGCACACAGAACGTACGCCCCCGTTGCATCAGGAAAGTGGTGGTAGCACGTCGGACGTCTGCATGGCAGGTGGAGCGATATCCCGTCACGTGTTGTTTCGAGGCGGCGAAAAAAATATAATAATTTCTGAGTGTCAAATCCGAATTGTATGGGGGACCGTGCCACGTTTCCCATCCAAATTTCTGCAGCTAGTTCTGAGTCGGCCGTGCCTTGTGCAGCTGGGCATAATCTTGGAGGTGATCATCGCTAAGAAAACCGGGTCGTTTTCTCGTGATGACCTCTCGCAAGCTTTTCAGCGTGGCACAAAACTTGTCGGCGTTAACTTTGTGTCCATGTTGCAGGAAGTCCACCAGGAACATATCAGTGAGCCGGAGAAGTCGGCGGTAAGCACTTTGCCGGCAGATTGTGTTACTTTGAACTTCTTCTTCGTGAGTGAGCCAGGGTGTGTTCAGTCCATAGTTGATCGCTTACTGGATAGAGTGGAATGGTGGGTCCATTCTCATCACCAGTGACCACTTGACGCAGACAGCTGTTTTCCTCTCCTTCACAACGTTACGGGAAACTGAGACAGGACATAATTCTTGCTTGTTTGTTATTGTCTGTAAACGCACGAGACACCCATCTGGCGTAGATCTTACGGTACTGTACCGTAACCACCACAGTATACTGCACAGTTCCAAGAAATAAGCAAGTTCAGATGCCATGAGACACAAACTTACACGCTTATCTGTCTCTACGAGTTCCTTAACGCGTCCAGTGTTGTATTCTATCGTCGCGGAGCTTCTTCATCCGCCACGTTTGCCTTTCATCACACTGGCCCTGCCAGATGCAAACGTGCTATACCAATTGGCAACTCGTTGGCTAAACATCACATCACTGTCATACACTTCCATCCGCTGTCGATGGATATCGACTGCCAACAATTCCCATGCCCAAAGAGCGTGAAACATTTCAGACTTAAAGCGAAACCACTTTTCCAAGGGGTGCACCATTTTGAACTGCGGGAGCTGTGCTGTTTCTGCCCATATGACTCGAATCACTGACAATGAACACGAGAGTGTTCTGTCCCATATATCAACAGCGTTTTAAATTTCAAGATACCCAGTAAAGTTTACCCTAGAACAGGCCATGAAGGCGCAGAGGGTGAGTGTAGGTATAGATTTACTGTTTCTTTAACCTAGGTGCTAGATGGGGGTTTTCAACGCCACGCCTCAGCCACTGTACCCCCGGTGAAAGAGACCCGGTACCCAATGTACAGGAGGCTGGCTGGGCCCCAGGGCCGGTCTGTACGGTTTAGGAAAGCCTCCCCCCCTCTGGGATTCGATGCCCGCTGCCCGCACCGTCCAGACCGTCGCTGGTCGCTATACCGACTACGCTATCCCGACCCACCAAGGAGTTCGGTTTCTCGGAAAATACGGTTTTTAAACTTTTTGTTCAACCGTTGTAGAAACAAATTTAGGGAACACAGCGATAAACGATAGAGACTGCTGCATTTGAAACCTTTGGCGATGAAGAAGTGTGGCATGTTGGACCAAGTTTTCTATACCTACGGATGCACTTTAAATTTCTGTTGCCCCTGACATTTTTCGAAGCTGTTTATTAATACCTTATATCGTAGGCCTAAATACGGGAAATACTGGCCAGTTACGGTCTACCGGACAGCTACGCCTACCTTAGCTTGGTCTGCACACGCGATTTGTCTTACAGTTTGCGCTGTATTTTGACGCTTTGAAAGTAGGACTCCTCGTTTTGTATTCATTCGTGAAGAGTATTGAAATTCCTTGGAATAAGGAATGACATTATGTGGGCAGATGTTTTAGGGAACTGAAGTAAAATGTTTTGCGAACTCTGGAGATACGGCGAACCGTCTGATTCTAGCTGATATTGTTAGCAAGCGTTGGGGTATGTTTTCTTTTTGTGTAATAGGTAAGATGCCCTTTACTGCGCTGACTGGAGAGATAGAGACTACCCTAATTTTATTGTGGCGCTGAATCCATTTCAGAAAGTGGGTTAATTTAAATGGAAATTAAGCTTTTTGTTACGTTCCTGCATCTTTCGTTTTAATAAAACACAGTCGAGAAATGCAAATAAATTCTTCCTTGACTCACATTATTACATTTTAATATATGTGGGACTCTTCCCATGTATGGTTCCGAGTGTCAGGGTCTTAATGCAGTTGTTTTTAACGTTGTGATATTAAAAGGAAAATATCTTTGATGTGAGTGCATGGACCAGATTCCTTCATGAAAAGCTGAAAGTCTCTCACCAAGTCAATTTTTCTGTGTTTTATGGATACCCCACGGCTCATTACCATATTCAGAATATTCTGTGCTGATCCCCACTCTTAAGCCATTTAAATGCAGTCAACAGTGTCGAACACCATTTTTTGAAGATGCACTTTAGCAATATTTTGCCATCTTTGCCTAAGTGTCTAAAGTTATCTCTTCCTATCTGCCTTACGTACTAAAATGTTGTCTGCGTCTCTCACATGCATAGTACCTACCCGACCATTCTCAATCTCCATGATTTGAGCGCGGTGACATCTTTGCTGAAGTTATACACAAATAACTGTTTTTACCAGAGAGTGCATAATTTCAACCAATTTTATGGGCGGTTCTTAGCGACACTGTAGCCAATCATATGTTATTTGTCGTTCTTCCTATTTAAGCCCAACATTTTAAATTTAGACACAGAAGAAACACGTTGCAGTGTTCATCATTCTGGGGATGAATCATGCATATTTTGCTAAGTAATACTTTTCATCCAAAATTGTTATACTGCGCAAACATATACAACAGCATGAAACTTGGCCCAGAAATGTCGACAGACTGTTCGGATAGTCCGTGCTGAGTAGATGAATGTCACTTTGTGACCATTTTTGGTGGGATAAGATGACTCCATTCTTTCGATGATGGTGATTTTCACGACATATACAGAACGCATGAAGATATAAGAAATATGTACACACGTTTATTTCAACCCCACTCCCCAACGCAGTACGTAGTCTTGAAAATGTTAAGAATTGTTTTAAGGGAATAGGTTACGGCTATTAGGAACTGGATTAAAGTGTCTGAGAATAGAGTCGATTGAAGAACTTGTTGAACACGGTATTGACCCAATGCATTCCATCAAAATGTGGGATGTTTTGACAAACTGAGTAACTGCACTTTTATGATACCGCCTGTAACAAAAAACAGGTTGTTTAGGTCCTCAGTAAAGTCATGTTAACTGTAAACATTAGGAATAGCGGATGTACATATATTATCTTTATAACTTAAATAGAAATTAAAATTTCTTCTTTTATTACCCAACAAATGCGCAGGGTATGATGTTAACACTTTTCTCCTCCTTATTACTCACCTACATGTTTCGATACATAAGCATCACCAGGGAGTTTCTTTGTGTACTGAAGTTACTTACTCAAGTAAGAAGCATCGCAGCCGGGATAAGCCTATCACCTTGTTACACCATTTCGCTATTACAGTATTATGCATCTTACTAAATAATTGTGATTCATTTATAGAATTTGGGTCCTCAGCGGACGTAGACTCAGATATTGATGATTGCATATAAAGCCAGCACACAAGATTGGCATTTATTGCGCACCCATAGTAATTAAGAAAACTTTAAGGTATGTAATCAGCTTGCTGTATAAAACTAAGTGATGTTTTAATATTGTTACCTTATTTGTATATAACAGACTTAGTAACTGGTAACATTTGTGTATAACAGACTTAGTAATTTGTGACTTTTGTATATAACGGTCGAATTCACCTCAATAGATTTAGTAACTTCGATATACAAAGAGACTCCTGGTGATGATGTTTATTCATCGAAAGATGTAGAAGTGTAATAAGGGGGAGAAAAGTATTAACATAAAACATTGTGCGTTTGTTGGCTAATAAAACAAGAATCTATACAAATGCAGGGTACACACAATTTCAAGACAGCAAATAAAATCGTCATGAAAGAAATGCTGATACCTTGCTTGTGCGTCGTCTGCGAGAGAAACTCTCCAAGTTTGAGTACCCTGTAATTTGTAGTAACCTTTGTTGTCCACCGCATTGCAACATGTGTCCCGTAAGGTCATTCGCCATTAACCCACGGAAGGCACAGTCCGCGAGTGGTCTGTCGAAACGAAGTCGGATACGCAGGTCCCCGGACGTTTTAGAACAATTGAAAGAGTGGTTACGTATTTGGTACCAACAGTTCCAAGATACCGGAAGTATCTTGCACGTGAAAACTGCAGGGAGCCCTTACGTGTCCGATGAAAATTTTGATCTCATACATGAGGTGTTTTTTCGCACTCCACATAAGTCGGCACGAGCTGTCAACGGTTTATCCGATTTCATTTCGACAGCCCACTCCATACTGCGTCGTCTGCGGATTGAGGGTGACTGAGCGGATAAGTCAAGCATTCACACATACCCATCAACACAGTGCTACCATCTACCGGGTACTTCGTGAAACGCTGAGAGTTTCTCTCGCCGGTGAAGTGTGTCTGTTTTTATTCGCAAGAAGATTGAAGATCGGCTGTATGCGGCTTGTATTTTGAGACAAATTCGCCTTCAGTCGACAGCTGGGTGTTACTGTTGCGATTTTTCTGAAGAGTTTACCTGGGAGATATGCTGCCCATTTGTAGGTGTAACTACAATACATATTGTCATTCTGTTTCTCTCCGACGACGCCATTGCAGATAGATTTTCCGCTGTTCCTAGGTGCAGTGTTTCTTGTTTTATCTCTTGACCTCTGCGTGGTGAGCTGTCCTGAAGTTGTAGCCACTCCGTAGAAGACAATGCCCAGGAAATGTTTGCTTCCCATCTTGGTCATGACAAGCACCATTCTCTCTGCCTCTCATTCATTCTCTTCCCTTCCCGTCTCCGCCTCGTCGGTTCCGCCTTCTGTTTGTTACGTAGTTTATCATGCTTTTTGTTAGCCCTTCCGAAGCGCGTTCCGTGTCTTGAAATGTTCGGCTTCTTGTACAGCATTACGATATATGCATGTGTCAGGATGTACGTCATACAATTCGTTCCAAAAGCATTGTGTTGCTTACTTATTCGTGCGTGATGATGCACAAATTGCAGACGTCCAAAGTGACAAAAGACGTCTTCTACTTGATTTGTATCGTCTGGAGTCAAGTTTGCCCTTGAGATCGTACTCTGAATATTTTTTTAGTTTACCTTGGGTTAAAGCTTATGGAGATTTTTAAGAACCAGTATTGGTTATGTTTAACTTGCACGTGTTGTATAACGTAATTACTTGAAGAATGGCGTCGTCTGAATTAGTTTCAGTTTTTACATCACAAATAACCTCCAATTTTTCATTATAATACCAGTCTGTTTGTGCTGTTTACGGAAACAGTCAGTATTTACTGTCAGAATCATCGAAACACATAAACAATTTGTGTGGCAAAGTGCACTTTCTTAATTTAGATCTATTTGTCACTTAGCTTTGAACGGCTAGTGACATTCGGTTTATTCGTGGTAACTTACTAGTGTAATTTATGTTGTTGAAAAGCCACAGATACTTTTAATTTTTCAAATGAGGCCGGAAACATTTAACTGTTCTTAAATAAGAAATGAATCTCTACTTTCTATTTCGAAGCATTATGTAACGACTCTGTTAATTGCTGAGCTGAATAAATGAGTATGGAGCACTGGTGGAATGAATTGTACTGACAGGGGGAAACCGAAGTGGTCGAAGAAAATATTATCCGGTGGCGAAGTGCGGAATATTCTCTACCATACATTGCCGTTTGTATCACGCGCGCGCTTGTATGTGCCAGGAAGGGAGAGACACGTTGAGGGAGAGAGAAGTCGATGGTTTTTCTCAGCAGCGTCCATATAAACTCCCTACATCTTCTTGAGGCATGCGGCCTTTTCTAGTACAGGCAAGTTGTGGTCGCTTGTGTAACAAGTGACTGAGAGAAAGACTACAGTGAAATATACGGCTAGGTCATGCGGGAAGGTTACCAAATTATCCACTGGAAATGACAGCTCTGAAAGATGTTATTATTTGTAAACCTCTTTTCGTATTTAGGAACCAGGTTGAAGCCGCCTGTCCCAGGTTCGAACTCGGAAACAGGCTTTCCTGAGATGAAAGGGTGTTATAAAACACGTATAAATTTTTTTACGGTTTGCATCGGCAAGTCAACGTTCTGCTCACTCTGCTATTTCCGGCCTTGGGCTCTGCGCTTAACAACCATTGTTGCTGGTGTGCGGGGGTCGTATTACAGAATGGATGTCAGGTGGCCAACAGACTAACTGACGTTTGTGGCGAAAACGTTATCCACGGGATCACTTCGGAAATATCAAGGCAGCGAGCAGGATGTGAGTGTGTTCTGGTAAACCTTAAGTTGTTCAACTTACGTAAAAGAGGATTTTTCTGTAATTTCGTTTTGGCTTATCTTCCCTGTCGTCTCCA
>Ga0123354_10012659_pt1 | contig 13073 bp, 6 predicted proteins | sample TergutLab28metaG_2_FD_97872 | JGI IMG/M metagenome (GOLD analysis project Ga0123354, IMG submission 97872) | Labiotermes labralis P4 segment gut microbial communities from Petit-Saut dam, French Guiana - Lab288 P4 | ecosystem: Host-associated > Arthropoda: Insects > Digestive system > Gut ...
AGTTCCCCTAAGACAACCTGAAGATGGCCAGTACAGGCCGAAACATGTAGTTGTCCATTATATAGTCATTAAATACACCTCATGTGACACAGCTGTGTTTGACTACATACAATTTTCCAAGTTCCTGCATGTAACTTTTACAGGTGTGGCAAGAGTACAGACTAAATTCGGTTATGTCCGCTGTTAGAGATAAAAGTGACACAGAAGCTATAACAACTACGTTTTCTTATAGTCTCTATACCAGATGAGAAGAAAATATTGCATTAATTTTTGTTACAGGCACTGTATATCCGGAACAACAGAAATACTTCAGTAAATGCAGATTCAAGATTAAACATCTCCGTTCAGACATGTGACTGAACAATTAGTGCGCATGCTTGCGATGTGCAGTAGTGAATACAGGGGCGCTGGTAAGTCCTTAGCCCGACAAGGAAGGAAACAAGGTAATTTTTCTGTCAGAATGGCGTGAATTTCCTTCGGCGCCTTGCCTTGCAGGAAAAAATAAAACTTAATGACAGCTCGCGTTTCGATGTCGTTGAAATCGCGCGCGTCCCTGACATGGTTCCGACCTTTTTCCTTCCTGGCCGGGCTAAGGACTTATCAACACCCCGGTATTTGGTACAAAAGGGCACATCCCGTATCTTCACTACGGGAATGCTACTCGCGTGTTTCTTATGATCCAATTGTAATTTAACCAGTTGCAACCGTGAGAATAATTCGCACACAAAACAGTAAAAGGCACGATAAACAAAAATTAATTTTCATATTTGAAACTTTAAAGGACTTCTCGATATACAATGTTTGATGTTAGCAGTCATTTTCTATACGCTGTCAATGACATTGTATAATAGCAACATTGATGTGTAAAATAAAGAGGCTCGCGAAAATGCCAAAAAGAGTTGGCCATGGGAAAAAAACTGCGACGCTGGTTATGAACCTACAGGTTTAAACGTCTTCCATTGAGCCTTACTGACTGTAATAGAAAACGACATTTTGATCTGAAACCGCCTTCCGCACAGTTTGAAGGGAACTGTGGGGCTCTGATGTAATTACTGAGTACTGGGTTTATATTTTTTCTTGAAGCATCGAATTCCGCTGCTATGCAGTCACAGTTTAATACCTGTATTCAATGCACGTGAAAGTATGCTACGATCAAATGCTGCCACCATCGGAGGCCAAGGGAAGCTAACACATTTCATGTACTCTTTTCTTGGCCCTGACGGAGGTAGAACTGCCGTATTTTAATGTTGTCTTTTTGTTAAAAACACTTGTTTCCGGAAGGTGTTAATAAAAACACAGAAGACTGCCATCAATGCCGATTAATAAGCTTTCTAAAATGTGTCTTTTAATAATAATAATAATAATAATAATTATTATTATTATTAACTGCAATTGTGTTGTCACCCGGTGGCAGTGGTTATTTTACATGTATACAAAATATGAAACTGGTTACTAATAAATTTAAGTCGGAAGGGCTACATGAGAAGCATCTAGTGGCAACTTGGAATCTTAGGAACCATCTTAGCATTTGCTTTTAGACACAGGGAAACAAAAAAAAACTGTCGAGGTGGCCGGTCGCAGGACCTTCCGAATACTGACTTCTAGCCAGCAGTCCGGCATCTAAAGTAAAAACAACAATGCACACACAGTACAACAAATACACATAAGATGACAACAATACACACAAGATATCTTAAAATACAACATGTACAAAAGGTAAACAACACCAAAGTAAGAAAGTACTGTATATAGTTTCTAGTATTTTTTTCCCCACACATACTGTACTCACGCTTTCACCCCAGCCCTTCACTTCTCACCACTTTACTACTCATATAAACGTTTCCCATAAAATCTCTTTTCCGCCCTTCCCTATATTGCACTTCACTTCATTTCACTTCACAACACTTGTACATGATTTTCACTTCACTTTACTTCGCTTCTCTATACTTTTTAGGTGATTTCCAATATAAGTTATATAAGTTCCAATCGGTAGTTCAGCAGATCATGAGTTCGCTAATAAATATTACCCAATCATATATGATTCTTACAATTTGTACCAAACCTTATTCGGTTCACAGCTACCTCCAACTGGCTAAGACTACGCTGATGACGATATCCGAAGCTGGCAATACATTATCAGAACAGTTTTCGAAATAAATTCTCCAATCGATTCCAATTATTGTGAGAGCTCGTATATAAATGAACTAATTTTGTTCTACCTACGGAGGGAGAGGGACAGCAGATCCATGTATTAATGTTAACGCCGAATGAATGAACAAGGCACAAACACGAAATAACTGACTCCAATTTGGGAAAATACGATGCATCCAGTAATTTGATATGTACCCTGATATTTGCAGGATGTCCGAATACCACATCATCACACTTTGTACTGTGCAGAGTTCACACTTTACATAATTCGAAGGCAATTAAAATTATACAAAATTTAGAGGTCTGTAAAGAATACAGTGACACCGTACCCCGCGCACACGAAATAAACAAATAAAATTAGACACAGCACAGACCACGTGATAACACTCGAATGGTTTCTGCGTGTAACTCAAAATTACAAACCGAGTTAATATGGCAAAATAAAAGACTCGAAGACCCTTATAAATTTTGGTTCTATGAATTACGTAATGCCAATGATATACAAGGAACTAGAGGAACAGGGAACTCAAGATAGTTTTTAATGGATTACGGACGCAATTTATACCAATTTTTGTTTAGTAACTATGACAGATTATATTAACTTACTGGGGAAAACAACATCTATAGAGAAGGGGGGAAAAGAATCTCCATTAATGTAAAGCAAATACTTTACCCAGAAGTAGAAGGCGAGGAAAATAATACATGTACAGATACATTTCTACTCTTATCAACAGAATGCAGGACAACTTACAACATAACAGCTAATATATTACCTATTAATTGTAAATTAATAAATTTAAAGTATTTGGAAACGACTAACAAATACAAACTCTACAACTGACGAAATTAGCCACACGTTAAATTCTGAAAACTTTTATGTCATTCTGATCAAAATCATTCGTCTCGCTTCCCGGTGTCTAAAAACTTACATATCAAAATTTAAAACTTTATTATAATTCTGCTTCCTTTTTTTTACGGGTGTGAATATTTGTCTCTCACATTGAGAGGAAAATGTAGACGCGTTTGAGAACGGGATCATACGGAGTATATGTGGAACTAAAACGCGGGCAGTTGACAGAATGTGGGAGAAAACAGGATGATGAGGGGCTTCGTAACTTGCATTCCTCGCCAGGTGTTGTTGGGATGATCAGACCAGTTACGAGAAGACGATAGGGGGCATGTGCACGTTTGACAAAGGGGCAAAATGCACGCAGCAGTTTGGTCAAAAAACTTGAATAAAATGTGCCGCCTGAAAACCTGCGAGTAGGTGGGACGTATTAGGGAAAAGGATTTTCCAAAAACATGACAGGCGTGACTGGACTGAATTATTATAGCTCACAGCAGGGATGGTGCCGGGCTCATGTGAACACAGTGACGAGTCTTTGAATACTGCAAATTGAGGGAAATTTCTAGACTACCCGAGTAGTTATTAATCTATCAAGAAGGACTCTACTCCACGTTGCGTGACGATGATGTGTCTACTGCACACGTTAAACATCGTCGAATCAAAAAGGAAGATGTTCATAAAGAAGGGTTAAGACGGAAAACGTGAGCATCGTCTATTTTAAGCTACTTTCCGAGAATTCGCCAGGACGGTCTGGGAAAACCTTTGAGTCAGGGTGGTCGGTATTGTGGTCGAAACACGGCTCGGTACCTACTAAACAAGAGTTACAAAAGTCATTATCACAAGCATGTCACCGGGCAGGGCATACAGTAAACAAAAACAAAAATGTCGACAATTTAATGTATACAATTACAATTTTTTAAAAAAAGTAATAATTTCCCGTAAATTTCTCTGCAGATGAAATAAAGTGAAATGCCAACTTGATGCAACCAGGTAATTTGATTGATGTATTCTTAGTTCGACATATTTCGGGTACATACGCCCATCATCAGGAGCATTAGATGTTGAGTTGCAGCATATGGTTTTCTGCACCGAGTTTTTGGATGGGTGGTGGTCTTGACAGCCGTTGCGTAGGTCGTGTGTACGGTGCGGCGGCACCATCCGCACCGTACACACGACCTACGCAACGGCTCTCAAGACCACCACCCATCCAAAAACTCGGTGCAGAAAACCATATGCTGCAACTAAACATCTAATGCTCCTGATGATGGGCGCATGTACCCGAAACATGTCGAGCTAAGAATACATTAATAAAATTACCTGGTTGCATCAAGTTGGCATTTCACTTTATTTCAAGAGGAAGATGCACGGCCAAACAACCCTCAAGTTTCTCTGAATATGTAAGACTGTGGGTATCAGTCAGATAGAAGTTCTGTACTGCCTGCAGACTTAAAGTGCGAACTGTTACAGGACTTCCTGTTTCTACTGAGTACCATTCGAGCATTCAGAGCTGTATATTATTGGGTCCCTAACAGTGTTATTAAATAAACTAAAACAGTATTTTATGTTTCGTAACCGCTAGCTAACAACAGAGAGACGCGCAATCTTCAGCAAGAATAACGTCATAGCGCGTGAAGGAAAGCGGAAATGGAGGGAACGCGGAAATATCTGCCAGCAGATGTTCCCATGCTACCAGACAGATGTTTGGTAATGAAGGAAGGCGGCGGAGTGCAAGGTGCTTATGACAAGACATGGAAATTATCTGGAATGCAGAAGTGAAAATGATACCAGTAATTACAATAATTAGAATAGTAACGGAATGTTACAGAAATCACTTCCAAACCTCTCTGATGACATCCTCGTTTGATGATAACACCAACAATAATGTCACACCAACCTCCTCATCCCCGACTGTAACTCCGAAAGAGGGTGCTGCATCTTACTCTACCACAGCTGTCAGTTAACTGTCCGTCGTAACGAAGTCTGTTTAGCGTACTTGGATAGAAGATCGCAGTCTTAAGGGATGTGAAGTTGTGTCGTTGCGACGGGTCGAACAGTCGCATCACCATCTTCTTCAGGGTCGAGCAGCCTCTTCCTGGACTGCTTGACCTTGAAAATATCCGGAAGTATTTGGCCAGCAACCCAACGTCACATCCCTGAAGACTGGGATCTAGACCAGTGTTTCTCAACGGCCGGACCGCGGCCCGGTACCGGGCCCTGGCATCAATTATACCGGGCCGCGAGAGGTTCTCCTGGAATTTGTCATTTTAGTTTTCTAAACAATTTTCATGAATAAGTGTTTTATAGTGGAAATATTCTGAAGAGAAAAATATTCGTGAATGTGTCGAAAAACTCAGACCCAGTTGGTGATCTGAGGAAACTACAATATGTTACAAGATTTCATTAGTCCAGTGACTGATAACTAATTTAAATGTAATTTTATATTTGTCAACATTCCACACCGTATACATAAGTGCACTAATACTCTTTATGATTATGCCATAATTAATTATTAATACTTATGTTAGTTTAATGTATGAGCTTAAAAAAATGGAACTGTATTTACAAGTAAATTTGTTGGGACCGGGCCCTCGTCTTATGAAAAAGGAATTTACCGGGCCGCGGTCTCAAAAAGTTTGAGAAAAAACTGATCTAGACGGTGCTGCGAGATCCTTACATTTCGCAAACCTGGATGTCCTTCTCTTCTTTCTAAAACTATGTAACGTTACTACAAAAAAGTAAGCGGTGAATCTTCACAGCAAGATACCGTGTACAAAAGCACGTTTTCCAGGTCCTAAGTCTGCCAGTGTAGAAGATAATTTTGTAAACAAATATAACTGTTGATTTTTGTTTGCACTTCTGATATTGCGGCAGTGTTTAAATCTATGTTACGGAGATTTAGGAAAACGATAAAGATTTTTCGCTGAAAATCCCTACTGAATGACAACCGGAGGCTCTTTCCCAGCGGGTGAAATCGACGGGGTGTAAATGTGACGAGTCACTTCCATCGCAGTGTTGGGGTGAAGATGAGAGCATTTATACTTCTGCTCCTCAATCAGCCATCAAGGCGTGCGCTGGGAAAACTTCGCCTTCGCCAAACTGGCAAACAAATGAGCCATTAACATAAATAATTTAGATGAAATGCGTACATGTTGAGGGATCCAGAAGATGATAAAAACTCGTATTTGAGATATCCCCATTCCCACTTCGCATATTTAAATTACTGGAATATAATTCTAATACACTCTCCGTCTCAAGGAGCAAGAGGAGCTCTGGACAGGTAGCAAGACGCAATAAATAAGGAACACATACAGACGACTAAATATTGTTCGAATAGATTTAATTCCGAAAATGGAATAAATACAGAGGAAGTGGAGAGGAAAGTTTATTAGGCGATCACTGTAAACCCATAATTTTAACTGTCATAACCATGTGGTGGAGAGATGTCAGTAATCAATAGTGTAAACGATGTTTATATCCCCCCCTCCCCGTCTCATCTCAAGTATTGTAATTACGCGCATCTGTGTTCACTGAACGACGGCTTCATTTCAAAACTGACGGTTTTCAACGCACTTGATTCTGGCGTCCAGTTTTGCTACTAACAGTTCTCCTGCTCTTGTCGCGACAAGGCAGACCAGAACAGCTCCCAAGCTTCCGAAAGACTACCGCCTCGTATTCGGGAGATTCAGATTTCAAGTATCGGCTATCCAGACTGAAAATATATATTGGTTTCCTCTGCAACTACAGAAAATGCTACTATAGGTGACGTACTGTTCAGTAAATTCTACGGTTTTAATGAACGGTACGGTTCATCATCGTTCTCACAGAATCACGCGCTGTGACTATGTTCTGAATCACCTTACTTCAGTTCCCAACTTCACATCCTATTCATTCAACACAGATTTTTAAAACTAACATCTCTCACATTTCTACATGCGTGCTGGCAGACCAGCCAGGACTCGTTTTAATTTAATCACCTTCAAAATATTAGATCTCAAAACTGTAGCCAACGACCCTTTTAATTCCACCCAAGCAATTCCTTTGAGAATGCGAAAATTAAAAAATTCAAGTTCAACAAAACTGGAAACGTAGATGTTCATAAGTGCAACTGTGTCTTCGCTCTGAATTTCGTGTTACTGGTCCGCTGCGAAACAAGGCCATTTGGACGCAACTCGATTTTGAAAATTTTATCGACCCTAAATTTAAAGTAGCTTGAGCTACTAACCTTTTGATTCAAAGCCGTGTGTTACTTGTTAAACGTTTATGGCTGACAGCATGCAGTTCCAGGTTATAATTAATTTTTAACCAATCAGGGACAATAAGACACGCTCCCTTGGCAGGCTAAGCACAGAAGTAGGCGAAACATTTGCCAGAAAAGTCACTTTTGTAGCAGGAAATACTGATGTTACAGAAAAAGAGTTGATACAGTCAGCCAGTATGACAGTCGATCGGCCACCATGTGCAATACTAAGGCCTTCATCCCCATATCATTACCGAAGGCAAACATATGAACTGCTACGCAACTCATAGCCGTCCACAACAACAAAGTGAAATGTCGTTAACATTTTCGCCAAAATCTATGAACTGTGTATTCCAATAACTTCAGTAGCTTAATAATAATATGACTGAATAATTGTCCAACAAGATACGACTTATTCATTTTATTACATTTCTGTAGGCAGCTCTACATGTTTCGGGTGTTGACACCCATCATCAGGAGCTGGTACAACTGTAATTACAGCTTCTGGCACTGATTAACCGGTTCTGCTACCACCCGCTCTTGTTGATGAGTTGGAGTTTTGAGTTCCAACTCAACAACGAGAGCGGGTGGTGGTAGACCCGGATGACCAATGCCAGAAGCTGTAACTACAGTTGTACGAGCTCCTGATGATGGGTGTCAACACCCGAAACATGTAGAGCTGTCTACAGAAATATAATAAACTGAATAGAGTGCATCTTGTTGGACAGTTATTCAATTTGATTCACGATGCACGGACCCATGAATATAAAATTTAATAACAATAATAATAATACACTGCCGATTTATGTCATTATTTATGTAATACCTACTACATTATTTTGACGAAGCGCATCCCGATAAAACCCTGAAGAAAGAATCGGTGCCTCCATTTCTGAGCTACGCCGTGCAACTCAACTTCTCACTGTCTCCAACTGCCACAGTGAAACAACTTGGTGTCCATTACGTTGTGGAGATACCAGATGAGAAGGACTCGGTTTATGTTGCGTGGGCAGCAGCAGGCCTCCAACGTGGCCTCATTCCGGAGGATGGCAGAGAACGTTATTCATGAACTGAGTCGTCTATGCGTAAATAACACGCAGCGGAAAGTTGGAAAATTAAATTTGTTCCTAAAATTTCGTAAAAAATTACTGCTTACTGTGAATTCGAAAAATAAAACCATAGAGATATGCTATGGACAACTTGCCTTAGGAGAAACCAATATTCTATAAAATGTTTGCACTTTCAGCATTTGTTGTAAATGCTCAATAAATATCGACCAGGCCGACGCTTCTAGGATCAAAATTGTTTGAGATGAATATCCACTAAATTGGAGCTTCCCTTGATTTCAGAAATTCAATTTTGGTTCTCCCAGACTCATATATTGTCCACTACATACAGATACAATTTCTTAACATTTTTTACTTTCCTAGTAGCGTAAAAGTGTCAGTCTGGTTTCGAAATCTTGTAGAAAATAGCACAAAGGAAAATTCCGATAGGACATTTGTCTAGTGCTACCCTTCTGTCATTTTAAACATTACGTTAAGTTTTTGTTCAGTATGTTATACCTAATCTCTCTTTGAATAACCCGAATTTTGTAGAAATTATGGCATAATAAATTGAAAAGACAGGTTTGAAGTTAAAGAAAAGCTGAGAACCACAGCCAACACGGTCAGCTGTCCAGTGAGATAGCAGAAAATGTTATTACTTTCACAGCTATTGTATAAACGGCCAATTACGCTATTTTCCAGTGTAATTATCGTTAACAATTACAGTTCCACTGCCACCATTCATATCATACAAGTGTTGCCAATTGTACAAAGCCATTATCTCCTCTAATGATGTTTCATGTGGTACAGTTACATTGTACGATATTGACAGCACGTGCAATTTTCAGACAACACGAATCAGTTTAAAGGAGTATAAATACTGTATACATACAGGAATAACGCAATGTAAATCTGGATTGTGCTGACTGCTTGTGGCTCGAAGTACCGCGGCATGTTATCTGACATTAGAGAAAAGGCTACAGATTGCCTGACGCCCCTGACACGGCCAAGATTGTACTGATGGCGCAAAATGTCACGTGACGCCACAGGAAACATGTTATTCGAACTACTGACGAAACACATACATTTATCGGCTATTTGAAACGTTAACTGCGTTGACGAACTGTGGCCAACTTCCCAACAAAAATTATCCTTGAAGAGTTGACAAACAAGATGGAAACGACAAAGTTATTCTACCAACGGCCTTTCTGTTATTAAGTTTCGAGTGCCACGCGAATTCTGCCTCACCCTATACAACAGGGTGCAACGAACAGTCGTAATCACTGCGCCAATATTATAGGTTAGAAGCTTCGAACCTGGTACTTTTACATGATGATGATGTTGATGTTTACCTTAGTGTGACGATAGATAAAGTGAGCTTTATCTTATTTAACGACGCTATCAATTTACACGGTTATACAACGTCAGTGGTAGACGGAATGAATAAGGCTATGAGCCATTTGTATATTAACAATTAAACAGGAAAAATGAAATGCTCGCTGATAAACGCGTCCCAGTTCTGGCAAGGCCATGACGATTAGCCAGAAAAAGTCATCATCACCTTAGTCGTTATCATCGACCTTATTTTCCGTAACAGTTTACGACGCTATACGTCGCTATCAGTACCAAAAGGTGTATTGCGTCGTTTGCATGTACGTTTTGTTTGAAGCACAAAGAGATGTCGACATGTCTATTTATAGGGACGACTAGAACGGACTGAGAAATACATCGAAAATTTTAAAACGTAACGTTTTGTGTAGAAATAGTTCCAGTAAAGCAGCAGTAGCAGCAGTATTAGTAGTAGTAGTAGTAGTAGCGTAGTAATAGCGTAGTAATAGTAGCAGTAGCGTAGTAACAGTAGTAGCAGCGTAGTAGTAGCGTAGTAGTAGTAATAGCGCAGTAGTAGTAGTAGCGTAGTAGTAGTAGTAGCATATTAGTAGTAGTAGTAGTAGCGTAGTAGTAGTAGTAGTAGTAGCATATTAGTAGTAGTAGTAGCGTATAAGTAGTAGTAGTAGTAGTAGCGTAGTAATAGTAGTAGTAATTAATAGTAATAATAGAAATAGAAGTACTAGTATAATTTTTAACTTCTACAATTACCAGCAATAAAAGTCGGTTTTCATGTACATAGAACGTACGTGTTACTGGTTCGCAACATACTGAACAACGTGAAAATTTAAATTAAACGTTATACCTATACAGGCCTGGACAGGCCCTTTAGGGCTCCAGGTGGTCGAAACTCCCAGGATTTCTATACAGTCGGGACAGGAAAGTGGCAAAGTTGTCAGCCCTACACACCAGCCGCTTTACTCCCCAGGATATACTTCTGGTAGCCATTTTCCGTTAACGAGGCTGAGTCGACCCTAAGACCACAGTGCCGCCGGAGGAATAAAGTGAATAAAAATTTAATAACCCCATCGGGAATCGAACCTGCGGTCTTCCGGCTTGTAGTGCAATGCCGCAACTAATTGTGTCACCGCGTGCCCAATATTTAAATTAGCGTGATTTTAAAAATTATTCAATAATTACATAAACAGATGTCCAAAGTTTTAAATGCTTAAATAATTATAACATTAAGTGCATAATATGAAAACTAATTAAAGAAGATAATTCGGTTTACGAAAGCAAAGAGTAACGCCAAAACAAATACTGTTACAATCATGAATACAAGAAAATTAATAATCGTAATATCTACAAAATGAGAGAATAAGATGCAATAATTAAATTAAAAATAATACTGACAGAGGCAAATAATAAAGGCCAGAGTATCCATCTTACTGTTTTAATGTTTAAAATTACTAAAATTCTACAAAAAAACAAGAAAGAACACTACTAGCGGTTAAACGTTAGAAATGCAAGGTTTCAGCAGATCGGGGGGTGGGGGTGGGGTGTAGATCAAGTATCTTTCCGCTCACAGCAAAGCCCAGAACAACAAGGCCGGCAATGTAGATATAACGTAACACTGAGGAGCATTCGTGCAACCACTGTTGTAGTGGAAAAGCAGTTAATTATTATATAGTATGAGTTTTTTACATCGATGACAAGATATTCATTATGAGTGTGTGTTTGTAGCCTTTATCCAACAAGAAATGCGCATGCGCCATATTGTCATCTCTGGCCTGCCCGACTCTACAATATTTTTCCATATTATCTCACACACGACACTATTTACGACGAGAGAACGTTATTGAACATAAAATGTGTTTTTATCTTCTCTACAACGTTTGTCTGAAACATTTCTCGTTCTGAGAAGAATTGGGCGAGATATGATCAAAAATACTTGTCTTAATGTAAAGGTACCCGTTATTCTTGTCTAATTTTAATGAAACTTGAATTTACGTGACATTTTTTCGAAGAATATTCAAATATCAAATTTCATGAAAATGTGTCCAGTGGGAGCCGAGTTGTTCCACGCGGACGGACGGTCATGACGGAGATAATAGTCGCTTTTCGCAAATTTTGCGCAAAGCGCCTAGAAACTGCACTGGGGTTGCAACACAGATGACTTTTATTTTGGGTGTCCCGTTGCCCTTACAACCCGAAACGTACCACCGAGATAGAAGCTATGGGGATGGGGGGGGGGGGGGGGGGGGGGGGGGACGGTAAGACGGTGGGAAGCAATTTCCTGCTCTTGAGAAGCAGAAGCGAAGAAAGCTGTAAGTACCGTCCTCAACACCTCATGTACGCTACGCGTTCGTACGATGTTTCTACTTCGCTGGTTTTGTCACAAAGAACACGAGACAATAAAAGGGAGAAATAAGAGGAGAAATCTGTTCTGATGATCTCGTCTTCGATAATCGGCTGTAAGTTACGAAAATATTTTCCGATATTTAAATCGATTTTTCAGTCGATTGCTAGATGCTTGCAGCATTAATGGAGAGAAATCCGGTCTAATATAGAGTGTATGGGCAAGGAAACAAATCATGTTAGACCCTCGGTCACGACACGTGATAAGCGCTCTCTCCGTTCTCCAGAGGTTCGGTGCTTGGTGATGGACACTTTATAAGGAAACATCAAGTCTAGGGCTTCAGACCCGCCGCATCTTCCCTTCTAATCGCTGAATCATTTAAAAAAACCATGTAAATCGGTACGCATCTCATGTGATAAAACGCTCTCTCACGTTTGTGCCTTTTACACTCAATAATGCCAAAACGCGGCGGTACGAGCTGTGGAGTCGAAGCGACCCAAGTGCCACTTAGTATGATACATGTTCCTAACATCAAGTGGTACACTGCTTTTGAAACGTGAGGGCACACGCGCAGAAATCAGATTTCGTCTTTCGGCGAAACGGACGAGTCCATTTAAATCGGCGAGGGCGTCAGTTCAGTTGACTACTGGCAGCCGAGGTGTGCGCATCAGCGGTAGTAATGTTGGATACACCATGCTCCGAGATAGCGTGAGGGGTACTGGCTACCCACTCCATTCGCCAGGTTTCCCTTCACTTCCCCCCCGTGCGTCACCGTGAACCATCACATTTCATCTGGAGTCTAACAACTGCGAAAAAATTAATCGTATTTTATGCTCTAACATTATGGAAGAGTGTAAAATAGTGAACTCTTCTGGGTGACAGCAACAACAATTTAACACCTAGAACTTACTTACTTACTTCCTTAGCCCATGAAGCAGAGTCCTTCTTGAGAAGCTAACTGGTTTGCAGCTAGTCAAGAAATTTCCCGCATTTCACGGAACCCGAAGGTTCATTACCGCACTCACAAGCGTCCGCCACCTATCTCTATCCTGGGCCCACCCAATCCAGTCCATATACCCACATCCCACCTCCTGGAGATCCATCCTA
>Ga0123354_10012661_pt1 | contig 13070 bp, 12 predicted proteins | sample TergutLab28metaG_2_FD_97872 | JGI IMG/M metagenome (GOLD analysis project Ga0123354, IMG submission 97872) | Labiotermes labralis P4 segment gut microbial communities from Petit-Saut dam, French Guiana - Lab288 P4 | ecosystem: Host-associated > Arthropoda: Insects > Digestive system > Gut ...
AGCCGAGGCAGGCCATACCCGCTATCTCGGGCTATCCGAAGCCAGCGTCGACCAGATCGAACGCTGCAACCGTATCCACCCGGTGTCCAGCGTCCAAACAGAACTATCATTGTTCAGTCGCGGTGCTCTCGATGACGTTGTCCCGTACTGTCTGGAACACGACATTGTCTTCATCGCGTACGCACCCCTGAGCCGGGGACTCCTACCCGGCCAGATCACGTCCGACACCGACCTCGATCCCGACGACATGCGGCGAGGCAGCCAACGCCTGAGCACCCCCGTCATGAGCGCGAACACCGAGTCGATCATCGACCCGATCAGGCAGTACGCCGATGAACTCGGCCTGACTCCTTCACAAGTCGCCCTCGCCTGGGTGCTCGCCCAAGGTGACAACATTGCCGCTATCCCCGGCACCCAACACCTCAACCACCTTGAAGAGAACATGCGAGCCGCATCCGTCACCCTGACCAAAGAATGGCTCGCCCGGTTTAACAATCTCCCCCAGGCGGCAGGAAACCGGTACTGATCGGCGCCCAATCCCTGGCGATGGAGGACAAGCCAAGGTGGACGCAGAAACGTGTCACACCGTTACTCCTCACTCGCAATCTCCAGCTAAGCTGAGTGAAAGGGAATGAGCCAGTCAGATTGTTTTGACACGTATCCACCGATGGCTGGGACGCGCAGTAGCCATGAATCGGTTAACGAAGTGAGGAATCAAATCTTGTCCAAAATTGAGTGTGTATGTGGTTGTGTGATACCAGACAGTAGTGATTATGCCCCTTATTTAGCAAGATTCATTGCGGATCAGGACTGGTTCGATTTTTTTGAAGTGATGGAAAACGAAGAAGATTCAATGGATACCTGGGATTATTTCGGAGATATTTTTCAATGCCCAGATTGTCATAATCTCATTTTATTTACTGCGGATTATTCACGAAGATGTGATTTTCAACCTCTCGATAAGGAAAAATGCGCAAATATAACCATATCGTATCTCGGAGATAAATGGAAAGGGATATTGCGCGGCCACTATTATGGATCAAATAGTCGTCTGGAGTATAAACATGATAAAGGTGAGTTGTACTGGCAGACTAACCAAGAAAACGGATATTTAGAGGATATTTCATTAGAAGATCTCCGAAAAGAATATTATAAAAAATTTGAAGAATTAAGATCTCTTGGTATATTACGGAGTGCTTTTTTGAGGATTGATGGTCATGATGAGCACAGTTGGGGAGAAGCATAATCTGTGCGTTCAATGCGAGTCACAATCAGCGCGACCTTCATCTGAACCGTACCCCGTAAAGTGGACACCGAGATAGAGTCATCGGCCTAGTGCTGCGTCACCGTGTGAAACGCGCCGATGTCAGGTGAACGCAGCCCGCGAGTCCAGCGCACTCACCGGGAGGGTCCAGATTTGATCAGCCACCTCAACCACATCTGAGCCCGTGTACACGACGTAACCCTTGGTCATTCCGCCCGCGTTCCGCATGGCTAGCAACCCTCTGATGTCTGTGGGGGTCACCCGTTCAGCAGACTTGACTTCGATCCCAACGCGTTGACCGTCCCTCGCGTCCAACACCAGGTCAACCTCGTGATTCAGCTGAGCGTCGCGCCAGAACGATGCCGACGCCGTGTGCTGCCCCCAGCCCCGCGACGCCAGCACCTGATTGACAACATAGCTCTCCAACAGGTGACCGAACGTCACACGCTCGCTGACGCCGGTACCCGCCCGCTCCAGAAACTCTACGCTGAGCGACGTGTCAACGGGATGAACCTTGGCCCGCGTGTGACTTTGCCGAGCGGGCGATGTCGCCGAATTCGGCAGCCAGTGCACAAGGAAAAGCCGCTGGAACAGGCCCATGTACCGGTCGACGGTCCGCTTGTCGAACCCCAGCAGTTGCGACAGCCGCGTCGCGTTGAAGATGTCACCCGGTGTTCGCAGCAGGGCATCGAGTGTCTCCTGAGCAATGGCAGCATTGGCGCTGATCTGCGGGTCCACGGTTGTGGCCAGTACGGCGACGATGTCAGACGCCACCCGCTCGCGAAGCCTGGCTGCTGAGATTCGACTCGGTAACACATAACCCGGCCAGCCGCCGTAGCGCACGCGGTTCAACAACTCATCCCAGGCCAGCGGTAGGTGTCTGCCCGGTACCGGTGTGCCAGCGATCAGGCAATCAGCCAGGTTGCCGCTTTGCTGCGCCAACTCCCAGCCTGTCAACGGCCACATGGTTAGACGCAACGAGCGTCGCGCCAGCGGATCGGCCCCACCCAAACCGGTTCGCCCAATCGAAGCGGATCCGGTCAGTACGAACTGGTTGGTCGCGGTGTGTGAGTTATCCACAATCTCCTTGATCAGCAGAGGCAGTGTTGGCAGCAACTGAGCTTCATCGATGACGGCCGGCCTCACCAGGCGTCGCAGCCAACCTTGGGGGTCGGCTTTGGCGAACTCCAGAGTTGCGCGATCAGCCAGCGTCGCATAGCTGTAGCCCGCACCCTCGACCAATTGGAGACGTACCATCGTGGTCTTGCCAACTGCCCGGGCCCCCTCAAGAATAAGGACGGGCACGTCTGATCGGCTGAGTATGGCATCGCCGATTGGGCGATGAAGTATGGTCTCCATGAGTATAAGCGTACTGTGATGTCCAGAAAAAAATACATCTCATGTACAAAAATTTACACATGGAATGTACTTTTCTGGAAAAGTTGTGTCTGCGTCGGATGTTCGCGCACGCTATTGCCAGCGCGAGCCTAGTTGGCAGGCAGAATGATCTACGGATTTAATCGAGGACCACAGTTGCTCTGGACATCTTCGATCCCGACTGTGGAGTGAACTGGTACCAAAAAACCTGTGGATAACCCCCACTGGGTCTTGTACAGGCGACAGGCTTGGTGTATGAGCAGTGTTCAACGACCAACGACCCGGCTGCGGGCGGTGAGGGGGACCACCCCTGGGTGGGGGGTTCTCAGGCGGGGTCGCAGGGGTCAGATGCGGGCGGACCAGCGGACCCGGGAGGCCGGGAGGATCGTGACCATGGTACCCATGGCCAGTTTGGCCGCTCTGATCTGTGTGGGGATCGGGGTGGACTTTTCTGGGCAGACGATGGCTGAGCAAGACTTGCGCGACCAGGCCGCACAGTGTGCTCGGCAGGCAGGTGAGGGGGTCGCGATGGGTGCAATCACCACCTCCCAAGTTGTGACGGCTGCGTACCAGTGCTTGTCAGCTGCTGGATTAACGGGGAACGTCAATTTCATGGGTACGTCGGTCAGTATCGATGTCGCTGGGACCTATGACACCAAGGTGCTCACGATCATCTCCATCAACCAGCTGCCGATCCACGGGACCGCCACAGCGTCGATCCTCCAGGGACGGTGACGAGGTCCATCATGAGCGTCAAACTTCGTCCCCCGTCCGGGCGTCATCCCGGCCCGAAAATTCAGCGCAGCCCCTTGATGGCGGTTGCGGGCGTACTGCTCGTGATAGCGGGATCGCTGGTCTCCGTCGGCATCTATTCCCACCTCAGCCAGACCCAAGAGGTGATCGCCGTCGTCGTACCGGTAGCACGCGGGGAACAGATCCAGCGCTCTGACCTGACAACAGTACGAGTTGGTTTCGATGCCCTGCTCACCCCCATCTCCTCGACTCAGCTCAACCAAATCGTTGGACAGTACGCCACGTACGACCTTGTCCCAGGCACATTCTTAACACCAGATGCCGTGGGCGACAGGCTCACTCCGTCCAAGGGGCAAGCCGAGGTCGGAGTTGCTCTGATGGCCGGAGAGTACCCCGATGATGGTCTCTCGCCCGGCGACAAAGTGATCTTAATCAGTGTGCCGGACAAGTCCGATCCACAAGCCAAGCCCCTCAGCTTTCCCGGGACGTTGGTTACGATCACCACTCCCCAAGGCAATGCCATGATCACGGCTAGCGTCATGGTGGCCGCCACTGACGCTCCCACCTTGGCCGCCCTGTCCGCGTCCAACAGCCTCGCTCTCGTCCTCTCCTCACGGGAGCATTGAGCAATGTCTGTGATTGTGTTAACCTCTGCCTGCGGTGCTCCCGGGGTCACGACAACGACCATGGGATTGGCGTGTACGTGGTCGCGGAAAGCCATCGCCGTGGAAGCCGATCCAGTGGGGGGATCCTCGATTCTGGCGGGCTATTTCCGCGGTTTTCAAGTCCCCGCGCAATCAGTGGTCGACCTCCTGCTCGCCCACCGCAACGGCCGCCTGGCCGAACAATTCCCTCTGTCGCTGATCCCAGTGGAGTCCACCACGGCAGCCGTTCTGCCTGGTCCCCGCTCTCATGCCCAGGCGCGCAGCGCCGTCGAATTGTGGGAGCCCCTCAGTGTGACATGGAAAGCTCTGGCCTCTGCCGACACCGACGTACTGGTCGATGCCGGGCGCTTGGGCATGGAGTCATTCGCCGAGTCCCTGCTGAGGTTGGCCGACCTCATTCTCCTTGTCACACGCTCAGACCTCCCCTCTTTGGCCGCAGCACGCCAATGGGCCGAGCAGGCCAACGATACCCGCCAGGATCACCCAGAGGCTCCCCCGTGGGCAGTCGTGTTGATCGACCCGGGGAATCCGTACGGCGTACGGGAAACCTCTTCGGTCCTGGGGCTGCCCGTGGTCGCCACGCTGGGTCTGGACACGCGCGGTGCCGCCGTCTATTCCGTCGGCGCCCGTCCCACTCGCTCCACCCGGCTCAGGACCGACCTGGTCACGTGCGGTCAGAACATACGACAGATGCTCACCGCCGTCGATGCACTGATCGCCCCGAGAGGAGCATTGTGATCATGTTTCCCCCCGAACCTCCGGAACCCTGGATGCCCCGACTGACCACCCAGGGCGACCGGACTGACATGTCAAAGAAGTCCGGCCAACCATCAAGGCAGTTGGATGACGGACCAGGAACGAGACAGGCGCCACCCGGTACAGCGGTGATGGCCACAGAAAATGTCGATCCCTCCTCCGATGGGGTTGCTAGCCGTGCTGATCTCGTAGACGAATCAGTGGCACCTGAGAAAACAGATGATAATCCCTTGTCAACCCTTCCTTTGTTCGCAGCTCTGGGAGGTGGCCAGGAAGGAGTGGAAAGTTATGATAGGAACAATGGTACGACTCTCGTCGGTCATGAGCAGGGTGTTCAGGGGCCGGGGACTGGAGTGAGCACCCATGACGCCGAACAAAGACATGGGACACATGCGACAGATGTCACTGTCGCTCAATCACATTCAACCGACCACCCACGCCGCACCATGGATCTGTCTTTGATCGACCCCCATCGCGTGGCCGTCGACGACGGCAACTCCCCCGATGTGCCACTACATTGTCGACCAGGTGCCAGCGTACCTCCCACGACCCCGTCCAGTGCTCATCCGGTCGACCAGGCCAATGTCCCCAACCACCCCACTTCGGCAGATGCTCCACCAGTAAAGCCGCCCTCGATGGCCTACCGCTTTGGCCCTCCGCCAACTCAGGATCCGATCATCCCGGCTGTCGAGCACCTGTGGGAGGTGCCGTGGGCCAATGCGACACCGGTCGATTGGGGGATCGTCGCTCAGATGCGTACTGCTGCCTCGGCCCGCTTGAGCAACCGGATCGGGTCGGATCATGTCGACACCGTCGACCAACAACACTTGGGACGGATCATCATCGCCGACCTACTCGACGAGCGGGCGAGCGAAGCCATCGCGCAGGGGCTGCCTGGGTGGGACCCGACCATTCAGGCCCGTATGGGACAAGCGGTTTTCGACTCACTGTTCCGGCTGGGCCGCCTCCAAACCCTGGTTGACGACGAATCAATCGAGAACATCATCATCTCCGGTGCCGACAATGTGTGGATCGAAACCTCCAGCGGCAGCATGGTCAAAGGCCCTCCCGTTGCCGACAGCGACCAGGAACTGATCGACTTCCTGAGCTTCATCGCAGCACGCTCAGAAGTCAACGAACGTTCCTTCTCTCCGGCGGAACCCCGGTTGCATATGCGACTCGATTCCGGAGCCCGATTAGCTGCCGCCGCGTGGGTGACCCCTCGCCCGTCGGTGGTCATCCGCCGCCACCGGCTGGAAGAAGTGACTCTGGCCGACCTGGTCGCCCGCGAGACCTTCAGCCCCCAGATGTCCCTCTTCTTGGCCGCGGCTGTCCACCGCCGTGCATCAATCGTTGTCTCCGGCGCCCAAGGGGCGGGCAAGACAACCCTGGTGCGGGCCCTGTGTTCGGAAATCCCCGCCGACGAGGTGATCGGCACTTTCGAAACCGAGTACGAGTTGCACCTCCACCTCATGCCCAAGCGTCACCCTGTCGTCCACGCTTGGGAGGCCCGACCGGGGTCCGGCGAGACCGACGCAGCCGGTCGCCGCGCTGGAGAATTCACCCTCGACGACGCTCTGTACGACTCCTTCCGGTTCAACCTCTCCCGCCAAATCGTCGGAGAAGTACGCGGACCCGAAATCCTGGCCATGCTCAAGGCGATGCAATCCGGATCGGGCTCCCTGTCAACCACCCACGCCCATTCGGCCGAAGGAGCGATCCGCAAGCTGATCACCTGCGCGATGGAGGCTGGACCCCATGTGACAAGCCAATACGCCACCAGAGCAGTTGCAGAGGACATCGACTTCATCGTGCACATGGAGATGATCAACCGCAAGCTGGCCAACGGACAGTTCCGCCGCCACCGGTGGGTGAAGGAGATTCTTTCCGTCCAGCCCAGCGATTCCGCGCGCGGATATGCCACGACTCGTCTGTTCTCCACCCTGCCCGGTGAGCGAGTCGCCGGGATGGAAACAATGCCCGAGGGCTACCTCGACGTCTTCGATCCGGTCGAAGAGCTATGGACGATGTCATGGCCGTGATCTGCGTACTCCTGGGAATGCTCGTGGGTGCGGGTGTCCTTCTGATCATCATGGGTTGTCGACGGGTTGAGCGGCGGCGGTTGCATTTTCACATTCCGCAACTGAACCGCCGCTCACCCGTCGTCTTGGGGGCGGGCTTGTTCATCCTCGGTCTGATCCTCGCGCTCATCACAGGCTGGGTGGTGACAATTGTCATCGTTCCACTGATCGGCTTGGGCGTTCCCTACCTGATCGGCAAGACCGAGCGATCGGTCGACATCGCGAAACTGGAAGCCATGGAGGAGTGGACACGCTCCTTGTCGGGAATCCTGACCGCTGGAGCCGGACTAGAACAGGCCCTCGTCGCCACCTGGCGGTCCACTCCGACTGCCCTCAAACCCGAGGTGTCGCGCCTGGTCGCGCGTCTGCGGGCCCGATGGACAACAGAGGCGGCGTTGCGAGCCTTCGCCGACGACCTCGACGATCCCACCGGGGACATCATCGCTTCAAGCCTGCTGCTGGGGGCTCAACGCCGCGGCGACGGACTGGCCACCATCCTGGAGGGCCTGGCTGAGTCCACGGCACTCGACATCCGCTCCCGCCGCCAAGTCGAAGCCGATGCCGCCAAACCACGGACCACCGCCCGATGGGTCACCATCATCACCGCAGTCGTCCTGATCGGACTCTTCCTGACGGGCACCTACGTTGAGCCCTACAAGTCCGGTGTCGGTCAGCTCGTCCTGCTCGGCCTGCTTGGTGCGTACGGTGCTGTCCTCGTGTGGATGAGGCGTGTCGCCGCCGGGCCGAAACCCCTGCGTTTCCTGGGTGGCAAGGCCAGTCGGATGATTGCTGGGGGGATGTCGTGAACGCGTTGCAGATTGTCATCTTGGCTGGCGCCGTGGTGGGGGCCGGCATCTGGCTGGTGGTGCTGCGGTTGGTCCCAGCGCATCCGGACCTGGCTCAGGCCTTGTCGATGTTGAGTCCGATGACCGGACCGCCAGTCCAGACCAAAGCCCGCGGTTGGGCGATGGTGGGGCAGTGGGGACTCGACAAGATCCCAGATAAACTGCGGCCGGTTCCGGTCAAGGACTTGGCGTTGCTAGGGATGACCCCTGCCGCATACCTGGCCCGGAAGATAGCGTACGCCCTTGTCGGATTACTGTTCCCGGGGGTTGTCTCCACCTGTCTGGTCCTTGTCGGAGTGGAAATCCCCCTCGTCATTCCCGCTGTCCTGATGGTCCTCGCTGCCCTCGTTGGGTTCGTTCTCCCGGATCTGGATGTACGCACCAAAGCCGCTCGGGCAAGGGTGGAGTTCTCTCGTACCCTGGCGTGCTACGTCGACTTGGTCGCCCTGGAACGCTCCTGCGGATCAGGTAGTAAACAGGCATTGGACACTGCCGCCGCACTTGGTGACTCCTGGGTCTTCTCCCGTGTGCGGGAATGCCTGGACCGCAGCATGTGGGCGGGAGTGACCGGCTGGGACGGCTTGCGGGAACTGGGCATCGACCTCGATCTGGCCGACTTGTGTGATGTCGCCGACATCATGCGTTTGTCTGGATCTGAAGGGGCAGGGGTGTACCGAATCCTGCGGGCCAAGGCGCGCAGCATGCGGGAGGGTATCCTGCTCAATGACATGACAAGGGCAAACGAGACTAATGAAAAGATGAGTTTGCCGGTCAGCGTCTTGGGAATCGTCTTCCTGGCCATCCTCATCATGCCGGCTCTGCTGTCGATGATGGGCATGATGTCGTAAATACTCACACAACATGAAAGGAACAATCATGTCGGATCTCATAGGTGAATGGTGGTGCAAGGGTTATGCCTGGTTGCGGTCCCACTCCAGCCGCGACCGCGAGTCGGGTTCTGTGACAATGGAGAACGTCATTTGGGCATTAGCCGTGATCGCCATCGCCGCCATTGTGGTCGCCGCCATCACCGTGTACGTGACCAACCACTCCAACCAGCTGATTGGCTCATGACCCCTGATCGGAGCAGGGCAATGGACCAAACCAGGCGAGGGCCGAAAATGTCCAGACCCCATGACTGCACCCGAGGTTCGGTGTCCATCGAAGCCGTGGTGGTGATCCCCTTGTTCATTGCCGCGATGTTCGCCATTCTGCAGGGGTCATTGTGGGTGTACGCGTCCTCCGTGGCGCAAGCTGCTGCCCAGGACGGCGTCCGGGCCGGAACAGTCATGGGCGGTCGCCCCGAGAGCGGTCAGAGCACAGCCGAGGTCATCCTCCAGCAACGCTCCGCCGGAGTCGACTGGGGTGTGGATACCTCGTCCACCCCCCAAACCCTGACCGTCACCGTCACCGGGTACGCCCAGTCAGTGATCCCCGGCATGCACATCCACGTGCATGAGTCCGCAACCCTCCCCTGGGAAGGACAATCACGATGAGGTTAAGCCCGGATGCACCGATTCATGGCTGCTGCGCGACCCTGTGGAGGCACGCTGGCTCGTCGTGCGTCGCTCCACAGACGTCCAGTCTGCCTTCACGCCACCCACCGACCCATCGCACCCCCACAGTGTCGCTCGCGACGCCAGCCATCGGTGGATCCGGGCTAAGACATACAAGTCGTGGATCAATCTCCATTGAAGCAGTCCTCATCATTCCCGCGTTCCTGCTGTTCCTGGCGCTGATCGCGGCGATCGGGCGTACTGCTGCTGTGAGGGCTGACGTCCACGCGTCGGTCGTGGAGGGTGCCCGGATTGCGTCGATGCAAACCGGATCCGTCCAGGGGCAGACCGCCGCCGAGGACGCCATCCGGGCTCATCTGGCGCAGGAGGGTGTCACTTGTCTACGTCTAGATATATCGATAAATAGCCAAGCACTTGACCTGCCACCGGGCCAACCTGGTTCGGTCAGCGCGACCGTCACCTGCGTCGTACCCCTGGCTGACCTGGCCGTTCCCGGACTCCCGGGAGACGTCACCATCACCGAATCCTTCGATTCCGCCCTTGACACCTACACGATTCACACATCCCGCTAGCAGATGCCAATGATCCTTTCTGCTACCTCTCTTTTCCATCTATAAACCGGTCGGCACCAACAATCTGATAGATACTATATGGTTGTTCGACAAGGGACGACACTATGATAAGAACCATGACCATGCGCGATCAACGCTCAATCCCGTATCATCACACGATTGGTGGTCATCTGACACCTATGGCAATGGGTACGGTGAATACGTGACGAATTTTGTGAGTGACGACGAAATGCCAAGTGAACGGCCTGCCATCCCTGGAGATGAGGCTCAAGTCTTAGGTGCGCGCGTGGGTCCGGAATTCGCGGTGACAAATCCGCTGGCCCTCGGGCCGGTCCAGTCTCCGCAACACACTTTCGACGGATTTGTCCGGCAGTTCTTCCAGGAGCTGAACATGGGCCAGGGCGTCACCCTGGCGCGTGCAACAGTCAACGACCAATACTTAGCGCTTGCCCGTACTGTCCGCAACTATCTGATGGCTCGTTGGCTGGAGTCCACGCGCCGGGTCATGGACGCCCGCCCGAAGATGGTCGGCTACCTCTCCGCCGAATATCTCCTCGGCCGTCAACTCGACAACGCCCTACTGGCCACCGACCTGGAGCAGATCGCTCGCGAAGCCCTGGCCTCCTGCGGCATCGACCTGGACACTTTGCGTACCCAAGAGGTCGAGCCCGGTCTAGGAAACGGTGGTTTGGGCCGACTCGCGGCCTGCTTCATTGATTCCCTGGCCACCATGCGCATCCCGTCGATCGGCTATGGGATTCGCTATCAGTACGGCATCTTCCGCCAGACTTTCGTCGACGGAGCCCAGGTCGAGCAGCCCGACACCTGGCTCAGCCTCGGCAGCCCGTGGGAATTTCCCCATCCCGAGCACTCGGTCAGGGTCGACTTCGGCGGCCACACACTCACGGAGGTCGACGACGCGGGGGTCGAGCGCAGCCGCTGGATCCCCAGTTGGAACGTTGTCGGTGTCCCCTACAACTACATGGTTCCCGGGTACGCGAACGGTTGGGTCAACACGCTGCGGCTGTGGAGCGCCCAGGCGACCAACGCTTTCGACTTGGCGATCTTCAATTCCGGTGACTACGCCGAAGCAGTACGCGCTCAGACCTTCGCCGAGAACATCACCAAGGTGCTCTACCCGGAGGATTCCACCCCGCAGGGCAAAGAGTTGCGGCTCCAACAACAATACTTCTTCGTGGCCTGTTCGATCCGCGACTTCATCGATCACCTCGAAGATGGTTTCGACATCCGTACCCTGCCCAGCCGCATCACCTTCCAACTCAACGACACCCACCCCGTCATCGCCGTACCCGAACTCATGCGCCTGCTCATCGATGAGTACGAGATCGACTTCGACGAGGCCTGGGAAATCACCAGTTCTTGTTTCAATTACACGTGTCACACCCTGCTGCCCGAGGCCCTGGAGACCTGGCCGGTCGACCTGCTGTGGAGGCTGCTGCCGCGCCACATGGAGATCATCGACCAGATCAATGCCCAGTTCCTCGCCCAGGTGCGCGAGCAGTTCCCAGGCGATGAGATGAGGGTACGCCGGGTGTCGATCATCTCGGACTATCCGTCGCGAGCCGTCCGCATGGCCCACCTGGCCGCCCTGGCCGCCGGCAAGGTCAACGGAGTGGCCGAACTGCACTCCCAACTCCTGCGCGACAAGGTACTTCCCGACTTCGCCGAGATGTGGCCCGAACGGTTCACCAACGTGACCAACGGCATCACCCCGCGCCGGTTCGTACGCCTGGCCAATCCCACGTTGTCTGATCTGATCACCGACACGATCGGTGTCGGTTGGCTGACCGACCTGGAGCGCCTGCGCGAACTGGAGCCCTTCGCCGAGGACGAGGATTTCCGCGCCGCTTTCCGCCAGATCAAGGACGACAACAAGAAGTTGCTAGCCGACACCCTGCTTCGCCGCGATGGAATCCTTCTTCCACAAGGACATATGCTCGACTGCATGGTCAAACGACTCCATGAGTACAAACGCCAGTCTCTGAAACTGCTCCACATCGTGTCCATGTACGAGAAGATCATCGACGAGCGGCTGTCGAAGGAGGTCCTGGCTCCCCGGGTCTTCGTCTTCGGAGCCAAGGCCGCTCCCGGCTACCACATGGCCAAGGAGATCATCCGTCTGATCAACGCGGTCGGCGCGACAGTCAACGCCGACAAGCGGGTCAACAACATCATGCGCGTGGTCTTCCCGCCGAATTACAATGTCACGCTGGCCGAGCGCCTGATCCCGGCCGCCGACCTGTCCGAACAGATCTCCCTGGCAGGCAAAGAAGCATCCGGAACAGGCAACATGAAATTCGCCTTAAACGGTGCCCTGACCATCGGCACGGACGACGGAGCCAACGTGGAAATCCGCCAGTTGGTCGGCGACGAGAACTTCTTCTTGTTCGGCATGACCGAGCCCGAAGCCGAGGAGTTGATCACCACCGGCTACCAGCCCTCGGCCTTCTACGAATCCGACCCGGACCTCAAAGCGGCCATCGACCTGATCGCATCCGGCGCCTTCTCCGACGGAGACCCGGCATCATTCGAGCCAATCGTCTCCAACTTGTTGTACGAAGACCGCTTCATGGCTCTGGCCGACTTCGACTCCTACATGACCGCCCAAACCGAGGTCGATCGCAAGTACGCCGACCAGGAGGCCTGGACCCACTCCGCCATCCTCAACATAGCCCGTTGCGGCTACTTCACCTCCGACCGCTCCATGCGCGACTACATCCACCTCATCTGGGGCGTCCACTCCCTGTGACCCGCCACGGTTTTGAACCTAGGAGTGGCTCACCGCTCACCCCGAAGATCGTCTAGGACATCCGTAGTCGTGTAGACACTTGTCACAGGGTGGATTTGGCTCGGATCAAATTGTCGGGAAACCGGTTGCGAGGGACGCGGGATGGCGGATGTCTCGCCACGTTCGATATCGGACAACACATCAGAATTGTCATCATGCGGGGTGTGCTGGCTGCCTGTGCTCATTGCCTCACTGTAGCGCAGTAAAAGACGAGTTCTCAGCCGTCAACTCTTCGTACTTATGAATATAGCCGAATGGTGTCGTACACGAGTTTGATTTCGATCAAGGCGACGACGACGAGGAAGACAGTACGGATGAAGCGGTTGCCGTGTTTGAGGGCCATTCGGGAGCCGATGGCGGCGCCGATGACGTTGCAGACTGCCATGCAGACGCCGAGGCGCCACAGGACGTGGCCGGAGCTGCCGAGGACG
>Ga0123354_10012664_pt1 | contig 13069 bp, 10 predicted proteins | sample TergutLab28metaG_2_FD_97872 | JGI IMG/M metagenome (GOLD analysis project Ga0123354, IMG submission 97872) | Labiotermes labralis P4 segment gut microbial communities from Petit-Saut dam, French Guiana - Lab288 P4 | ecosystem: Host-associated > Arthropoda: Insects > Digestive system > Gut ...
TGGTGTGGTGTGATGTGGTGTGTTTGGTGGGGTGGGTGTGGTGTTGTTGGTGGGGTGGGTGTGGTGTGGTGTGGTTGGTTATGTGATGTGGTGTGATGTGATGTGGTGTGGTGTAGTGTGGTTGGTTATGTGGTGTGGTGTGATGTGGTGTGGTGTAGTGTGGTTGGTGGGGTGGGTGTGGTGTGGTGTGATGTGGTGGGTGTGGTGTGGTGTGATGTGATGTGGTATGGTGTGATGTGGTATGGTGTGGTGTGATGTGGTGTGGTGTGATGTGGTGCAGTGTGGTGTTATGTGGTGTGATGTGATGTGGTGTGGTGAGGTGTGGTGTCCATTGGTTAAAGAAAGTGTTTGTATTGCTGTTGAGTAACTTCCTTTTTATGTTTCTGTATCTAGAGATGTCCTCAGCTTGTTGTACATAACTTTAGTTAGACTTGGAATAGACAAACAACACAAACATGTCAATATGTAAAGCTGTTAGCCTGACTTCAAATTCTGTTATGACCTAAGAAATACACACAGCAGTGTGAATAGAGGTCACAGAGTCAGTTTTAATTCAATGGTGTGTCTGAAGTTCATCTTACATGCCAAACCCCAATCCACAAGGAAAGACCACTCTGAAGACTAGGCATATATGGGAGGATAATATTCAAATGGATTTTAAAGAAACAGAATGTGGAAGTATGAACTGGATTCATCTGACTTGGGGTATAGAATAGTGGTGAGCTGCTGTCATTATGGTAAGGAGCCTTGAGATTCCATAAAAAGTGAGGAATTTCTTTACTATGTGAGAAGCTGTAGGCTTCACACAAAGGACTCTGCTCCATGTGCTTAGCTAGTTAAACTTCTCTCAATGGACTCTGCTCCATGTGCTTAGCTAGTTAAACTTCTCTCAAAGGACTCTGCTCCATGTGCTTCGCTAGTTAAACTTCTCACAAAGGACTCTGCTCCATGTGCTTAGCTAGTTAAACTTCTTATAAAGGACTCTGCTCCATGTGCTTAGCTAGTTAAACTTCTTACAAAGGACTCTGCTCCATGTGCTTAGCTAGTTATACTTCTCACATCCCATTCATATTCAAAATGGTTAATTCCGTTGGTTTCATTATACCTGTTTCAAGACATGGCCATCCTTCTGCCACACAAATGTTGGCTTTGGTGTGCCAGTAGCATAGCAGGATAGAGTGAATGTGTCTCCCTGCTGGAAATGGAACCGCTCCGGCACAACCACCACATTTATTGGCTCCCTGACTGCCAGGTACACATGTCCCTCACTCCTCCCACCTATGTAGAGGGCAACAGAAATATGGTGAGGCTAAAGCACATGTCATTTGAGAACTGCGCTTTTCTGACTTATTGCACAGCGAGTAGGAGTAATTTCTTACCAACATTTTGGCACAACCTGTTGGTTCCATGTTAAAGGGTCAAGCTTGGCCCTTGAAGATGTGACTGATGGGTTGTCCTGAAACGTCAGTAAGAACCACCATTACTTGCTGTGTAATAACCCAAAAGAGAGCAGTTCTGATCTACTTTGTGGTGGAAGCACAATGCACATTTCACATGTGCAAAAAACAAGCACATATACATTATTGGGCCAGTGAAATAAACAAGCAGTTTCTGTTGAACTTACAGACACTGGCAAGGCTTGAGGTCTTCATAGCAGTGAAACTGAGGATTATGGTTTTCTGTAATATGATGCTGCAAGGTGCACAACATTTCAAAGGAACATACGTGAAAGGGTTCGGTGATCCAATGAACCCTTGAACATGAAGTTAGACTGTTCCTTTGAACGGTACTGATCACTTAGCCAGTTGAAGCAGCATCACACCCCAATCTTAACACAGGAATTTCTTCTCTGCAGACACCAAATTCACATACTGTACTTCCAGTACTCCATGTGTTCAAAATCAAGTGAAGCTACTGACATCAGGAGATATGTGCTATGGAACTGCTATATTAAATTTATGTTCTGGAACTTAAATGTGGGTAAGGATGATGACAGACACAAACAAACTGCAAAGTACACATACAGAATTATTTATTAACTTAAGAGACAAAGCAGAAAATGAAAAAAATACAGCACACATGGCAAACTGAAAACATGGCAGTTGTAAAGAAAGACCAGATGAATTGGAATCAACATGTCAATAGGACACAAAACAATAGACTGTCAGAATTTATAACCTTATATTATCGCTAAAGTCAGAGATGTTGGAACTTCAAAACTGCTTTTGATAGAGGAGAAGAAATAGAACAGATAAAGAGGAGGAGGAGCAGGAGAATAAAGAACAGGGGCAGGCGAACAAGTAAGAAGATAATGTCAAACTGTCATCTAATGTTCAATGTCAGTCGCATGGCACTTCTGTTACCACTGTCACTGTCAGTGTTACTGACTAATGACCACACAGTTGTCATCAGTGGAGGCATGAGCTGCACACCAAGGTGGGTTTGAGGTTCTTACAGCACTGACTGCAGATTATGTCATGTAAAATGAAGGACCATGCTGCCTCCTTGCTGGCATCTTCAGGGTAAAGAACAAGTTGCTTGCATCAACTACCAGAATATACTAACATGACATTTCTCACTTCAGTGATAACCATGAAAATCACTGTGACGCCGTCTGGTTTACACATACATGCCAATAATGCAAAGAAACCTACAGCTTCCATCTTCTACTATACACTGAAGATGGAGGCAGCAAGTTTGCCAGAAACTGTGGTACCCACTTACCAACCTACGGGGTGTCCCTCACAGGAAAACAGCATCCTTACAGCCCCTGTCAGCCAGTCCATCTATAGGTACTTGTTGGGAGTGAGGTGGCCTGGATTCAAGATGATGCACTTTGTGTCTTTTGTGTGTTGTTTAATGATACTGTTAACTGCTAAGATTATACAGCACTGTGACAAATGAACGAATGAGTATGGAGCACAGGTAGAATGATAGAGACTGGGGAAAAGGAAGACCTGTCCCAGTGCCACTTCACCCATCACAAATCTCACATGGACTGACCCAAGATAAAACCCCGACCTCTGGGGTGAAAGGCCAGCGACTAACTGCCTTGAGTCAAGGCACGGTCTGCAGTTTATACTCACCCCACATAATTACTCTAACAAAGAGATGTAAAGGCAAAATTACTTGCCATTATTTTCTGCAGTGCAAGTGTACCAGCCTTCATCCTCTTGCTGTACTGCAGCAACAATCAGAGTTCCATTTGGCAATATTCTGGTATTCACATCATTCTGAATCTGGTGGACACTTTCTGCAATCACATGTTAAGATCTACAGAGTATCTCAGTAAATCAGAAAGAAGACCAAATAAATAAAAGAACAACAGAATCTCACCATTTGAGACTGGTTTGTACCAATAAAATCTCAAGAACATGCCAATTACAAACATCAGAATTAATGTGCAATGTAACACACACATACACACACACACTGTCTGGTTCTAAGAACTTGTGAAATATCAGCAATAAAAATACAGAATAATTTCGAACTGCACAAAAGTTTATTTTAGTAAAATACAAACATTGTAGAAAGTACAAAAAGTACAAATGTGTTAAGTGATTCAGGCCCATCCCACAGGGCACAAAAGCAAGCTCACTGCACTTGATGATCTGTGCAACAGCAAAAGACTAGAAACCTACTTGGCAGCCATTTGGCCAAAATAATGTTTTTAAAATGGATTATCAAGGAAAGTCACAATTCCAAACAACATTGACTCTTCTGTACAGTCACAGACACTTGCATTTTAAAGTGTGGAAGGGGAGGCAGATGAATGTCAATCAGCTTTGGTAGGTGCAAACACAGGCAATGACCACTGCAGTTAGGTGCAATTAGGCAATACACACAAGTGACAGGCTCTTGTGAATATGTGTGTATGCCAACACACTGTCAGGTTCCACATAGGGCAGACTCTAATCCATGGAATTAGTGACAATCAGCACTTACCAGTTGCTACATCCAGTGGAGCTCTAGTCCATGTAATATTGTAGTGCAGTCGACTGTTCACCACACAGTCCAAAACAGCTGTTTGGTTTAGTGCTGATAAAATCTGTGGTGGGGTGACAATGTGTGGTGGTGGACCTACAGAAGCAATAACCATTTAAAAACCAGTACAGAGATGGTTGGCAATCATGACTAATGGTTTGTAGTAAAATTGTCATGCATGAATAGCACAAGTCATTATGTTCGTTGTGATGCTGTTACATGCATGGTCTCAGATTAATATGAAGGATAGGCAAGACATCTGGAAGCACGGGTACCAACTTTCATTCATTTTTTCCAAAGTTGAACCATAGATGTAACATCTTGTACACAACAACCTGCGTCACAAAAGCACCACTCAAATGTGATCTCATAATAGTAAATTTTAAAACTGGCAGTGAGTTTCTGGTCCATGGGTTGAAGGATGGATGGATGTGGCATTCGGTACAAGGCACTTGATGATAATAATTCTGGATAGATCTAACAAATGAAAGACGGGCTGACTGAAGTGACATCAATCTGAGTGAGACCAGTCAACTTGCCAGCTGATTCATCAGAAGTCATGCAAGGTATAAACAGTAGCACTAAAATGGGTGATCACAACAGGTCCGAATGCGAACACTGAGGATCACAAATACCAAGACCCCACTGTGCATTGACTTAACTAAAAATACAGTTGTGGAAAAGAATATTGACACACTTACTGAAGACAAGAAATATTTCCTACCCTACACAGAATTAACATACTTTGGTTATGACGAACTGTTAGTGGGAGAAGTGACATATTTTATATAAAACCTGACTACCTTTCTAAAAAGTATTAATGCACGCAGGATTTAAGGTTCTCACAGTAATCTAAGAAGTGTGTCATCCCCGTTGTGTGTGTGAAACTGGGAAATGGTATGTAGTGAAACACAACTGTGTCACTGAGGTGTATTTAATGACTATATGATGGAACAACTACATGTTTCGGCCTGTATTGGCCATCTTCAGGTTGTCTTGGGGAACTGAAGAACATGCATATAGCTAGTTCTTAAGTTCCCCAAGACAACCTAAAGATAGCCAGTACAGGCCGAAACATGTAGTTGTTCCATCATATAGCCATTAAATACACCTCAGTGACACAGTTGTGTTTGACTACATACCATTTCCCAGTTCTCACATTAATGTTGCTGATGCTGATGATCAGTCTCTGAGTTGTGACACTGTGTCACTGGGTCAGCAGTTCCTGACATTGCAAAGGACCAAAATGCCTTAAAGTTCAGGGTCAAGCAGTATTTCCTCTTGGACTGCTTGACCCTTAAGAGATAAAGACAACACCATCCTTAGAAGACATCAAGAACTAATTACCCAGTAACACAAGGTCACATCCCACATGACATAATAGTTCAGTAGAACTGCTGTTTGCACAGGATACATTCGCACATTGCACTGTTATTTCAGTACATACACAGGTATGAAAAAACTTCACCATACACAGGTATGACAGACTTCACCAAACTGCAGTCAGTACTTGAAGCCTGTTCCACATGCACTTCATCACCTGTAATCGTCAACCACGTCCCACTGGATGACTTGCCGGCGACATTACTTGCATAGCAGCTGTAGTTGCCTTCATCTGCTAATGTGGAATTCTGTACCATCCAAAACAGCTCTGCAGTCTGACTGAAAGCATGTGAGCAGATTGTTACTTCTTTTATCACAAGAAAGGAACAGTAAAACCAAAAATTTTATGGCTAAACCTGAATGACATACATGACTGCCTGATGTATACATAACATGGAACTTGCCAGCACATCCTACTACTTTCTGCACTGCTCTCCTCATGGAGTCAGGATAGCTCAGCATTACAGCAACATACTACAGGCTTGCCAGTCCAGTGTTCTAAACCCAGTGGGGGAGAGATTTTTCTGACCCATCCATCCACCTAGCCTCCAGCACAATAAGAACCGGGTCTCTTTCCCAGGTGTAGTTATAACTGTTATAACAGATTGGAGGAGAGGGAGAGAGAGACCGCTTTGTTATCAAACCAGCAAGAAATGAAGACCTGTGAATTTTATTATGGGAGATAGATGGAATATTTGGTTTAGAGGCAGTGAAGTTAGTGACATTTGTAGTGACAGTCATGTACATCATACCATATCAGTGAGATATGCATAGCCACATTTTATAAGCTGTTATTCCAATACACTGTATTCACTAGTCTGACTGTTTTCTAAGTTTAATCACGGTGTAAATAATTACCAAGTGGTAACAAGTGTTTTGGAAGAAGCAGGCCTGTAGAAGAGGACTGGTCCTATCCCTGAAATGTAGCGTTTTTACATAGCAGGGGACCAGTCCTGTCCCTGAAATGTAGCATGTTACATTCCATGGACCAGTCCTGTCCCTAAAATATAGCATACTACACTGCAAGAACAGGTCTTGTCCCTGCAATATAGCATGTTACATTTCAATATGTAAGATGCAAGAAGTCCATAAAAACATGAATTGAGGCCAGCATTCTCACTTCGCCCACACATGCCACATGCCCTGCCTGTCACATTCTCCTTGATTTGGTCACCCTTACAATGTCTGCTGTAGAGTACCAATCATGAAGCTCCTCATTATGCAGTTTTCTCCATTCCCTGCTACTTCCTTCCTCTTAGGCTCTAATATCTTCCTCAGTACCCCATTCTTGAACACACCAGCCTATGTTCTTCTGTTGATGTTAGGGACCAAGTTTTGCACCTTCATCCTATGCTTCTTCCCTTTGCCCCTTTCTCAGAACCTCCTTCACAGCCCCATTCCCCATCATCCCTTCCATACTTTCCATAACTTCTCCAACATTGGTTCACTTTTTCTACCCCAGGGATAGGCCATTGGTTTTAACCTGAGACCCAGTTAAACTTACTTGAGAGAGAATAAAAACCAGAGATTTTTGCATGAACTGTATGTGGTTTATGTCGTTAAACACATCCCTTAGTTGTACTTACTCAACAAGCTACTCTTTATATAAAAAATGGGTAGGAAATGCTGTAGGTACAGCAGATGAAATCAGCAAGCCTACATAATTACAAATGGACCTACCAGAGAGCCAACATTTAATTTGCTGTTGAAATGTACATTTTTATGTACTATATTTACTTTTGTCTGCAATGTACTTTATATAAATCATATATTAGGATCCAATTTTTAGAAATACTTGAGTGCCTTCATGGGACATACTGAATTTTATGGGGGTTGCTACGGGCCTGAGAACCACAGTTGGCTCACTCCTGTTTTGCCCTGTCCCACTGAATATTAGTACCTACCTATCAGAGTATAATATATGGCATCCCTGCAAACCGGAACAACAGTCACCACAATGGCAGCTACAAATCTCATGCAATTTGAAATCTACAGAGAGCTGCCAACATAGACAAACTATGAGTTCTTCAAATGCTGACACTGTCCCACATACAGCAATAACATGTCATGCCACTGTGCAGTGCACAACAGCAGTAGCCCAGCTGGCCAGTTGCTGCATTTCTACAACAAAGTCACACTACAGCTGCTAGCTAATAGTACCAGAAGAATTACAACCCATGTCCCTGGAAAATAAAGGCTGAACAACTCTGATACTAACACTGATTATGTCTATATGTACATTTACATGGATCAGGTAACTTCCAGGACAACATAAAATTAACCCTGCAATGATGCTTGTATTTCAATGCTAGCCACTGCCCATGACAGACAGGTTTTAAATATACATAGGCACACATGAGCCAGTGATACATAAGCAATTAGGGATCATACAGAGCACAGAGACTGGAATTTAAGGGTTAAAATAGAATAAACTTACTTGTATTTCATAAGGCCTGTAAGAGGAACTCCATTCTTCAACCACATGGAAGAGAAGGGCACAAGCGATTCGATGCGGCAGTATATTGTCACAGGTTTGCTGAGCCAGCCTGTCATCTCTGGCTTCATATGCACCACTGGAGTTTCTATAGTGCAGGTAAATGGTTGGTGTTTTTACTTTTATCTAACACAACTGTCACATTATTGAGCAACAAAACTGCACTAGACCTCTGTTTTATCCATAATATTACTTCTCTCACTTTGCCTTCTTCACTAAAGAAGCACAGCCATGCTGCGTGTGCATATCAAATAAACCATCTGTCCATTTTCAAAACATTTATTGTAAGCATTATGCTACTGGAGGAAATCCCAGAACCACACTTTTTAATTTTCTGCAGGGCACACACAAACACACACACAAACTAGGAAAAAAATATAAAAATATGGAATTTACATAAAATCACTAAAATACTTTCTGTAACACCGCCAGCCAATACACGGGCAATACAAATATGCAAAGAACAGCTAACAAAATAGACGTGTTGTTGTAAGATCTAAGATTTCCACAGTGGTTGGTTGAGGGTTCAGTTCTTCTTGAATGTAACAGGATGCCACTGTGACTCTCTGAAGGCACAATACTGTCACAAAACACCCAACCAGCAACAGTGTTGTCACATCACAGAAGAAATGAATCCTAAGATGTGTACTGTTAAGGATATCAGAACACACAAATACACTGTGTGGGCATAATGCAAAATTTCCAAATGTTACAGCAGGTGGTAAACAAAGTAACCACTTTAAGGCACTAAATACTGTGATTCATATTGCAGTGGTGAGAACAGGGTACATAATTATCAGTGCACATACACATGCTACGACCTAATTTTTCTATGCTCAGGAACATGGTTCATCTACCTCTTTGTCAGGAGAAAAAAGTCAACGAACTTTCAGAGAAGCAAGTATTCACCTCCAGCTACATAAGAATGAACTGTCTTGCTCCTTGCACTTACTGCAGCTGTGTACTGAGCAAGCAGACAGTAAACATGACATTGAGGTCCTCACAGCAGTGCTGCAAAAGATACAATTGTCTGGGACGTGACAATTTCAGAAAGGTGAGTGGAAGGAATGCAGTGCTTTCATCTTCAGGGTCAAGCAATCAAAGAAGTTGTTCTGCTTGGAATGCTTGTCCCTATCTAGCAAGGCACTATGATCCTTCCAAATATCAGAGCTACTTGTCAAGCAGCACAGCATCACATCTCAGAAGACTTGTATCTACAGGTTGCTTAGTGTCATCTTTACATGACCGTATATGGCAGTCACACCTTACCTGGACTCTGTCCAGCAATTGCTGTGGGTGATATTCTCTTCAGTGGGAAGCCATCTTTATCAAATCCATCAACCTGAAAGAATAACCAAATCACAGAACTATGTATGCACAAGTAGATCCCAAATAACAAGCAGCATTGAAGAGATCCTGAGCAGTTGCATCCACCATCTGCCTCAGCAACCTGTTCCCTCAGATCCACCTTCATCTTAGTCTTCCAACCATACTTTCACGAGATTTACCCATCAAAATTCAATCTGAATATCTTGTCTCCCACTCAAAGTCACATGTCCAACCCCCCCACACCTGTGAATTCACTATTGTAATCTCCACAAATCACAAAATTCCTTATGATATCTGAAGCTATAACAGGAATGGCGCTGAGCTTTCATGTCTTCTGGAACATGCTGTGTCGTTATGTGAGAAGTTCATGACATTTGAAAGCAGTGCGATGTCTCTATCTTCAATGGCCTGAATTGACTCTTGAAAATAAAGGTTATGTGATCCTTCACCCTGAAGATGAAGTCACTACAATCCTTAAACCAGAGGAATCACTCACCCAATGACAGTGTCACATACCAAGAGACCCAAATCCATACAATTCCCTGTTATGCAGTATTCTGCAACATACATGTAGTCTGTTGTATGACCAGGTGTTGCTTCACAAATTGAGACAACTTACATGAGCACTTTGCTGCTAATAAACACATACAATTTTGTGCATTCATTTTGGTACAGATTTTAAAACTACAAATATGCATGACAGGGCAGTGTTTCCTGCAGACCGTAACATAGTGCTATATACAGTAATTATTATTCATGATGGTTATAAAGGTTTCTTTGAATACAGCTGACTAGCTTGTCAGTTGGGCAGACCCCAACCACCATCGTACCTCTGGTCTTCCTACCTCTGTCGCAGTCTGGCCATAAATAATTTTCACGAAGGTCACGCTTAACTTAGATAAGGAAAGTCATGAGTGCTCAGTAAGTAGCAGTGTAAATTAATTTCAGAAGGAAGAGTTAATCTGCCCTTACTTAAATCTGTTGTGTTGAAATTGAATCAGTATTTGGCAATTTAAAATATCTACACCTTCAGTGCAAGTTTAATTTTTCTTACAGTTAGGGCCACATAACATCAGCACAACAGGAAGCAGTTAAGCACTTACACCAAGATGAAAGAAGTCATTAGGTGGAACAAATGTAGATCCTTGGTACAGGCCAGGCTTGTCAAGGACTGGCTGCAATGGGATTTCTTGAAACTCAATTCCATTTAAGTCTATCAGTTTCAAAGTTGTCAGGTTATATACCATTCCTGGGCGAGTGGGCACAACCAATACTGAATTCTTCTCACCTGTGAATAATTTTGTATGTAAAAACAGCAGATAACATAGATTTTATAATGTTTTAAGTTCTGCCTCAACAAGCATTTTAAAGAAATTCTTTGCAAGCAGAATGACTGATTATAGACAAATTATTTCTGTTAAATGGTTTGTTGGTGTTAGTAATGTTTTTCATAACACCCTAAACATAATCGCCTGTCACTGATATCTCCGTAACTAAGATTGTTAAGGAAAGACAAATGTCAGATTCTTTACAGTGTCACAGTGGATGCCCTCCACGAGGTAGGCTACACTAAAAGGAAGTTTCAAGAAGCAAAATGTCAGCCCTTCCCATTCTCAGAACAATTACTGTTTGTATTCCTTAGTCAAAATTTTAAATGTTAACATCTTCTTTCTGTCAGTCGTATCAGCCAAATGTTGAAAAGGATCATCTGAGTTCATTTAAAAGGACTACAATAAAAGGAACGAAAATTAATATCAGGATGCAATACATACTGTACGGCATTAAGAGGTGAGAAAGCACTTGTGGGATGAGTCAGCAATAACAAACACCACATCTCTGATATCACGTGGGTTACAAATTCTGTTTCTGAGAGCCACCTATTCAATTCACTGTAATTCAGATTAGCTACATTGACAAGAATCCTTGCTGAAAAGCTACTAGTTCCTCAGCCAGTCATGAAATTTCCCACATCTTAGAGAACCCAAAAGGTTTGGTACCATATTCACAACAGCCTGCCACTTGTCCCTCTCCTCAGTCAGATCAATCCAGTTCATATCCTGCTATCCATTATATAAGATCTATTTGAATATAATCCCCACATTTGTGCCTAGGTCTTCAAGGTGGTCTCTTTCTTTCAGGTTTACTCAGCAAAACCATGAACACATTTCTCTTCCCTACCATATATGTCACATGTAAAGCCAAATTCACCCTCGTTGCTCTGACCACGATGTCATTCACACAGCCTGAAGACATACCAAGTATGAAACATAGCAAAGGTGTCAAACTCGTAAGGTCTTACCTTTGAGCGGTCTGTGGTAAGTCTCCTCCATATTGTTAGTGACAACAGCTGAGAACCCAAAATTAAAGTCAATGTCACTAAGACCAGTCGACCGCACTGAATGCTCCGAGTCACTCCCAACCTTGACCTTCCACTGTCCTGGTTCTGGCTCAATGACATTCACTGCTTTAATATTTTGCAGTGACAACACAGTATTTAACTTTGGGGGGCCCTCTACAGGCTCACCAGCGGGGCTCACCACACCAATATGGGGGTTCACACCTGACACTGAGACAGTGAACTCCTGCATGGAATCATCAACAAATACACTGTGTTCATCCGTTGATGGTCCAGGTTTGTCCACAGAAAGCAAGTTGACCTTACGGGACTGTAAGGACAGCCGCACAAACTGCAGCACCTGTAACAGATGGGGCACTGAACTGCTGTCAGGTAGAAGAGGATTTAAAGATAGCCAGTTTGCATATGGTCACTTCTAACTTACAGGATATCATGTATATCAACATATTTTTAACATCTGACCGTTATAATATGCTCCATGGAAAAAATCTGGGATCCCAAACTGCATTTTATTTAAAGTATGTGGTAATGTACCTTTGTGTATTCTCTTTATAATTCTGCATGAATTGTCTTTAGATGGCTGTGTATAGTGGCTGAAACATGTCACAACTCAGCGCAGATTACAGTGAAAGTGAAAGGTTGTGCAGACTGTGTAATTCATTGTCTCTATATTATAGCACATTATGTCATAATATCTCTGATGTTGCGTCAGGTAGCCTGGTCCAGTGATATCATGGCTCAACAGCTTCCTTCTGCAATCAGTGAGCAGGGAATGCTAGAAGAGCAAGTCACTTTGTTATACACAGCACCCACAATCACGTGTCAAGTAGGACAAACATAAAGTCAAACTACACTCCCATTAATCTGAAGAGCTGTCATTAATCACACTTTTACTACCATGACAGCCGCTACTGCTCATGTAATCTGTAACTATCTGCGCAGCTGGTGCAACCTGTGCTGATGGTTGTCACACAAAATTACAGGGACTTTACTGAAGTAATCAACCCATACATGCATATAATGTCTATACATGCAGAGGTGTACTGGCCTCAAGGTATAACAACACACACTTATGCACGGATGGTGATAGTTCTCCCCAGTCATAACTATACACAAATGTACAAATTCATAACATCACCGATGCCAAATATGAACCTTCTAAAGCACAACCACAATCCACCTCAACCCTATGGTTCAAAGACATTAAGCGGTGGGTTCATCCCCCAACCCACCCTCCCCCCGCTTGCAGGGGGGGGGGGGGATACGACCTTTAGGCTGCCCCACTCCATAAATGAATTCTAAAACCTTTGCCAGGTGAACAGAGGCCATGAAAGTCAACACAAACAACAACAACAACAACAAACATTTGCACATTTTGATCTCTGGACCTACCCAACAAATACTGATCAAATTTCATATGATGTGACCTATATAAAACATAACTGAACGAATTTAATTTTGGGCTCATTTCTTTCCAATATTACCTTACTTTACACCATAATAAACTCCCCCCCCCCCCCAAA
>Ga0123354_10012666_pt1 | contig 13068 bp, 8 predicted proteins | sample TergutLab28metaG_2_FD_97872 | JGI IMG/M metagenome (GOLD analysis project Ga0123354, IMG submission 97872) | Labiotermes labralis P4 segment gut microbial communities from Petit-Saut dam, French Guiana - Lab288 P4 | ecosystem: Host-associated > Arthropoda: Insects > Digestive system > Gut ...
AACCAGAGCAATACAACCCATGAAATAACTCAACAAATAAGTCGCAAGCTCCTGAGGATGGATGTATTAACATCCGAAACATGCTGAGCAGTAAATAATGAAATAATAAAGCAAGTGACATCAAGTTGGTCTCTCTTTATTCAAAAGAACTACTTTTAATCTGCTCTGAAATTCCTTGGGAATTTAAATCTGAAGCATACATATCAGTATAACTTGAAATCTGTAGGAGATCAGAAGCCACTCTGTCATTTTTGGTCAAAACCTTCCCACTGTAAAAAATATTTGTGCGTGAAATACATATCACATCTCATCACGGTACGCAACTCTGCATGAAAGAAATATATCTCTATTTTTTTAAATCCATGAAGTAGAGTCCTCTTTCGGAAGTTCATATTCCGTAGCCTGGGAAAGAAATTCCATCTTATGTAGCACATTCAAAAGAGCCTACCATTAGAACTGGGATAATATAATCAGTAGAGTGATTAAGGAAGGGGCTGAAAGACTATCGGTATTTGGTTTGATTCCCAGCAGGAGGAAGAAATCTTTCTCTTCTCTGAAACGTCCAGAGTGGCAATGGGACCCAACGAGCCTCTTACCTCGCGGGCAGTAACAATATAATTTTATCCCATTTTGGACGACTGCATGGGACTCCATAATCTGTTTGTGTTTCAGTGTCTCTTGATTTTCTTAACTGTAATATACTCTGTGGATTTACATGCCAACATTAACGTAGGCGGGCTCCGAAATGTATTGTAACATTGGGTTCAGAAGTGTCTTGAAACAGTGAAACAGCTCTGACAGTGGGTGCTATAGCCACTGTCTCAAGGCGAAGCAAGAGGGGCTTTTAGTGGACAATCTCTCTGTCAAGGGTCGAAGTTAAGGATGCGAACAACTACGAAATTCTACCCCTATACGCCGTCAATCCTCGTGCTTAATTAGGCACAAAAACGTTACTTTACTAGACTTTTGTACATATCATGAACCAGTCCATCTCTCGTATTTTCTTTCTGTAATATTCAATTAAATATTACCCTGTGTACACAACAAAAGTAAAAAGATAAATGACTAAGGGAAATCTCTAGGCTACGATGATTGCACAATGTATTCTGCAGGCCTGTTACGTGATGTGGACGTTTAGACCGAGGATCAATACGGATTTGCATTCAGTTTCTATAAACTTATTTTGTGCTCTAATACTTTGACCACACCCAACTTCCCTTACTGTGTCTCTCCTTACAACACTTTCAGAATTTCTTTCTCTCTGTCTTTTTTCTTTCATTCTTTATTTTCTGAAACGAGTAGGTCATGAGATTAGTGCTGTCTCATGCATGTGCAGTATTTTTAGCCTGAGGTTACAAACAGATTACAGGCTAGGAAAAGCAAGGAAGATGAATGGCAGACCATCGACGGTTGGCGTGGTAACCGCAAGGAAAATACTTCCATAGCTGCAGACACACACATAGAACACGTTTTATTGTTAAATGTGGGTCAGATTAACAAAAAACTCAGAAATTCCGCTAAAATCTTATTGCAAGTGTTTTCATTTTGACGTTACGAAACAGAGCAGCAGGAATCCAAACTGAACTGTTAACTCCATTGCAAGGGTTGCTTTTTGAAAAGCTACTAGTTGCTAAGTTAGTCATGAACGTATGACTTTTTATGGTATCCCCCGCCTCGTTACTTTTACGCGCGTTCGCAATATTGCGAAAAGCGACTTTTAGCCTAGGAGTGTCCGTTCGTCTGTCCGCATGGTACAACTCAGCTCCCAATGGATGATTTTTCATGAAATTCAGTGTTTGAGTACTTTACGAAAATCTGTTACGAAAATTCCAATTTCATTAAAATCGGACAAAAATAGCGGGTACTTTACATGAAGACCATTAAACATTTTTTATTACATTTCACTCTATTATTCTTATAAATCAGTTCCATTATAGGCCCGAGATGCCCAGAGGGTTCCAGAAAGTTTAGGTTACCAGATTACGTGATAATGACCCAGGATGGTGGTAAGATTGTCAGCCTTACGCACCAGCCGCCTTTACCCCCCGGAAATACTCCTGGTACTCATTTCTGTTAGAGGCTGAGTCGACCCCAGGGCCATAGTGCGATCGGAAGGATCATGTCAATAAAAAATTCCAATGACACCATCTGGAATCGAACCAGCGACCTTCCAATTTGTGGCACAGCACCTTAACCAATATTTCAGACCATCTCTCACCAAACTTCGTAAGTCCAACACAAACCTTCCTCACACTCACGACTGTAAATTGAAACACAAAATGTAAACATGAATAAGGAAGGATTGTGACTGTCATTTCAAGTTCAAGGTCACGTCGTCATTCATGCTTCTATGATTACCTTACATTTAACTTCATTTGTCTGCTTCGGTCTGTTCTCTTTATTAGCAAACAAACCAGCCGTATTATCAAGTCACTTCCGCAAGAAGTTGCTACTTTATCCTGACTAATATTTATAATAATATTACCTCATTCTTTGCGGTTTGCAAAATATTTACAGACGTTTCAAAAGAAAGTAGTGTCTGTCTTTATTGCCCTGAACGCGATTCTATAGGTCTGCCATTTAGTAGGAATTAAATTCTGTACATCTGAAGCTCAGTCGGTATAGCGACTGACTACGGGCTGGACGGTCCGGGGATCGAATCCCGGAGGGGGCGAAATTTTCCGGCGGTCCAGACAGGCTCTGGGGCCCACCCAGCCTCCTGTAAAATGGGTACCGGCTCTTTCCCAGGGGTGCTGCTGACCACTCACCCCCTTCTAGTGCCGCGGTCATGGAACAGTAGAGCTATAGCTCTACCCACCCTCTGGGCCACACCGGGCCTGTAACGGGATCACTTTACCTTTACATCTGAAGATACTAATTATGTTTTTAACAAGGAAATATACGAAGACGAATGTGTCTGTGTGGGTCCAGCGAGAATGTAGTTATCTGACCGTTACTTCGCTAGTGGACATTGCAAGAAACTTTGACATTTTACTGACCGTGAAATTCAGTATATTTATTTTAGCAATTAACCAACTTGATGCACAAAATTTGTTTTACAATAAGTTTATTTCATGCCTCTACATGTTTCGAGCACTGTGTGCTCATCATCAGGAGGTCAAAATTGTATTATACAGCATCTGGTATCATCACACACTGTAGGTGGCCGTCCCGTGCACAGGTTGAGTCCTCTCTCAACTAAATGTATAGCTCTACTCTTCCTTCAACCTCGGGGCTTGATAGGGGATTGTGGTTAACGCCACGCCCCGTCCGCCCGGAAAATAGCCGGTACCCTTTGTATAGAAGGCTGGGTGAGCCCTAAGGCCGACTTGGACATGTTCGGAAAATCTCTCCCCAACTGGGATTCGATCCCTGGACCGTCCAGTCCGTAGCGAGTCGCTATACCGACTGAGCTAGTGACTGACACGATTGGTATTATTTATAGACTGGTGACCACCAGTGACTTCTAACAAAATATGTATAATTTTCCTAGTGCTCAACAGGCCTATAGCCTGAAGGACGCAGAGTTCTTGCTTTCGTTATGCAACGATTGAAAGCACAGCACTACACAGCGGTCCTCCCCTCCTCTGCTTGGTTCTGCCTGAGGAATGGCATTCTTACGTCAAAAGGCAATGTGTTGATGACCTGATTTCTTAGTGCTGGCTGGCTGCATCCGTCTCGGGATTAGAATCAGACCGTAAATAAAGGTATTCTGGTGCCGGACCTGTCAATTGCGTTTGTTCTTTGTTATTGTGTCTTCAGGTGGGAGCCGGCTTATCTCGGTCACATAGTACTTATCAGCTATCGAAGAATCCGGGTTCGTATTCCAGCATGGACAAGAGGCTACTGTTCCTAAGCGCCAGAATATGCCTTGTTCGCCACCGCCCCCTATCTAGTGGCCACCAACAGGGAGGTATATTTAGAGGGGTAAAGTAACAAGGACTTCGGTCTAAACGCTGACCCCCATTTAATGCCAAGTTTGAGAATGTGTGGAGCTAAACTCCATTTTTTGCCGACCTTAAGCATATGTAAGGGGGTATTACACTCAGTAACGAGGTTAAAAACACGTGGTTTAGAAACCATTAATTACCTACGTCTATATTGTATGTGGGCCGGGTAGCTCAGTCGGTATACCGATTGAGCTACGGGCTGGACGGTCCGGGGATCGAATTCCGCTGAGGGCGAGAATTTCCGCCCGTCCAGACCGGCCCTGGGGCCCACCCAGCCACCTGTAAAATGGGTACCGGGTCTTTCCCGTGGGTAAAGTACGGCCGAGACATGCTGCTGGCCACTCACACCCTTCTAGTGCCGCGTTCATGGAAGAGTAGAGCTATACCTCTACCCACCCTCTGGACCACACCGGGCCTGTTAACGGGATCACTTTACCGTATATTGTGTAGAATTGTACGTGCATTTAAGGCCTAAGTTAAAAATGTGTGGAGTTTTGCCTCCATTTAGTGCTGAGGGTACAGAAGTATGGAATTATAACTCTATTTGGAGCGGAGGGAAAAATGTTGTTTCAGTGCCAGAGGTTAGAAGGTTTGGAGTTACACCCCCATTTATGCCAAGATCAACAACGTATGTAAACATTCTTCCATTTAAAGTAGAAATGAAGATTTTGTGGAATTATGCTTATATTTAGTGTGAAGGGTAAAGGTGGGTCCACACTTGTAACGTTACCGCCTAACGTAACAATGTGGACCCACCTTAAGAATGTTTGGAGTTACCTTCGTTCGCTTCTGGAGTTTATGTGATGACTCACACTACCATTTAGTGCGGAGATTAGAAATATGTGGAGTCATACCTCGCCTCCTTCAGGCGGGCAAACAAGAACCTGAGTATTAGGATAACCAATAATTATTAGCACAATACATATTTAATAATCGATCAACAATCGTTCGAATGATCATGTGTGAATAAGTGACTTCTTCGTTCAGACAAAAGAAGAAGGAGTGAGAATTTTAGCCTACATAAGTATAAATCTCTTCAATACCTGCCGGCATCCTAATTATACCGCTTGTGTGAACCTGGAAAATTTTCTGCCACACGAGATGATGTAAAATATTGCTTCTGGCAAAGAATACTTTAAATAACTGAAGGAATCGAAGGGGGGAAATAATAATAATAACTTACAGCCTTCATAATTTCATATCTACCCTCGAGGCAAACAACCTTACTGATATTTTCAGAAAAGTTCCTTGAAAGTAAGTTCTCTTCCTCTCTCTTTCAAATTCTTGACACTACATTCACTTTTCAAGGCATCTCATAGCCGTGAATGACCACAAAATGTGCCAAAAAAAAATCTTTCCTGTGTGTGACGTCAAATTTCCTAACGATAACTTTAATATACATACGAATAATTAATGTGACCGCGAGATAGGGCAAGACATTATTGTCTCCTGTCAGGATTTATACCAGTGTTTTGCAAACGTAATTTCTATGGAGGAACACCTTCTATAATTTTGCATGTCCCGAAAATCCCCTTCTTATGGAAACGGAAATATTACGGATAAATATTTCCTCAATACAAATTTAACAAAACAGACCTAAAGACAATAACAAACGCAGAAACGTTCAGTATTTGCCAGTGCCCCCATTATTTTAAGAGATGTTTGGATTTTTTGCGGTATTACAGGATTTTATGTATTATTTATTTATTATTTATTTATTTCACGATATATCGCAGAACCCTCCAAGTTGTTCTGAGGAACCATGGTTCGGAGCGCAAAACTGCTCGTTGTACAACTTTGCCCATCCCAAATATTATTCTTGTCCTTGGTGATGGACTCTGACCCCAACACTGCTTGTGCTGGCCAATAAGCACCTCAGCGATATCGTTGCTTTTTTAAATTCAACTTACTTAAATTTTGATAACGCTTTATCAAGCGTATGTTTCTTTTACAAAAGTGTTATTGTTTATGGATAAAAGATAACAGCATGCTTTTTAGCCTCGAATAAGATAAAGTTTTTACCAGTTTTTATGAAATTTTAATGGTAATATGCACACTGTCTTATACTTTTTACGTTTTGCTGACCGTGCATCTCAGTATATTTATCTCAGTATTTAACCAACTTGATGCACAAAATTTGTTTCACAATAAGATTTATTTCATGCCGCTACATGTTTCGAGCACATGTGCTCATCATCAGGAGGTCAAAATTTATATCAGAGGCTGTGTAATGCAATTTTGACCTCCTGATGATGAACACATGGTGCTCGAAACATGTAGCGGCATGAAATAAAACTTATTGTGAAACAAATTTTGTGCATCAAGTTGGTTAAATACTGAGATAAATAAACTGTCTTATACGTTGACAACATAAGCTTATTTTTTTCCGTTTGAAATAGGGGAAGCGAATTGAAACTGATTAAATTGTGGGAAAATTGGTAGGAAGGAGAATTTCCGAGCTACGTATTGTCTAACTTGAATGTGAGGAGTTTTCAAGCAGCGAGTCAACAAGGTGACATTCTGTGTCATGCAGAACATTTTATCTGCTTTGTTAGTGTTCTGGCTTGTTCAAATTTGGTCAAGTATTTAGTTCGGAAGGCAGGTTCTCTAGAGAAAGGAATACCATGACATCAAACAAGGTAAAGATTCTTTCCTTACTAGTAGCGATGCCCCTGGAACAATAGTCACGTTGCTGAGTGCAAAAGTGCTTTAATCAACACGAGGAAATTGTGCTTGCTTGTTGCTCCAATAAGAGGGCATTTCTTTAAATGTTTGACGCCGAAGGATGTGTTCAGCGCATGGCAGGGCACTGGGTTCAGTCCCTGAAAGATACATCATAAGCCTTACCCAATCACGACCATTCTTGTACAGACGTGTTCGGGTATTTTCTTTTTCTTTTTTTAAATAAGAGTTTACAAGTACGATATTAAAACTTCATTTTAAACGGCAATGCAATTCCTGCGTCAGAGTTCAATATATTGACTGGTGAGTGCTTCAGTCTGTATACTGATTACGCTACCTGGACGATTCGGATTTCGATTCCTGGCAGAAAAATATTTCTTTCTCTTGTCCAAATCTTTAGACCGTCTCTCTGGACCAACCAGCCTCGTATTAAATGGGTAACCAGGGTGCTCGCAGGTAAGAAGGTCGGGCCGTGAATCTGACCACTCACCTCCATTTACAGCCGAGGTTAAGAACGACTGGAGCTTTACCTCTGCTCCACCCATACGACTGCGCGGTGTGAAAGAAACGACTTGTATATTTATTGCGATAATCGTGACTAAAATTTTGAACAATTTCAATTTGTTCAGGCTAAAATGTAGGTAACATTTCGGTGGCTTACCTGCCCCCATTTTCATGTGGAAGGGGAAAGAGGAAATATGCTTTAGAAAGAGCCGTTCTAAATGCCTGAAGGGACTGAGACTGGCTCTTTGTAATGGGGCCAACAGAGTAAGATCTCAATTTTATAGTTTTTACCTGAATAAGGAGGCATTTCCAGTATCGAAATCTTTCTGAGTTTTCTAGATGATGAAATGGGGAGGGGGTGTCAAACAGTTCAGGCAGGAATACAAACTACGGTTCATTACACAGAATTACAAATTACATATTTTAATACGAGCATGTTAGCGGCTTCCAGTTCAGAGAAGCAGATCTGCTTCTGGAAATCAACCTTTTTCATGACATTTCTTATTCCTTCTACTGAAGTACAAAGGTAAATGTTTTAAAATAGGCCACGACATCTTCCTTCAACAATTTATAGATTGTACGGAATTATAGGAAGGTAAAATTAAGCTGACGTAAAAGTAATTTTCAGGAAACAGGGAAAGCTTCTGTACTACTTAATTTGTTCCTGCCCCAACTCCTACCAAAAACGTAAGTATTATAATATTTAACATTATATCATAATTTTACCAATGCTTTTGTTTGCGAGGACGTGAAACTTCATTTGTCAACCTAGGGTAAGTTCATTAGGCTGAGGGTCTTGGCGAAGGAGGTGTTGAGAATATTTGGGCATGACAAGGAGGCTTTCAAAGGAGACCGATAAATTTGCATAACGAGAAGCTTCGTTCTTTGTACCAATCTTCAAGTGTTATGAGGATAATGAAATCCAAGAAAATGAGATAGGCTAAACAAGTAGCATAAAATTTATGTGGGGAATGTGAAGAAACTTTGTGTCAAAAATAAAGAAAGTGATTACTGCAGAGATATAGGCAATCGTAAAATTATAATATTAAAAGAGATAATGAGTAAATAGGGGTTGAGTTTATGGACACAACTCATGTGGTTGGCACTGCAGACTAGAAATGGGTTCACAAGAACACGGATAAGAACTATCGGAAATTTCACGAACAGATACGCGAATGCCAGATTCTCAAATAGATTATTCTGTATGTGTTTGGGCCTTGTGTGATCAGGGTTATTTCCTGAACTGAATTTCAATACGAAAGTTATTTTGCTATCATGAAAACAGCCAGGATGGTTCTGAACCCATATTTATATTGCAGGAATGTCTAACTGTTGTGTCAACGAGGTGTGGAAAAGCAGGCAGCGTTGATAGACTGCACACTGAGTGATGGTCAGATAAGCGGTGATGACTTGTCGCCTCACTTATGATGCCAGTTTAATTAAGCGCTTAGTCGACGTCTGTAAGCGGTAACTCTTTGTGACAAATCGTGAGAAGTACTGGCTTGAGAGATTCGGCAAATACGCCAGTTATTAAGTAACTCGATCTGAGGTTGAGTGACTCAGGAATTTGATCGCGGACTAATTATATGACTGACGAAATAAATAATCTACTTTCTGAGATATTCAGCACTTTATCACTGATTTGGTACAGGAATAACTGCCTAAATGGCTGATTATTCAATAACCATTCCCCTTATTGATTGACAAAGTACTACGTATTTATATTACGTGAGTTAGTAGGCTTTTCTGAAGAAGTAGCTGAGGTACTCTGTCACTGACTGTTTAAGTAACTCAGAAACAAGGTCGCTGATCGAGTAGGCATATCAGAAATCATCTGAATAGCTCAACATCTTAGGAAATAAGCCTGGGACAGCATAAGTATTTCAGAGCTCAGGTTACTAAGTAACTCAGAAACCGGTCACTGGCAAACATCTCAGGAACTAGGTCAAGGATTGAGTAAGCAACTCAGAATCTAGGTCGCTGATTGGCTAACTAACTGAGAAAACACGAATCTGAATAAGCATCTCAGGAACTAGGTCACTGAAACAGGAACTGTTTCAGGAACTAAGTCAATGATTGATTAATAGACAGATTGCAGATCACCAACTGCCTATCTCACGAACTAGGTACTAAGTATCTTAGAAAGCAGATCAGTGACTACCTGTCTCAGGAACTATGTCGTCAGAGATTGAACTGGCTTCTAGGTCATTTCGTGAAATAAAATGTGTCACTGACTGACTGACTAAGTGACTAACTGACTAACCGTGGAATTAGGCTACTAAGTAATTCTGGAACCAAGTTGCTGTGTATTTAACTCAGGAAATAAGTTTCTGAATGGCTAATAGCTCAGGAATTGAATTACTAAATAACTCAGGAATCAGGTCACTGAGTATCTCAGGAACTAGGTCTCTGGCTTACTACATATCTCAGGAATTATGTCACGAAATAAGTAAAACAGGAACCAAGTAACAAGCTGACTAAATATCTCGGGAAATAGGTTAGTATGTAGCACAAGAAATAGTCAACCAGCGAATTACATGACTGAGTAATGGACTGAAAAGCTAAGCGATTAAACGACTGGCTAAAAAATTAATTGACTAATTTACTCTCTAAATATCTGAAGACATCACACGAGTTATCGGAATATTCTGTCTCTTTACTTATTAAAAATCTTCTTATTCTTATGTAAAGATGCATTTGACACACCCCACTGAAACTTGCTGTCGGCGTTCCTCAGAATATTTCACGGATGTCTTAAATATGGACTTTGGAGGAGTCTGAAATTTTATATAAGAGTACAATAATGTTGAAACGGGAAGACGCGAGCAATTACCTAAAACTAGAGCACAATATTACATTCCAATTTTAATGTTTTGTGTTATCCTGCATTATGTCGTTATTTACTACAACGTAGCTAAATTCAGTTAATAGGTTATGTACCGTTTATTTTACATCTGTAATGCCGATTGTTTAACCCGTATCCCGCTAATGTGGAGAATATGGTGACCTCCTAATAATGCCAGCAAATGGCAGATGGGATTTAATTTGGCGTTTAAAGGGTTAATCACACACGCATATATATATACATTTATATTTATATATATTTATATGCATTTACATATATTTACATACACGTGTGTACATATATATATATATACACTCTTGTGCTTAACACCCTGAAGATAGCTCAGTATAAGCCAAAATATGCTGGAGGCATGGTAAAGGTAAATAATAATGCGTAAATAAACCACATGTGAGTTATCTGGCTTTCAATAAATATTATATTATAATATTTATTTTTCTTTCAAACCCACATAATTTTGTTCGGTACTATGTTTTGGAAAATCACCTGACAAAGGCACAACATTCAAAGTGGAAGATCAGTCCATAAACAGCATAGTGCAGAGCAGATTAATGGTGTGATGAAAATGCATTAAAGGTACAGAAAGAGACAATGAATAGGCCTACACAAAGGTTATTACTGTGGGAAGAAACATGAGAGTTGTTAGAAATACCTACAAAATTTCCGTTGAGAAAGGCGAAAAAATTAGACGCTGATGAGCTTATAATATTAAATTGGATCTCAAGGAAATAGTATGGAAAGCTTAGTACTTGATTCGTATTGCTCGTGGCAGGGCGGGCACTTCTGACGGTCTCATTGAATTTCGGATTGGGTAAATTCCAGAGAATTTTTGTCCTTCTCAAAAACTATTAGCCTCTCAAGAAAGACTCTATTGTGTAGGGTTGGTAATTGTTTTGGAACATTTTTTTTTGCCTCAGTGGTAAATATTTATATCCAATATAAATAACCAACTAGATACAACAATAACGGTTTATTAAGAATTTCAGTCAGCTCAACGTGTTTCGGGCGATAATTTCGCCCATCCTCAGGAACTCAGTTCCACCTCATCCTGGTGCACCAGCGGGCAGCATCGTCGGTGCTTTATACCACAAGCTGTAAGCACAGTCTAGTGCTCCTGAGGATGGGCGAAATAATCGCCCGAACCATGTTGAGCTGACTGAAATTATTAATAAACCGTTATTGTTGTATTTAGTTGGCTGTTTCTATTATTGTATCAATGATGCACCGTCACACAAACATCAAATTTATATCCAACTCCAGTTTGTCTTACAAACTTAAAAATGTTGAAATCCCCTGACTTTGTTAATGGCAGTTGCACTAGTTGTTTCTCAGATTTTGGGATATTTTTCAGTTTTTATTCAACTGCTATGGAAATTAGAATATGTCAATTACTTACATCAGCGTGCAAAATGTGGCAGCAATTAAAACATTGGAATCCATGCGTCATTTTTGTATTATAGTTTAAGACTTTGCCGGAAAAGAATGACGTCTAGTTTACACTGTAACGTTTCATTTACTATTACCGTATTACTATGCCTTTAAACTCTTTGAAATAGGTTGTGTATGTACGTATATATCGGTTTCAAAACGTCGTTCTACGTTGTCCGACACCTAGACGAGGACATCTTTTGCCGGTTAAGGAGACTTGCGTTGTGCAATGATCCAGAGAGCTATGCCGGCGGTACCGTAACTACCGGTACGGCCACCCATGTCGGACAGGTCAAAGGAGAGCACCCAGACAAAGAGAGATACACTGGTCCTCCAGGTTGGGGGTTGGGTCGATGGGCCAGCACCCCATCACCCGGAAAAAAAACACACGTGCTAAAAAATCTAGACAAAGAAAAAGGCTGTGTTCATTCATGAATTTTAGTGCGCGGTAAGAAGACATAAAATTGTAACACGAAACAAATAACTTGGAAAATTGTATGTAGCCAAACACAACTGTGTCACATGAGGTGTATTTAATGACTATATAATGGACAGCTACATGTTTCGGCCTGTACTGGCCATCTTCAGGTTTTCTTAGGGAACTTAACTTAAGATCTTACTATAAGCATGCGCGCGTACGTGGTATAGAGATCTCAAGTTCCGCTAAGACAACCTGAAGATGGCCAGTACAGGCCGAAACATGTATTTGTTCATTGTATAGTCATTAAATACACTTCGTGTGACACTGTTATGTTTGATTGCATACCATTTTCCAAGTTTCACACACACAACGGAGATGACACACTTCCTAGATCGAAACAAATAATCTATCTATGTTTCAGTTTTCCAGTGATCCACCAGTTCTGTTTTTCAGTCGCCATTGTTACCAGTTTGTTGTGCCGTCAGATGTTCCATTTTCTGCTTACCAACACTCTTAACTCCCTTTTCCCACTTTGCATCGGGTCGTCCATTTTTAAGTTTCGACTCTTATTCTTTTACTTATTACAATAAACTGTCATTTCAGAACTTCCAAATTTTGCATCACGCATATTCAGTGAAGTGGTAATATTTCTATCTTTCGAGGGCTGTGATGTGTAAGAGTGGATAAATGGAGATTTGTGGAAACCGCAGCTGGAGATGTGTTATGTCAGATTATTTCATATGTTTGGTGTTACACCAAAGAGGATGGTCCATACAAAGATTCTTTTCTTTCAATTCTAAATTAATGTTCCACTAGTCAGCAGACGTTACTATAAATAGAGAATCGTGAAATTCTGAGTGATGGTGTGACAGGGGAGTATTCCAGGCTGTCAGATTAATTCAGTTGTGCAGGATGTCAGGGGCAGTGCAGACCTTGATTTTATTCGCAACTCATTATTTACACCTGTCAATAGTTTAACCAAGACACGTGTTAGATTTCTTTGCCCTGTAACTTCAGACACCAATCCCACGGATCAAACCTCCAAGACGGTCTGTATCTTTATATTATAAATCCGTCGCCTAAATTGACGATTATATAATAATATAAACAGCCAACTAGATGCTTAAATAACAAATTTTGTTGATAATTTCAATCAGCTCAACATGTTTTGGGCGATAATTTGGCCCATCCGCAGGAACACTAGACTGTGTTTACAGCTT
>Ga0123354_10012667_pt1 | contig 13067 bp, 6 predicted proteins | sample TergutLab28metaG_2_FD_97872 | JGI IMG/M metagenome (GOLD analysis project Ga0123354, IMG submission 97872) | Labiotermes labralis P4 segment gut microbial communities from Petit-Saut dam, French Guiana - Lab288 P4 | ecosystem: Host-associated > Arthropoda: Insects > Digestive system > Gut ...
GCTGGCACGGTACCGCCGCCCGGCGACGATCTGGAGCTGCGGGCTACATCCGGCGGTGTGCTGGTCCAGGAGCTCGACACGGTGGCAGAGGATCCAACGACATTTACCGTGCCGACCAAGCGCCAACCAACGGAGGCCGAATACCACGAGCTGCTGTTTGCATGGAGGGTCTGCAAATCGGTCAAGAGCAACGCTATCATCATCTGCCGCGACCAAGCCTTGGCAGGCCTGGGCGCCGGGCAGCCCAACCGCGTGGATTCAGCGCGCATTGCCATTGGCCATGCGGGTGAGGCGGCTCATGGCGCGGTGGCAGCAAGCGATGCGTTCATGCCTTTTGCTGACAGTTTGGAAGTCCTGGCCGAAGCAGGGGTGACCGCTGTTATCCAACCGGGGGGCTCGATCAGAGATGACGAGGTTATCGCGGCTGCCGATGCCGCTGGCGTAGCGTTGCTGTTTACCGGTCATCGTCACTTCCGTCATTAAGTTACGGCACTCTGTCGCTTTGTCTGAGGGTGTCAAATTGCATTCGCCAATTCGTTCACAGGCTATGAGCCCGCTCGCTCATGGCTCATTTATTTTCCTGCCCAGACGAACTGACAGAGCGCCTCTTTCTAACGGAAATATATCGATGGTCGGATGAGCAGGAGGGGCAGTGGCGCATACTAAGCAAAAGGATCTGGGTTTCGACTACCCCCAAGCGGTTTCGCACATCGGACCAGTGACGATCAAGCGTGGCGCAGAGGTTGCGCGGCGCTTGCAGAATGAGTACCCCGGCGCGCCAGTACCCTCGCTTAACTTTCACAGTGCCTACCAATCGGTAGTGGCGATCTCGCTTTCCGCGCAGACGACCGATGATAACGTGAACAAGGTGCTGCCGGAGCTCTTCAAGCGTTATCCTGATCCCACCACACTCGCCTCTGCTGACGTTGCGGATCTGGAGCGTATTATCCATTCATTGGGCTTCTATCACAACAAGGCAAAGAACCTACTTGGTTTGGCGCGCATGAGTGTCGCGGAGTTCGAGGGGCAGATCCCGTCTACTATGGAGGAGCTGATCCGCCTGCCCGGTGTCGCGCGTAAGACAGCTAATCTTGTACTGGCAGAAAGCTTCGGTCTCGTGCGGGGTATCGCTGTCGACACGCATGTTTTCCGTGTCTCGCACAAGCTGGGTCTCTCGCAGGCTAAAACGCCCGCACAGACCGAGGGTGACCTCTGCAAGGTATTTGACTACGATCATTGGTATCGGGTCAATTATGAGATGATCACTCACGGCCGGCGCATCTGTATCGCCGGTCGTCCCCGGTGCACTGGGTGCGTCCTGTGTGACCTCTGCCCGCAGGCGTCGCTGCGCTAACCAGGTGAACGGCGTTCTTTCCAACGTTTGTGTTAGTGGAGCGCGCGTGAGCTCCGTATTATTGCTCTACCAGGCAATATCCTGGAGTATGATAAGAATATGCGTAATTGTGAAATTTCTTTAAGAAGTGGTCATAAACCCTATCAAGTGTGTTGGTGTTGGTTACTGATAGGGTCGAACAGACCGGGTTTTGTCAGGCGCTGGTAGAAGGTCTCGGCGCCGAGGCGATTTTCGGCAATAAGCGATTCGTCGAGGCACTCATCACATCTGGGCTCTGGTAGGTCTGGATGTCGGATTGTTTGACTGTGCGCAGGTCACGCGCAATGTTATCGGTGTTACCAGCAGGCTCAAGATTGACAGGAGGATCAGGAAAGAATGAATGCGTGGGGTGAAGCTAATCTCAGCACAACGCCGTTGATCGCAGGCTATTTGCCGCGTCCGCGTCTTGACCGGATCCTTGATCAGGCGACCGGCGGCACGTTGCTTTATGTGATCGCGGGGACTGGTTATGGGAAGACCCAGGCGGTGCATCGCTATGTTGAGCGGCGGACCGATGCGGCGATCCGGTGGATACAGCTGACGGAAGAAGACAACGTCGGTTCCCGTTACTGGGAAAGCCTCACCCATTCGATCGCTTCTGATGACCCTGATCTGGCTGCCCGTCTGCGCGAATTTGGTTTTCCGGATACGCCCACACGATTCAAGCAGTTTGCCGAGATCATCAAAGATATGGCGCATAGGCCTTACAAGACGCTTTTGATATTCGATGACTTTCATCTGATCCACTCTCCGGCGGCGCTGACGTTTGCGGAGCAATGCGTACATTTACAGATTCCTCAGGTGTGTATTATCATCATCTCCCGAACGGAGCCCAAGATCAACGCTGTTTCCCTATTCGCGAGTGGCGAGGCCAGCCGGATCACAGAAAATGAGCTACGCTTCACCGAGGATGAGATCGGCGAGTTTCTTGAGCAGAACGACATCTTGTTTTCTACAAAGGATCTTCCGAGGTTTGCTAAGGCTACCCAGGGCTGGGCGCTGGCGGTCAGGCTGCTTTCTTTTGTGTTGAAAAGAAACCCCGACCACCTTGACCAGGCGCTTGTTACCCTGAGGCAGAACATCTTTCAACTATTTGAGGCGGAGGCGTGGGAAACGCTCCAGGTGCCTGTCCAGAAGATACTCGCGCGCTTACCGCTGGTGACTGGCCTGCCGTTTGTGTCGTTGCGTGAAGTGGTGAATGGCAGCTCGTTGCTACAAGGCACGCCGGAACTTGCCTCATTTGTATGGTTCGACAGTTTTACTGGTGATTACCAGGTTCATCCGCTCTATAAGGACTTTGTCAAAAGCAAAGAGGTTGTGCTTTCTGACGAGGAGAAACAGGATGTGTATCGGCGGGCGGCACAGTGGTGTTCCGAAAACGGTTTCTATATGGACGCCGTTCAATATTACGCGAAGTTGGGTCAATATGACTGTGTGGTAGAAGCGCTTTTCTCGTATCCGTTCAAGTTGCCGGTCGATGCCTGTGTCTATTTCCTTGATATTTTAGAGAAGCTTGATCCGGACCACAAAGAACAAAGTGATTTGAATGTGTTGTTCCTGAAGAACTTTTTTGTTCCGCTTCTCCTGTTAGGCGCAAACAGACATGAAGAAGCGCGGCAGCGGTCCCTCGACGCCATCCAGGAATGGGAGCACGACAGCTCGCCTTTTGCCCCAGCCTTCCTGGGTATCGCTTACAGTAATCTGGCGTATATCGATATGTATACCTGTACGATAACTCACCATTATGACGCGCCAAAGTATCTGAAAAAGTCGATTGAATACTTTAAAAAGTCGCCCCTGCCACCAGCTCCGCGCGGCGGGGCGTTTGCTGTTCCTGACATCAGGTCTTATGCCTGTGTGGTTGGGGAAGGGGCGACGCTCGTAGAGCTTGGCCGATTCCTGGAAGCCCTAGGGGAAACAGCTTCTTTGATCGAAGAGGCCTTTCATGATATGTATTACGGGTATGATGATCTGGTCGCTTGCGAAGTCGCTTACTTTAAGAATCAGATCGGTATTGCGCGGACAGCTGCCCATCGTGCGGCGCTTAAGGCTCGTGAGAAAAACCAGTACAGCATCGAGGCGATGGCAAAACACTACCTGCTTTTGATCGCTTTGCAGGAAGGTGATTATCAACTGGTAAAAGAGATGTTCAAGCAGATGCGGGATCAATTGAACAATCCGGATTTCTGGAGCCGTCAGACGTATTATGATCTGGATACGGGCCTTTTTTATGCTCAGATCGGACTTCCCGAGATGGTCCCGACTTGGTTTATCATGGATGAGAGAGAGCAGGCGTTAAAAGTTCGCGTACCGGCAAGAGAGCTAGTTGTTAGTGCTAAATACTACATCGCTTCTAAAGAATATGAGCAAGCTCTTACGATGTTGTGCGCAATGACCCCCCGGGAGCCGCAGGAGCGTTTTCTTTTTGGCGAATTGATCCTGTCGCTTTTAATGGCGGTCGCGAAGATAAAGAATGGTGATGTCGCGGGGGCTCTCGTGGATTTTGAAAAGGCTTGGCAGTTATCATTTGAAGGGGTATTCGAGATGCCCTTTATCGAGCTGGGGAAGGACCTGCATCCCCTGGTCGTTGCTGCGCTGAAACAACCGGACGGTGCTATCCCTGACGAATGGCTTACCATGATCGATCGCAAGGCTTCTGCGTATGCTAAGAAGGCAACCGTGATCAGAAATGCGATAAAGAGAACAGAGGGCATCAAGGAGCCCATCAAGCTGTCGGACCGAGAGCTTAATGTCCTGAAGGATCTGTATCAGGGTCTTTCCCGCGAGGAGATCGCAGCCCATCAGCACCTGTCTATCAACACAGTGAAAAAAGCGATGCAATCGCTTTATATCAAATTGGGCGCGAGCAATGTTGCGGACGCTATCCGGATTGCAATCAAAGACAAACTGATCGAATAAGCTCATGCACAAATGAGCGCCCGGGAACTCTCTTCAGGTCTGCCCGAACGGATTTTGAAGAGGTTTTAATTTTTTTTAGAATTTCTACCCTTTTAGGTGTATCGGAAACCCCCTCTCGCTAATAGAATATAAATGTGATTACTTTACTTGTAATTAGTGTTTAATGGGGGATCGCTTTCGTTAATTGGCAAGCAGCCTTCACACAAAATCAATGCTTATGGTTTTTGGTTGCAGCTCATTCAAAGCGGGAAAAGGAATTCATAATGACACCTAAAGAGCGACGTTTGTCACTACGCCTGCTTTCTATCGCGCTTACGGTTATTCTGGTGATGGGGGGCGTGAGTGTGCTACCAGCTTCTGCAGAGGTGGTCGGTCAGCCAGATGCGATGACTTCGCCTTCGCAGCCCGCCTCCGCAGAGGAGACTCCGACTGTCACAAAAGGCGAGATGGCCCCGGCAGCTCCGACGAGCAAGACCACGGCGGTTTTCAGCACGTTGTTAGGAAGCGTAGGCATGGCGCCTGTTTCAGCGCCGCTTCCGGGCGCCTTCGATATCAGCCAGCCATTAGGCGGGGGATCGATCAATTCCGGCGACACCGGTCTTATCGTTCTTATCGGCGATAACTATTATCAAACCTTTGCCTGGAGCCCGGCTGGTATGACTAGTGCCTTGGCGACCCTAGCTACTCAGTCGGCTGCTTCCCCGGGTGACTATGTGATGTATTTTGGAGGCACGACGGGTTTTACCCTGGCTGCTTCTGACCTTTCTTCTGGCTTTAATCTCCCTAATGTTGGTACCCTGGTGATTACGGGGTCGACGACCGATCCCAATCCCACTACCCCTCAACCGGCCACTGCTGCTCCTACGACGGTCGGTCTTCTTTCTGCTGGTGGGACGGTCAACTTCGGCTGTAACGTTATCATGCGCAACGTTCGCTATAACTTTGCGGGTATCTATATGAACGGCTATGACCTGACACTGGGAAACCAGTCCTGGGCGACCGGCGCCACGACCTATAGTAACGGCGCCAGCTCAGGTACGACGACCGCACAGGGGGCTGATAACACCGCAACGATGACGGTCTGGTCTACCGGTACCGGTGCCGCTATGTTTTATGGCGGCATGAATTCCGGTACGATGAATGGTAACGTAGCTATCACGATTAATAACACCAGTGGCAATGCTTTTAGCATCTATGGCGCGGGTTACGGAACGAGCAGTGCGCCCGCAAACCTGAATGGAAATGCCACGACCACGATCACCGGTATGACTGCTACAGCTACCGGTTCTGGCCTGATGTGCTTTACCGGTGGTACCTACTACGGGAATGTCTCCGGGCAGATCACTAACACCATCTCAGGTCAAGGTTCTCTTGCTACCCTGACTCGAAGCAATTCAACGGCTTGGAGCACCACCCAGTCTGAGTTCGTAGGTGGTTCTTATAGCGGCAACATCGGCACGGCCTCTACTATCGCAGCCCCGCTTACTGATATGACGCATGCGCGCGCTGATGTTGCCACTACCAATGACTATATCATCAAGAGTAATGTCGATACCTCTGCCTATATTTATGGCAGTATGGAGTACACCGGTGGTAACGCCTACGGCGGAGTCATTGATGGCAATGTGACCAGCACCGTTAAAACGGGCACTAATGGCAAAGGTAACATTTCGGCCTTTGATGGCCTGGGTGGTTACAACACCTACTCCGGCGGTACCGGAGGCACCTCTTCCGGTATGGTCGCTGCATTCAGCTTTAGCTCAGTGGATGGCTCGATCAGCGGTTCAGCCGCTGCCATCGTTGCCGCTAAAGCTCAACTTCGTTTTCAGGTTTATGGTAACGTGACCAACATTTTGCGTTCGGGATGCTTTTCTAACTCTGACGGCTACGGCTACTTGAAAGGTACCGGTGTGGGTGGCTACATCGAAGGTAGTGCCTATACAATGGTTGGCACCGAAGGTCTGGTCTGGAAAGATAACTACGACGCTACGACGCCTTATGTCGGGACCGCCAAAGACACCGTGGCCGGTGCTAGTGGCGATATGACCTATATGTACTCCAACAGTCCTTCCGCCGCTAACAACAATAACGGTCAGTTCACGGGCTTTGACCTCTTTGGCAGCGGTGGTAGTCAGGCTGATCCCAGCTGCCAGTTGGTGAACGGCAATACCACTCTGGTGGAATGCAATGTGCGTGCCCGTTGGACCTATGGCGGCGACTGGTGTGCCTGCCAGATCGGTGACAGTCGTGCCGAACTGTGGCGGGGTATCGTCGACACGCTTGAAGGCGCGGGATACGGCGCCAACTCAAATGTCTGGCATGTTGGGAGCAGCTCCGCTAATGTCTATGGCGGCCAGGTGGACTTCTTCTTGTCGGGTAATGGCTGGCAGGATGCGCATGAGAGCGGCAACGCCTCGGTCAACGTCTATGATAACCCGCGCACGCGCATACCGGCGCCGGATGTTAATGGCGCCATCGATTGGCAGAAGCAGGGGGCTTATGTCACGGCGGCTAACGCTGGCAGCGCGGTCATGCCGGGTACCAGCGGCTCAACTATCGAGCCTGCGGTCATCATCAACTGTTCAATAGCTGGCACCTATGGCGGTGGAACTCCCCATACTATTGGCGGGGATACCAACATCACCGTCTATGGCGGTGACTTCTCCGGTACGGCCGGTCATGGTCAGCCAAACGGTTTTTGTACTTCGGCTGCCAATATAGGGCAGGTCTATGGCAATGGCACCATGACGATGGACTTCCGCGCCAACCAGTATGGCTTCGCGATCGAGAAAGGTGACGCAGCCTCTGCCGGGCGTCCATTAAACAACACGACGCCGATAATCGGTACTGATGGTACCCAGACCTTGACGTTGAACATCTTGTCCAGCGCGGCCTCTAACGCCAACCTTAACGGCTTGAATCTTTATGGTGACGCGGCAACAAACGCCACCAATTCAAAGATCGGCACTATCATGATGAACATCAACGCGCCGGGCGCGATAGTCGGTAATGTGTACGCGACAAACTATAGCAATGTTAGCGGCAGTACGCTTCTGCGCAATGTCACCATCAGCTTGATATCTGCCAGCCAGATCGATGGCCTTTCAGGTGGTAGTATCACCGATAACTACACCAACGCGATCGCTTCTGCTTCGGCAGCCTTAAACCCGGCTAAAGCCGCAGTGATTCACGTCGGCCCACAGTCCACTAACCCTTCCAGCATACTCGGTGACTGGGAGAGCGACATCGGCTCTGATGGGTATCCAACCCGCATCAATGTCACGACTAATGGCATCAAAAACTTCACCTCGATGAACGTCACCAAGCGCCTATTGATGGCGGCCGGTAGCGGTAGTATCCTCAACGGCGGCGGCGCGACTGCTTCTGCTACCGCAACTACCATTACCACTAACCACTCTGGTACTTATGACCAGTTCGGTGATGTCACGATCAATAACCAGTCAGGACTTGGCGTCACGGGCTCTAGCAGATTTATCGTCGGCCAACTTAAAGTCAATGGCACCGGGTATGTGGCTTCTACCGGTCTTCCGGCTCAAATAGTGGTCAGCGGCAATAATTTAAGCGCTACTGATGATACCAATAACCTCATTTGGCTTAAGTATGGTACGCAGGCTGCTACCACTATGTCTCCGGCGACTTCTTACTTTGGCATCAATACTGCCTGGCCGATTTTGACCTTTAACTCGTCTACAGTAAATGCCGGCGTAAGCGCCTCTCAGATATCACCAGTTAACCTCACTGGCGTTGATCCCACAACAGGTCAGACCTTTATCGGCGATAACAACGCGCCGGTGGCTACTACGGGGACGATCAGCTACGGTAACGGCGTAGCAATCCCAGGCTCAGTCTATCGTTGGACCGTCAATGCGACGCCTGGTACCGGCAAAGGAGCGATCTCGTACAGCGTTTTGGGAAGCCCGATTATCGGGACTACACTACCGGTGTCTGGCACGCTTGACATCTTCGGGTCAAGCCAGCCCGACACGCCTTCACAGTCTGGCTCGATAGCTATCCCTTCGAGTAAAGGCATTCTGCCCACTTTCAGCTTCATTCCGACGACTCCTTCCTGGGGCGATGGTGTCACGATACAGCGTTCCGACCACTATATGACTACGCCTGCGGGCGCTAATGACCACTCGATTCCAGCACAGACTCTAGCCGCCTATCAAAACATACCGTCTGCTACCCAGACCTGGATGCCGACGACAGATGATACGGCTTACAGCTTTGATATCAACGCGCAGTTCTCCGACACTTCAGAGGTCACGGCAAAGTCCGTTGTCTTGACCCAGAGCCAGGCTCAGGCCATCATCACCCAAGACGGTGTGGCGGTCGCTACCTCTGCTATGGGGCGTCCGAACTTCGGCCTGGCTTTATCCACGCCGCTTTCTGGTATTTTGTCTCAGTTAGCGCTTCCTCTCGGCTCGCTTTCTTATAGAACGATCCCGGTGACTTGGACGGCCGGAGACGGCGCCACTCCTGCCCAGTCGATCACGGTAGATATCGTGGTCGTCCCTGATGGCTCTACTATCAGCACGGATGGCTCGGCGGTACTGATAGCAAATGATGCTACGGTGAGTGTTTCTCAAGCGCAGATGATTACCGACCAGCCTAAGCTTGACGCCTATACGGGCGCGCAAGTACTCGCTCTCAGCGTGCCGACGACAACGACCCCGGGCACGGTCACCACATCAGCCGCCCTGCTTACTGATTCAGCGGCTCAGATCGCGACGATCTCGGGCGTCTCGGGTGCGACCGGTCTACTGACGGTGCCTTTGGCTTATGGCTACAGTTATACGGACGCTACGGGTGCGGTACAAGACCTTGCCCGAGACGTCACGCTGACGATTCAGGGCTTTGGCACGTTGACCATTTCTAAAACGGTGACGGGGCGTTTTGGTAACCGGAGTAAGCTGTTCGACTTTGTAGTGACTTTGCGGGATGGCGCCGGCGTTCCGCTAAGCGGATCGTTTGACTATACGGGCTCTGTGATCGCCCAAGATTCGCAAGCGCAGGCCCCCGCTGACGGCACGTTGACGCTGGTGGACGGAAGCGCTCCCTTTATGCTGAGCAACGATCAGGCTATCACGATCAAGGGCGTTCCGGTGGACTCCTACATTCAGGTCGTCGAGACGACCTCAACTCCTGATGTGTATACGACCTTCTTTGTGGATAGTGACAACCCCGGTGTTCAGGTTGTCGGAAACAATACGACCTCAATGCTCATGGACGGTACGACTCGTACGTTCGACTTTACCAATGCTTATACTACCGAGGCGGCCTCGGGTCTTGACCTGGGTATCATGTGGACGGCGCTTTTGCCGATCATCCTGACGCTGCTCTTCCTGGGAGGCGCCCTTCTGATCGTTAAGAGAAACCAGAAGAAGGGAGGGCAGACCGCATGAGCACGCAAACTCACCTAGAAAAGAACCGTTCTCTGCCGAGTGCTCCTTCGACTTGGCGTTCGGTAGGGAGCGACCTTGGTAACCTGGGGATAAAAGCCGTTGTGGTTGCTCTGGTCTTCGTGCTGATCTTCACTTGTGTCTGCGGGCTGCGGCGCAACACTGACCCCGGCATGACGCCTTCGGTCAAAGATGGTGATCTGGTGGTGTTCTATCGCCTGAATAAGGATTATACCGTTGATGATCTGGTCTTACTGAAATACCGGGAACAGGACCAGGTACGCCGTGTGATCGCCAAGGCGGGAGACACCGTTGATATCACCGCGGATGGTTTGATGGTGAACGGAGCGCTCCAGCAGGAGCTGGGGATCTCTCAGAAAACCGAGCGCTACGCAGCGGGGGTATCTTTCCCGCTCACCGTAGGGAAGGGTCAGGTGTTTGTGCTTGGGGATGCCCGCGAGAACGCGACTGACAGCCGCCTCTATGGCCCCGTAAAGATCGATGACACGTTTGGAAAAGTAGTCACTCTGATACGAAAGAGGAACTTATGAGAAAACGCTTCCGCTGGGTTTGCTCAGGCTTGCGCCACGTAATGCTCGAATGAGAATAATCATAGGCAAGAGCGCGACGAACGTTGTCGCTTCATCGTGCGTCTTCTTGCTTATGTTGATATACCGATGAGAAAGAGAAAATTTCCCAGAAAGGAATGGACATGTCAAAAACAACTAGAATGCTTGTAGCTTTCATGCTGGTATTCGTACTGGCGCTTTCAGGCGCTTCCGCAGCCTTTGCTACGGGCCTCAATAGCGACGGCGCTGCTGTTTCTGCTAATCAGACATCGCTTCAAGCGGCCATTACCAAGATCCTGCAAGTACCCGCAGGCACCACCGTGCCAACTGCTGATTTTCAGTTCACGGCAACGCCGCTGACTGTTGATGGTGAGGCGTATGCAAGCGGAAATATGCCCGCGTTGAGCCCCGTCGCATTGAGCATCTCGTATCCAGGCCCCACGGGCGTGCCATCAGGCAATACGACGAACTACACCCAGGAAAGTACCGACCTGTTTGCAAACGTTACCTTCCCACATGCAGGTATCTATGTGTACTCGATCGAGGAGACCAAGAACACCTATGCCTCTACAAATCCTGCGATAACCGAGACCATGACCTATTCGAACGCCGAGTATCAGCTGACGGTCTACGTGGCTTATAATGAAACGGGCGATACTTATGTATATGCCCTGGGTGACAAGGTCATCACGGCAGATAACAGCGACCAGGAGACCGGCGACAAGCTTGACCCGACGCTGGGTGGCGATGGTGAGAACTATACCACCAGCCAGATGACCTTTACCAATACCTATGTTAAGACCAACAGTAGTGATCAGCCCGAGAACCCTAACTACCCGGGAACCCCTGATCCGACAAACCCTGCCAATACCACATTATCTGTCAGCAAGAACGTTGCGGGTAACTTTGCCAGCAGGGACTTCTTTTTTAATTACAGCATGACGGTCAACGCGCCAACGGTCATCTATGATCCATCTGACGCTTCAGCGACCGCTCCGGTTTATCATGCTTATATCATGGAGGGCAACACGGTTGTTAACGCTACTCCGATTACGTTCACTTCTGGTGATCCGACTCCTGTCACCTTCCAGCTTAAAGCGGGGCAGCATCTGGCCTTTGTTGATACTCCAGTCGGCACGACCTACACCGTGACCGAGGCGGCTGCTGCGAACTACATCGCAACGGCAAGTGTCACTACGGCTGGCGCCAAGGTCGATGTTGTCGACCCGAACAATGATGGTGGCGCTAATGAGGCGCTTACTACCGGCGTCCAGCTGGTGGGCGATGCGGCGAACAGCGCCGACTACCTCAATACGTACAATATCGTTAGTCCTACCGGCGTCATCATGAACAACCTGCCGCTTATCGGCATGGTTGTCCTGGCTGCTGCGGCTTTGGCTGCGTTCATTGTGACAAAGGCCCGTAAGCATAGGAATGCTGGAGTTCAGGCATAACAAGGCTCTGAGCAGAGTCTAAGCCTGGACCAGAGGGACCCACATGAGTGTAGCAATCAACATCAGCAAGAACGCGATCCGGCTCACGAGCAGCGTGATAAGCCTGTTCGTACTGGTAGCTATCATGCTCATGCTCGCCTTTGGCGGCTACACTCAGTGGGATGCCTCTCAGGTATACCGGGCGGCGGATGCCGAGCATTTCGCAAAGTATAAACCAACTACCGCGAACAAGGGGCTAACCTTCAAGGAGCTTCAGGCGATTAATCCAGAGGTGTGCGCCTGGCTGACAGTATACGGGACTCATATCGACTATCCAGTGACGCAAGCCAGCGATAATATCAAGTACATCAACACTGATGCGACGGGCCAGCATTCTCTTTCTGGCAGTCTCTTCCTGGACAGTAGCAATGCCAAAGATTTCAGCGATTTTGCCTCGATTATCTTCGGGCATCACATGGAAAAAGACACCATGTTTGGTGAGATCGCCTTCTTTGGGCAGAAGAGCTATTTCAATGACCGGCGCTACGGGACCCTGTACTATGGGGGTAAGCGGCATGGTCTGGAGTTCTTCGCGTTCATGCACGTAGACGCCTATGACAGTACCGTGTATCACACCAAATTTACTGGAGTGACCGCACGGCAGACCTACCTTGACGGGATCGAGCGCCGGGCGCTTAATCTACGCGAGGGAGTAACAGTATCAACGGATGATCGACTCGTATTGCTCTCTACGTGTTCGGAAGATTCAACTAATGGACGTGATATTTTGGTTGGCAGGATCACCGATCAGGTCCCGGCTGATCCGTTTAAGACAGATGACGCGCAAAAGAAACCCAGAACCTTGGTGGACAGCCTTTCTGGTTGGTGGACACAGCTGCCCTTAGGGGCCAGGATCGCTCTGATCGCGTTACCGCTCCTGCTGGTCTTTTTGCTGCTGATCCTTCTTCGCAGGAAAAAGCGCGCCCCCAGAGAGGAACAAATCTCGATGCGCAATGAAAGAGATAACTAAGAATGGATAAGATGAGATTCACTATAAGAACTGCGCCGAACAGGCGACGGGATGCGGGGCTGCTATCGCTTGCTCTGGTGTTGGTCCTGATCGTTCTTGCAAGTGCCCTAATGACTCCCCGCGCAGCGCAAGCGGCTGAACCAACTCAGGTCCCCCTGACGGTCGCTCAGGTCCTGAGTAGTGATGGTTCCGCGGCGGCGCCCAAGGCGATGTTCACGTACAGCATGACCGCGCAGGATCCCACAACGCCTTTGACGAAGGGAAGCAACGGAAACAGCTATGACTTTACCGTTACCGGGA
>Ga0123354_10012668_pt1 | contig 13065 bp, 12 predicted proteins | sample TergutLab28metaG_2_FD_97872 | JGI IMG/M metagenome (GOLD analysis project Ga0123354, IMG submission 97872) | Labiotermes labralis P4 segment gut microbial communities from Petit-Saut dam, French Guiana - Lab288 P4 | ecosystem: Host-associated > Arthropoda: Insects > Digestive system > Gut ...
CTCGACACTGACCGACTGCCCAGCCCTCACGATGGTGGGCTGAGCAGCGGCGCCGACCAGGATCACGTCGGAGGGCAGCAGGGTCATCACCGAGGAGACGAAACTCACCACGTCTTGGAGGTCAGCGACGAGGTCTTTGGTCGACATGGTCACCCCGGTTTCGTCCACCATAGTGACGATCTTCACCGCGGAGATTTCCTCCAGACTCAGATGGGTGACGATCCACGGGCCCAGCGGAGTGAACGTGTCCCACGACTTGGCCAGCCCCCAGGGCAGCCCCGGTCTGGTCAGATCGCGGGCGGTGACATCGGCGCTGACGGTGTACCCGAACACCACCTCGGGCACGCGCTCGGGGGGAACCGAGCGGCAAATACGGCCGATGATGATCGCCAGTCGGCCCTCCACCACGGTGTCCGTGCTGATGGCCGGAATCTGGATCGCCTCGCCCGGCCCGATCACCGACGTGTTGGGCTTGAGAAACAGGGCCAGTTTGCTGCCTGCCCCCGACGACGAAGGGTGTACGGCCGTGCATTCAGGTTCAACGCCGATCACCTTCGAGCGTGGCAGGAGCGGGGAGAGCAGACGTACATCGGCGAGTTCGCGCCGTACTCCTGCCAACTTCACCGACCCTGACAACGGATCTCCGGTCAAGTCCGACACTGTATCGGGATTGCCAGTCCCGTCGGTTTCCAGTTCCACCACCCCGTACCGGATCGTCCCGTCCACCGAGTACCGCGCAATTCTCATGGTCCCACCTTAACTTAACCTGAATGCACCGACCCATTGCTGCTCCGCAACCCTATATGGGCGCCCTGGCCCCATCGCCAACGTTCAACTTCACGTCCAGTCTGCCTTCACGCCACCCACTGACCCATCGCACCTCTACAGTGTCGCTACTCGTGGCCAAGGTGGATCCAGACTGAGGGAACCGACATTACCCGCAGGAACCCCGCACTCAGGAGATGAGGGCGTAGGTGTACGCGTCGGCCAGGGCCTCCCAGGAGGCCTCGATGATGTTCTCGCCAACACCCACTGTTGTCCATGTCCTGGAACCGAGACGGGTGTCGATCAACACACGCGTGGTGGCATCGGTGCCGCGCCCGTTGTCGAGGAGGCGTACCCGATAGTCGATCAGTTCCGTGTCGGCCAGTTGGGGATAGTGTGGAATGAGTGCCTCGCGCAGCGCCTGGTCGAGCGCATTGACCGGACCATTTCCCTCGCCAACATAGGGCTTGGTGGACTCATCGTCGAAGCCCACGCGCACCACGGCCTGGCTGACCTCGTCCTGGTCTGTGTACACCCGCCATGAGACGATCTGGAACGGCAGAACGAGAGTGCCGAGTTCGTCGCGGACCAGCAGGTCGAACGAGGCGTCGGCCGCTTCGTACGAGTACCCGGCCGCCTCACGTTCCTTGACCCGTTTCGACAACCGGGTAGCCATTTTCTTATCCGTCACCTGGTGGCCCAGTTGCTCGGCCTTGATCTGGATGTTGGCGCCACCGGCGAGTTCGGAGATGAGCATCCTCATGTCGTTGCCGACCAGAGCGGGATCGATGTGCTGGTAGAGGTTGGCGTTGACTTTGATAGCCGAAGCATGCAACCCTGCTTTGTGGGCGAAGCTGGACACCCCGACGTACGGCTGCCGCGCTTGGGGCACCTGGTTGGCGATCTCGGAGACCGAATGGGAGATACGGGTGAGGTTCCGTAAAGCCTCGTCTGTCACGATGTCCCAGCCGTGCTTCAGTTTCAGACTGCCGATCAGAGTGATCAGGTCGGCGTTACCAGTCCGCTCTCCATAACCATTCATAGTTCCCTGGATGTGAATGACGCCCGCGTCGACACCAGCCAGAGTGTTGGCCACCGCACAGCCGGTGTCGTTATGGCAGTGAATGCCGAGCGGAATGTCCAGTTTCTTCACGTCGTCGACAATCTCGCGTATCTTGATGGGAAGCATGCCGCCATTGGTGTCGCACAAGACGACCACCTCGGCCCCCGCCTCGACAGCGGTCACCGCGGCCATTTTCGCGTAAACCGGATTTTCCAAGTACCCGTTGAAGAAATGCTCACAATCGACGAACACCCGGCGACCCTGAGCACATAGGTACGTCACCGTGTCGCGGATCATCTCCAAATTCTCTTCCAGCGTCGTCTTCAGCGCCTCGTAGACGTGCCGGTCGTGTGACTTAGCCACCAGGCAGATGACTTCGGTGTTCGCGTCGAGCAGGGCCTGTGTCAGCGGATCGGTCGCCGCAGTTAGGCCAACCCGACGAGTTGCTCCGAAGGCGACCAGTGTCGAGTTCTTCAGGTGCAGTTCGCGCGACGCGATGTCGAAAAATTCCGTGTCAGCCGGGCTCGCCCCCGGCCAGCCACCCTCGATGAAGGTCACACCCAGTTCGTCCAGCAGTCCGGCCACTCGCAGCTTGTCGTGGACGCTCAGATGCAATCCCTCTTGTTGTGTGCCGTCGCGCAGCGTGGTGTCGTACACATGAAAAGGCTCGGGGCGAGCCAACCGTACCAAAGGGGCCATTGTTCAGTCCGTAATCTTATGCATCCAGCCGTAGGGATCCGCCGCGCGGCCCCACTGAATGTCGAGCAGAGCCGTCCGGATCGCGCGCGTGACCTCACCCACCGGTGATGTCAGAGGCATCACCTCCACCTCGCCGTCAGTCTGGTGGAGGAGCTTTCCGATGGCGGATACCACTGCGGCGGTCCCACACGCGAACGCCTCGACGATATCGCCTTCGACGATCCCCGCGAACAGTTCGGACAACGAGATCGGGCGTACGTCCGGAGTCAGTCCGAGGCTGGGAGCCAGGGTGAGAATCGCGTCGCGCGTGACCCCTTCCAGAATCGTTCCCGCTGTGGGAGGGGTGATCAGCGCAGAGTCAGCGGTGACCGCGAAGAAGTTCATGCCCCCGAGTTCCTCCACCCATTCGTGACTGGCCGCGTCGGTGAACAAGACCTGAGAGCACCCGTGTTCGGCCCCCTCGCGTTGGGCTGCCAGCGCCGACGCATAGTTCCCGCCACATTTGGCCGCGCCCGTGCCGCCGTCGCCCGCGCGCGAATACGTCGTCGTGACCCAGATGTCCACCGGTGTCATCCCATCGGACAAGTACGGAGCAGCCGGCCCCCCGATGACGGCGTACGTCGCCCGAGCCGCCGACCTCACACCCAAGAACTGTTCATTCGCAAAAATGAACGGGCGCATGTAGTAGCTCTTCTCCCCATCGCCGTTGGGGACCCAGTCCTTGTCGACGGTCATCAGCGCGTACACCGATGTGAGGAAGTCCTCTTCGGGCAGCGACGGGAGGTCGAGCCTGCGACACGACTGGATCATCCGCCGGGCGTTCATCTCTGGCCGGAAGAACCACAGGCTGCCGTCGTCATGGCGATAGGCTTTCAGTCCTTCGAAGACCTCCTGGCTATAGTGCAAGACCGCTGTCCCCGGCATAATGTCGAAATTGCCATAGTTCTCGATCTTGGAGTCCTGCCATCCCGCATCCGCGGTCCAGGTGGCCACAGCCTGATGGTCGGAAAAGTACTTCACGAATCCCGGGTCTCGCAAAATCTCAACCAATTTCTCAGGGGAAGTGCGGTGTGTCCCAGGGACGAGGTCGAAGGATAGAGACATGTGCTCAGCGTACCTCCCAGGACCCCCTCTAGACGCTCTGTTCACATTCCGGGGTCGGGGCTCGCACGCAGCACACTTGCCGTCTCGGCAGGCAAGCCGGGCTTGTCCGAACGTGGGCGAGCCCTAGGCTGATGAGCATGAGCGAATTGATTGCAGTCATCCCAGGCGACGGCATTGGACCAGAGGTTATCGAGCAAGCCACCCGAGTCGTCGACCACGTCCATCCAGGTCTGAGATTCGAAACCTTCGACCTGGGCGCGGACCACTGGCAGACCACAGGCGAGGTGCTCAACGATGAGACTCTGGCACGGTTGGACACCGCCGACGCGATCCTGCTCGGTGCCGTCGGTGCGGCCCCAGGCTCGACAACCATCCCCTCAGGCCTGTTGGAACGCGGTTTGCTGCTGAAACTCAGGTTCGCTTTCGACCATGCGGTCAACCTGCGGCCCTCAAAGCTGTACCCCGGCGTCCCGACCCCGCTCGCCGACTCTGTCGTGGCGGGTGCCACCATCGATTTCGTGGTCGTGAGAGAGGGCACCGAAGGCCTGTATTGCGGCAACGGAGGTGTTGTCCGCGCGAACACCCCCCAGGAGATCGCCACCGAGGTCAGCGTCAACACTGCCTATGGGGTGGAGCGGGTCGTCCGGTACGCCTTCGGGCTGGCCCGCACCCGTCGCCGCCACCTGACTCTGGTCCACAAGCACAATGTCCTGGTCAATGCCGGTGGTTTGTGGCGTCGACTCGTCGCCGAAGTCTCGGCCGAGTTCCCCGACGTGACCCACGACTATCTCCACATCGACGCTGCGACTATTGCTCTTGTCACCAACCCTGACCGTTTCGACGTGATCGTCACCGATAACCTCTTCGGGGACATCCTCACCGACGAGGCGGCGGCCGTGACAGGTGGGATCGGACTGGCGGCCAGTGCCAATCTGAACGTCGCGGGAACCCATCCATCCATGTTCGAGCCCGTCCATGGATCGGCTCCGGACATCGCCGGCAAGTCGCTGGCCGATCCGCGAGCAGCCATCTTGTCGGCGGCGATGATGCTCGACCACTTGGGCCACTGTGAGGACGCAACGGCCATCCGTGAGGCAGTGGAGGCGGATATCGCTGCGGCGACCTTTGAGGCACGCTCAACATCGGACATCGGCCACGCGATCCTGGAAGCCATCGGCTGACCGGGTTCATTCCATCTCCCGAAGACCCACACGCTGTCACCTAACTGAGTCGTCCTCATCCCGCAGGCCTCGGATTAGCGTTGTTCACAGCTGTCGCCATCACTCCGAATCGTCCTCATCCCGCGGGTCTCGGTCGGGTCGATCGAGTTCATCCACTCCCACATCCGAGTCGTCTTCATCCCGCAGGCCTCGGGCTCGCGTCGTACCCACCCCTCCTGACTATCACAGGCACACCGCTCATTTCTCGACACCCCGGAGGTGACACAAGCAATCGTCGTGTTAGAATGCCACATGGATAACCATGACGAACGTGTGCGTCACCTTGTCCCTCCTATCGATGAGTTGTGGGGTGCCTTGGAAAGCGACGACGATCTGATCACGGCTGATGAGATCGCGTTGGTCGACGCACGGTTGTCAGCGTGGCGAGAGAAGGCAACAGAGTGCGTTCCGTGGGAGAGGGTCAGCGCATACATCACCTCGCGCCCGAAGACGCCTATCAAGTCCTCTTGACACTTGAAGCCACCGATGACCTCGAAACCGGTCTGGCTGAGAACCTGAAACGGGGTTCCAACTTCTTGACCAGGTTCACCGAGGATGTCTGGCGGGCGATCGAAAGAATTTCAGTCCTTCCTCACTTGGCGCGAGTCCATCATGGCCAGGTACGGGTCACAGCGCTCACAGGATGCCCGTACCGGATCTGGTACATCCTCGACAATGAAACGCGTCAGGCGATCCTGATCGCCCTGGTTGCTGTGACACACCCTGGTCCTGACGTGGAATGGACCCCGCAGCCCCGCAGGACGATCTGGTGGAGCCACATGCCCTATCTGCCTCCCTTGTTGCCCGAGCCCTATGAGGACGACACACCGCAGTCCCCACCCTGGCAGGAAGAAGACGACCAGTGGTGGCAAACGAGGATGGGACCACGGCAGCCATGAGGGCATGGCATGTGGGGCCGTTCCTTTCCCACCGGCTAGGCCACGCGGCGCAACAAGGCGCAGAACATGGCGTCGGTGCCATGCCTGTGGGGCCATAACTGGATGAATCGGGGATCCGAACTGGCGCTGACCCCGGGCACTCCTGGGAGGTGGGCAGGGGCATTGAGTATCTCGATTCCGTCGCGGCCCATGACCACTTCGGCTGTCTCAGCCACGTGCGGGGAGCAGGTCACGTAGGCCACCACTCCCCCTGGCACCACTGATTCACACGCGCGATCCAGCAGTGTTCGTTGCAGGGCGACCAAACTCGTCAAGTCCGAAGGAGTTTTGCGCCACCGGGCTTCGGGGCGGCGTCTCAATGCGCCTAACCCCGTGCACGGAGTATCAAGCATGACCCGGCTGAAGCGCGATCCCCACGCCGGGGCACGTCCATCGGCGACCATGACTAACGCCGGTCCCGGATACCCCTTGAGGGCATCAGTCACCAACCGAGCCCGATGCGGGTGGATGTCAGCGGCCACCACGTGTTCCAAGCGTTCGCGAGCCAACCCGGTCAGCAGCGCAGCCTTGCCACCTGGACCCGCGCACATGTCCAACCATGGGCCCCCCGGCGCATCAACCCTCGCCAAAACCCCCGCGACAAGCTGGGATCCCTCGTCCTGGACCCCAGCCCTGCCATCTCGGACGGCGGGCACCTCCCACGGATCGCCTCGCCTGGCCACCCCCCATGCAGAGTACGCAGTCGCTTCACCCCCGGAAACGAGCAATTCGTCCCGTGTCATCAACGTCGGACGTACTGCCAACGTGGGCAGCGGCGGACGGTTGTTGGCCTCCAGTGCTTCAGCCAACTCCGCCTCAGGCAAACAGGCCGCGTAAGCGTCGACGATCCACGACGGATGACAGGTCCGCACCGCCAAAGACTGCTCAGGGTCCATCCCCTGGGTCAACAGGTCCAGCCACTCGTCCCAATCGCGCCCGGCGACCCGCCTCAAGATGGCATTGACCACCCCCGCGACGCGGTGACCGATCTGATCTTTGGCCAGCCCCACCGAACTGGACACTGCCGCATGGGCGGGCACCCTCATTCTGAGCAGTTGCTGGGATCCGAGTCTGAGGACATCGACCACCGCCGGCTGAAGGGTGCGAAGTTCGCGTCCGGCCGCCATTTCGATCACCTGGTCCAAGGTCCCCTGGTTGCGGCAGACCCCATAGACGAGTTCGGTGACGAACCTGGCGTCGTCGGAGGATAACCGGGCCCTGGCCAAGACCTCATTGACCACCAGGTTCGCATAGCCCGAGGACCGAATACCTGCCAGAGCGGCGAACCCCGCCTCACGTGCCGTGGTCGTCACCGAATAGTCACGCAAGGCGCACTCCCGGTTTCCAAGCCCCTCGCGCCCACTCGGCCCCCGACATGGGTTTCTTGCCAGAGGGAACCACATGGATCAGCTCAATCCATCCGTCGCCCACACGGCAGTACAAGGCTTTCTTCGTCGCCCACAATGACCCCGGGGTACTCTCAGCTCCGATTGCGGCCTGGAGTCCATCCGCCCCTGCCGATCGTAGGATCTCGAATCGGTCAGAACCCGCCGCATCCTCCAGGCCCTCCACCACTGCTGCCCGCAGAATCTTGAATCTGTCTGAGCCCAGGAGCGCCCAAGCCCCGGGATCGGGGCTCATGGCCCTGACCCGGCGCACGATGTCGTCACCGGATTGCCCCATCGTCAACCGGGCCTCGTCCGCGGTCACTTTCGGCGCCAGGCTCACCCCCTGATCACGCTGTTCGCGGGGCTGATCTGACCGACCGAGGTTCTCGACGACCTCCGCCATCGCCTCGGCCCCCAGGACCGACAGCCGTTCCAACAGGTCCCCTGCCGTTTCACCCGGGTCGACATCCACCTCACGCTGGAGGAAAACCGGCCCGGCGTCAAGGGCCTTCACCAAACGGAAGACAGTGACGCCGGTGCGAGCACACCCGTCCAGGAGCGCCCGTTGCACGGGAGCCGCACCCCGATAGGCCGGAAGTAAGGAAAAATGAAGATTGATCCAACCAAAGCGGGGAATGTCGAGAAGTTCTTGTGTGATCAGCCCGCCATACGCGACGACAGGACAACAGTCCGGTTCCAGTTGGCGCACGAGCGCGACGAATTCCGGATCGCGAAGCTTGCTCGGAGTCAAGACCTCGATCCCGCGGGCCTGGGCCCACTGCCCGACTGGCGAAGGGACCAAGCGCGAACTGCGCCCCTGAGGCGCGGGCGGGCGTGTCAGCACCGCCATGATCTGGTGTTCCTGGCTCAGCCGGTCGAACACTGGCAGCGCCGTGGCAGGCGTGCCCGCGACAATGAGTCTCATCATCCTCCCAGCCAATCCGGATCGAGTCTGACGCCGAGCCTACCTGGTTTGCCGCCTTGCCAGCGTCGGGCGGTCATCCCGGCGAGCAAGCTGGCGAACTCAGACCCCCGGGACGCTGGAACTCGGGCCAGAAGCCGGAAGTCTTCGGAATCGATTTCTTGGACCGGTCCGAGCAATTCGACGTACCCTGCCTGCCCCAGGGCGCGTCCAGCCTCCTCCACTGCCGCCTGCTCCCCGCTAAACGCCGCCATCCTCGTGGCAGGAGGAAACCCGGCCTGTCGCCGGTCTTCCAGTTCCCGACGGGCGAAACCCACCGGGTCAAGCCGCAACACCGCCTGAACGGCACGGTTCTGGCTCGGACCGACCACCAGGACAGCACCTGAATCCCGACCAGGTCTGACCAGGGAAATCACCGCCATCCAGCGGCGTACTGCCTCTTCTTCCACCCGGATATCCCCCCGGGCGAGGAAGCCCGCCGCGTCGAGGATCACCGCCGCGGCGTATCCGCCGTCCACGTCCGGCTCGCATCCCGGAGTCGCGATGACGATCGCCGGGGTCGTAGGCACCTTGGTCAGCCGAGTGGTGGAATCCGATCGGAGCACCTCGGCGTTCTTGAAGGAACTGGCCAGTTCTTCGGCAGTCCGGGCAGACCCGACCGTCACAGCCCACCATCTCTTGCTCCCACACGAACAGGTCCACCCCTCAGCCGAGCGTCCACACACCTGACAGGAAACCTGATTGGCCGCCTTCTCCTCCAAGCCGCCCCCGCATTGGCACCGGGCCACCTGCCCGCATCGCGGACACAGGAAGTTGCGCCGATGGCCAACCCACGGCACCCACACCAGCACTGGACCCTCCGACAACCCTGCTTGGAGCACGGCGAACGCGTCATGTGGCAGTCTCGACGTTCGAGCCGCCACGTCCCGGCCTAAGCTCCGGTCCTCCTGAGAAGCCACCCTGACCGCCGGAGTACGCACACCAGCCGGCCCCCGGACTGGTCCGATCTCGCGCAACCATCCTTTTTCAACCCAGTTCTGGATCTGGGCAGACCGCGAGTGCGACGCGAAGACCACCGCTGCCCCACACTGGGCAGCCCTGATGGCGACGATATCCCGCAGAGCCGGATAAGGAACGCGCGGTTCGGCGTTCGACCCATCAGCCTCATCCCATACTGCGATCAGCCCCAGGTCTCGTACAGGGGCATACACAGCCGCCCGTGTGCCCACCACCACCCGGGCCTGACCTCGCACAGCGGCCAGAAAGGCGCTGTACCGAGCCTGAGGTCCCTTGTCAGCAGTCAGTGTGACAACCCGCTGGCCCCCAACCACCGGTGCAATCGACGCTAAGCCCGAATCCACCGATCCATGGCTGCTGCGCGACCCTGTGGAGGCACGCTGGCTCGCCGGTCGGCGCTCAACAGACATCCAGTCTGCCCTCACGCCACCCGCCGACCCATCGCACCCCCACAGTGTCGCTCGCGACACCAGCGATCGGTGGATTCGGGCGAATACCCGAGCACAATCCTTGGCATCCGGAACCAACACAACCACTGACCGCCCACTGGCCAACGTGTCGGCCACCAGTCCCGCCAGCCCTCCAGCCCAATCCCCGATACGCTCGGCGACAGGTGACAAGGTCCACGACACACGGGGAGACTGTCCCCGCCGCAACGCCTCCTTCAGACCGGTTCCACCTGGATAATCATCCAGCGATGTCGAAGTCGAATCAGGTGCCACGAGCCCATCCGAGCCTTGATCGTCGGACCCGGGATCGCTGGACTCCCGACCATCCCACACCAGGTGACCCACCACCGGACCAGTAGGCATGGTTTGACCCGACGCCAGGTCATCATCCGACTGGCCTGCGCGTCCATCACCTACTTTCCCCAGATTGTCAGACCCAGAGGCGAACTTGTCATCCTGATCAGCGACAGCCCCGGGTTCTGGTGGAGACGAGTGCTCTGGCTTGCGTTGTTCCGCCCTGGCGTATCGCGGTGGAATTGCCAAGCGTGCCACGTCCATGAATGTTCCCGCGCAATGGTCGGCGACGGCTCGGATCAGCTTCACCGATTCTTCTGGCAGGACCACTTCATCGGAAACGATCGTGGCCAGGCTGACCAACTTGTCCTGCTCGCTGGACTCGGCCAACCCCACCACGAAGCCGGGCAACCGGCGGCCATGGAAACCCACCTTGACCCGGATTCCCGGCTTGATCCTGTCTTCCCACTCGGGTGGGACAACGTAGTCGAAGGTGCGGTCCAGGTGTGGAACGCCCACATCGACGTAAACCTGAGCGATCACGGTCAGCCACGCACAGCGGCTGCCAGAGCATCGGCTCGATCTGTCTTCTCCCAGGTCATGCAGTCCAACTCACGACCGAAATGTCCGTAGTTGGTGACCTGGGAATAGACCGGGCGCAGCAAGTCCAAGGCCTCGATGATGGCCCTGGGGCGCAGATCGAAAGTGGCCTGCACGGCGTCGCGAATCTGGTCTTCGGACACGCGGGCAGTGTTGAAACAGTCGACGTACAACCCGACCGGATGGGCCCGCCCGATCGCGTACGCCACCTGGACCTCGCATCTGTCCGCCAATCCGGCGGCCACAACATTCTTCGCCACCCACCTCATGGCATAACTGGCCGACCGGTCCACTTTCGAGGGGTCCTTGCCGGAGAAGGCCCCGCCACCGTGACGTGCCATTCCTCCGTACGTGTCGACAATGATCTTCCTCCCCGTCACCCCGGCGTCCCCCATGGGACCGCCAGTCACAAAGGAACCAGTCGGATTGACAAAGACATCGGTGTCAGCCAGACCGAACCCGCAGATGTCGACCACCGGCTCGACTACGTGCCGGATGATGTCAAGGCTGATCTCCTGGCTTGTCACCCCGGGGTCGTGTTGGGCTGACACCACGATGGTCTCGACTGCTTGAGGAACCCCATCGACATACCGGATGGTCACCTGGGTCTTGCCATCCGGGCGCAGGTATTCCAAAGTCCCGTCCTTGCGGACCAGGGCCAGCCTCTCGGAAAGCCGGTGAGCCATGTGGATGGGCAGCGGCATCAAGGTGTTCGTCTCCCGACAGGCGTAGCCAAACATCAACCCCTGATCCCCGGCACCTTGCAGGTCGTAAGCATCCTGGGAACCGTCTCGGGATTCTCCGGCCCGGTCAACCCCTTGGGCGATGTCCGGCGACTGATTCCCGATCGCCACCATTACCCCACAAGAGTTCCCGTCGAAACCGACTTTCGAGGAGGAATAGCCGATGTCCAAGACAGTGTCTCGTACGATCTGTGCGACATCCGCATATCCCTGCGTGGTCACCTCTCCGGCCACCACCACAGCCCCGGTGGTCAGCAGAGTTTCCACTGCCACCCTGCTGGATGGGTCCTGGGCCAGAAGAGCGTCCAAGACCCGGTCAGCGATCGCGTCCGCCATCTTGTCGGGATGACCTTCCGTGACAGATTCCGACGTGAACAGTTTCTCCATCTGGCGCTCCTTAATCTGGGTGATGAGACTGTCGCGCCCCTGGCCACGATCTGCAGTTACGCGGTCACGTCATCGACAGCACTGCGCCACTTGTCACAGTGTTCATCTCATTCTCAACATACCGCAGTGGTACGACAAATTTTCCTGGGGTTTTCCGGGCAACTGTTGACAACCAGCGCGCGCCGGTGGCTGATCACAGATCGGTGTCAGCGAAAGGATTGGTGAAATCGAAGGCAGACTCTTTCAGCGCTTCCTCACGGGCAGCCGCTTCGGCCTCAGGATCAATCTCCTGGCACTCCAACAGCCCGGCGTCGATCTCTCTCAACGCGATGGACAATGGCTTCTCCTGGGAATTGGCGTCGACCAGCGGGCCGACATTCTCCAATAGGCCCTCGCCGAGTTGCGAATAGTACGCATTGATCTGACGGGCGCGCCGTGCTGCGAACAGGACGAGACGATATTTCGAATCCACCTTGCCCAACAACTCGTCGATCGGGGGATTCGTGATGCCTTCTTGCACATTCGTCATGGGTGAGTGTCCTTTTCCATTCGTTCGTCCGGTGGCCCCACAGAGCCCAGACCGATCAAGTTTACCAACTCTGCTACGGCAGACGCCACTTCATGGTGCACGATCACATGATCGCACTGATCCATGAACTCCATCTCGTCGCGGGCGGTCGCCAAACGGCGCTGGACGACTTGTTCGGATTCTGTTCCGCGCCCACGCAACCGCCTCTCCAACTCCTCCCAAGAAGGAGGAGCCAGAAAGACAGTACGAACATGACTCATTCGCGACATCACTTGGCGTGCTCCCTGGACATCCAGTTCCATGACGACGGCCCGGCCCTGCCGGATCTTTTCGTCGACATCCGCACGAGGAGTGCCGTACCGTGCTGATTGGTATGTGGCCCATTCCAGAAGGTCCCCACCAGCGATCATCTGGTCGAATCTGGCATCATCGACAAAGTAATAATGCTGACCGTTGATTTCACCGCGGCGTGGTCGCCTGGTGGTGACGGAGACAGAAAGCCAGATCTGGGGGTACTGGGCACACAGGGTCGACAAGACTGTGCCTTTGCCGACACCGCTTGGGCCTACGAGAACGGTAGGTGTGAAATTCACCCAAGTTCTCTCTTGAGCCCTTCGAGTTGATGAATCCCGAGTCCGCCCAAACGGCGGCTGGAAGCGATTGAATACTTCTCCATCAAGGCTTCGGCTTTCTTCTCGCCGATCCTGGGGACGGCTTTCAAGAAATCCTGGACTTTGATCAACTTAAGCTGGTTGTCCGCGATTGCCTGGGTCAGCGCTTCCGCCGGACTCAATTGACCTGACCGAACCTTGTCTTTCAGAGCGGTCCGCGCCCGACGAACCACGATGGCCTTAGCCCGTGCTGCAGCAAGTTCTCCAGCTGAGAGCGTTGGGATTGGCATAGTTGTCTCCTTTGCAACTAAATATCAAGGTGTTAGCGCTGTCTAC
>Ga0123354_10012670_pt1 | contig 13063 bp, 8 predicted proteins | sample TergutLab28metaG_2_FD_97872 | JGI IMG/M metagenome (GOLD analysis project Ga0123354, IMG submission 97872) | Labiotermes labralis P4 segment gut microbial communities from Petit-Saut dam, French Guiana - Lab288 P4 | ecosystem: Host-associated > Arthropoda: Insects > Digestive system > Gut ...
AAAAAAGAACATTTACTGACGCCATGGAATGTGGGGGGTAGAAGGGGGCGAAAAAAAATAAAAAAGTGTTTTATTGAGGGAAAAGGAAAAAAATGAAAAAAAAAAAAAAAAGGAAAAAAAAAAAAAGGGGGGGGGGGGGGGGTTGTTAGGCGCAGTGACCATAGATGATACAAAACTGGTAGAGGAAACAGGGTAGGATAGATTGTTATTAGACCGGAAAGTCTTGGGAAGAAAATTGAAGACCCTAATGCCCGAAACTGGGTTGTCGTATCATAACAGTAGTAGTAGTAGTGGTGGTGGTGGTGGTGGTGGTGGTAATGTTAGTATTCGTAGCGCGTGTGAGGGATAGGAGAGGCGTATATAGTGTTTTGGTGGGGAAAGAGACCACTTGGGAGACCCAGGCAGAGATGGGAGGATAATATTAAGATGGATCTTCAGGAAGTGAGACGTGGGGGTATGGACTGGATCGAGCTGACTCAGGATAAGGACTGGTGGCGGGCACTTGTGAATGTGGTAATGAACTCTGGGGTTCCATAAAATGCGGGAAATTTCTTGACTAGCTGAAAATCCGTTACTTACTTACTCACTCCATGGTGCAGAGTCCTTCTTGAGAAGCTAACTGGTATGCAGCTAGTCAAGAAATTACCCGCATTTCACGGAACCCGAATGTTCATTACCGCACTCACAAGCGTCCGCCACCTGTCTCTATCCAGGGCCAGGCCAATCCAGTCCATATACCCATATCCCACCTCCTGGAGATCCATCCTAATATTATCCACCCATCTAGGCCTAGGTCTCTCCAGTTAGTAGTAGTAGTAGTAGTAGTAGTAGTGGTTGTGATGGAGGTAGCATTAGTTGTAGTAAAAGCTACATGGTGAGAGATCCTATGCTTAAACTTCACTTACCCACTCCAACGTCGCATGCTACGCCGCGCTGAGATCGCCATTTCCGTTCTCTAGCTTGCAGTGATTAAACCCTAACCGTATGGCCGAACAGAAACGGTCCCATGGATAGACCCTGTCCGTATCTCCCTCGAACAGTTACACTTCAGCCTCAAGCGAACCTCCACATACTGTCGCACCAGTTGTGCAGCCACTCTGTTCACACAAACACACACACACACACACACACACACACCACCACCAACACCACCACCACACACCACACACACACACACACACACAAGTTGGTGGTAATGAGTATCTTTATCCAGCATCATTTGGGTGCGCTTAATATCTGCCAGAAGAGCCCCCCGTCTGTTACCTCTAGCCTTCATGGCGTGCAAAAGGACAACTTTAATCAATTTTAATTTATCCCTCGGATTCAAATCAGCATCATTGCCGTACGTTCTTATAGGCGTACATTTATTATGATTATTTTGCCCTACATAATAATTAAATATGATTTTTATCTCGGTAAATTAGATGGGGGATATTAGTGTATATTACACAAGCTCCATGTAGCATTGGGGTGCAACTACACGGCTCGCACAAGTTGTCTTAAGAAAAAGTATTCCGTTAGTTTACGTACAGACGAAGCTGAGCGTGAAAGCTGACCTTTGAAGATGGGATCGATAGGTTATCCCGAAACGTCGGTGAGAAATAACAACCACGCGCTGCGTAATAACCCAGAAGAGCGCAGTTCTCTTCTCATATACTAGTAGTTTACATGCAGACGAAGCTGACGGTGCTTTTGGGGAGGTTTTGCAAACAACGGAGAATCACAACTAACTGAAATAACCTACCGTAGTTGGATCAACAGAAATAAGTAACCCTCAAATAAGGCAAAAAGTGTTTTTTTATTAAAGCTTTAGTGGGTTCCCCAACAAGCAACAGGTCCTCGTGTCGCTGACATAAGTCGCTAGCTGCGTTCTCTCATGCGCTGATCAGTGTTGCTACCGTACGTCTTACTTGATAAATGAAGTCATGGCTATTGCCCAAGTTCGCTTCTAATGTGCGGCTCCCGAAGCCCGTCTAGCTGGCCACCCCTGTAATATATGATCTTGGATCCGAGCCTGAGGACTTCACAACTGAGGCCGGAAGTTCTGCACAGCTTCAAGATGGTTTTGACATGTGAACGTTACCATTGTGAGCAATAAAAGGCAAGCAGACAGGAGATAGAGCTCTCCTTCCGTCCCATCTTCCTTTTATAAATGTTTTAATCTGCCAGTTGACGCAAATAGCAGGCGGCACCAGTCTTGGAGATGTTATTATTTTCCTGTACGCAGTATGGAATGAGCATCCGCTTAAAGGAGACAGAGCTGTCATATCGCACATATGAATAATCAAAGTACGTTTCGTAACTGCTTTAACCGCCCCTCCCGCGCTTAGTGTCGAGGATATATATCAGTTAAGAAGTGAAAGTTCTGTTGTAGTGTCAACTTAACGGCAGTGTCTCTATATAGGTCAGTATAGAATAGCAGAGAGAATGATCTAAATTTCTGTATTACCTAACGTGTAATGTACCAAACCAACCAAGAATGTGCAGTTCATAAGAAATATAAATGGAAAACCAACAAAGAAAACGAAAGCCTAGCACTGAAAAGATCCCATGTCGATGTGCATTCAAAATTTCTATTCCTGTAAGATATTTTGATTCTTTCTTGATCTTCCGGACGGCATCTTCCAAGAGGTTTTATCTTAAAAAAAAAAGATGTGTACACATGTTCTCTTTCTCCCAACCTTGATGTATGTTAGTCAAGTCATTGCTGCGTCCGTGATATAACGGTTCTCTAGAAATAATCAGATGTCCGGTTAATTTGTACCTCTTTATGCGCTTTCGCACAGTCGTGAAGAGCTCCTGTTTGCTTCGTCGTTTCCGTCCTTCTGCATCCATCAGCGCGGTCCCCCTTGAAGAAGTAGCATAAAATAGAAAATTGGAGACTTCTGTGAAAATTTGTCGAAAAAATCCAAATTTGTTTAATATCGGACAAAAATGTCGGGCACTTTACGTAAAGACCTAACTACATTTGATTATTGCCGGCGGCATAAATTTGCCATAAAACATTATTGTACAACTCTCAGAGATTTTATATTGTTTACACTGATGTGTAGGTCAACAGTACATATAGAACGCATTGTTACTTGTACATTGCAACAGTGCTCACGCTAACAAGCCACAATGTTACGTTACAAGCACATTGCCTAGTTCTCTTTTGACTTCCGAAAGTTTCTTCCTTGTTTGTGCCCTGCTGAGTTATATCGTTCTAAATAGTAGAAAATCGATTTTGTGCACGTGTAAAACGAAGGTAAATATTTATAGATTCCGTTAATTAATCGATTAATTAATACTATCAAATTCTATTAATTGTTGAAAGGTCTTATTCTTACAATAAAACCAACGAGATGCACTAATTTCTCAAATTTATTTTTGGAATAGAAATCTACATGTTTCGGACAGGTTTTCTGTCCATCATCAGGAGTCTGGTGCTGTACACACAGCAACAGGTATATGTCATACAATACTAGAATCCTGATGATGGACAGAAAACCTGTCCGAAACATGTAGAGTTCTATTCCAAAAGTAAATTTGAGAAATTATTGCATCTCATTGGTTTTATTACAAGAATATATCACGATGCACGGTCCTCTGAATGTCAAATTTGTTAACCTGCTGTTCATATCGTAAACGGAAAACACGAAATTCAGTCCCATTATTGTAGTTCTGGATTCTTGTTAATTACGTGTTGGATGGGTGACACTGTCGCCTCTCGCAGAACGACTCAGAAGAACACCAAGTCACGCAAGCATCTGTACACCGATGCACCGATGCACCGATCGCAGTACGCTATTAACGTGTCCAAGTGTTCCGAGACCTTGCGACCAACACGCACGTCGAACGTCTACAGCTAGCAAATATTCAAGCCTGAATGTACTGTGCCGTGAATATGTGGGTCGTTTATCCTTCAGTTCACATGAAACGATTTACCACTGTTCGATACAGACAGGACATTATTTTCCGTTATGACACATAATGGTGTATTTAATGTCATTTCGACAATTTTTGTTAATATGGTTGAAACGGAAGATTGACAATGCATGTTCACAGTTCTTACCGTACTGTCATTAACATAACAGCAATGGAACGGTATCGTACTCTTGTTCCGCCCTGTATATGCACTTATTAGACATTTTTCATTGGTTCCCATGCAGAAAAAGTTGATTTTCTGGCGTATATAGTTTTATTATTAAGAATAAATGTCTATTTCTTTATGAGTGCATAGTTCCATATTGAAACTGACTTCATGGAGCAACAGGATCTTATGTGCCAAGCTGATAGTCTCTCAGGTGTTCAAATAATTCCCCGGTTAGAAGATTTATTACCTGGACTCCACCTGTTTATTGTACTGGACTGCCTGGGGTTCGAATTCCAATTGGGGAAAGAGATTTTTCTCTTCTTACAAAACGTCCAGACCAGCTCTGGTGCCCAGCTAGTTCCCTATTCAGGGGCTAATGGGGTTTCTTTCCCGGGGGAGTGGGGGGGGGGCAAAGCGGAAGGAACGCGAATTTAACCGTTCTCTTCCACATAGTGCCAAGGTTACGAATGAGTGGCTCTAAACCCCTGCTTCCCCAAATGCTTTCATGGCGTGGACGGGAAAAAGTATACTTTTACCATCCATATGTTTCTCATTTCTACACTTATTTAGTCTGTTCCAATTAATAATAAACGTCTGGGGCTATGAATCTTTTAGACGGCGTGTGCGCCTCCTCGGATACAGAACAGGCTCGCCCCAAATTTGTGATTTGTGTCCGCAAAGATACAACACGAACACGGGGCTGACATACGAGTATGACTTGCCTCGAATGGGGTCCGAACCCACGCTCCGACTATTCGAGCGGTCGGAGATACCACATACACGTTGTAGTCCACGACGGTAATTTTATCTGCTATTTATTAAGCTGTGATTCATTGAACGATGCTGCCAGCAGCTCAGATTGTGTCGTGTGGAATTGTACTGTATTGATTAATGGAGGATAAATTGGCAGGGATATCGAAGGACCGGTTATGGTGTTGTACAGTACGAGGTACTGCCCTGATATTTGTACGGAGAGACTGAGGAGAGCCACGCAATCACGCAGTTACGTGTAAGGCAGGATTGTTTGTCTCTTACGCGAGCCACGTAACCGTGACCTCTAGAGCCTTCAGACCAGGTCAACTCTACAGCTGTCAGAACCTCAAATCACATGTCCGTTTTTTCTTCATGTTTACTAACAGTAACGTTCCATATTGTGCTTCCCTGCCGATCCCCATGTATGGTCATGACAGCTACGTTTCTGCTCCAGTTCTCGTTACGGCCGTCATCGGAGGACCACTTGCACTAATGAATGCGGATGGAATAGCAGGCTTCTTCGCGTGTCGTCATGTTTCCATTTCAAGTAAGACCAAGCATGGAACAGACCCGCTGTGAAATGAAGAAAGCTGCCTTCACCTTCGTATGGGCGAGAGTACAAACGCAACTGAATGCTGTGATGTGAAGCGGTGCAGTGTTGTCGACAGGTGCCCATGCTAGAGGAACCTGATTTCTCAATCTTCAGGGGTTTTGTAAAGGTACAGGAAGCAGGTTTTTCCCAAAAGTTTGTGCCCGCGAGCTAGAATGATATCATGTCTCAAAGACCGCATTCTTAATATTCACCATCTCGAGAGCTCTCAATCGCGTTTATTCCTGTTTCTCTTCTCTATAGCAGGACCAACATTTCTGGACCCAGGGCGAAAATAAATTTGGGGACCCAACCTAAGCGTAGCCCGGAAATGACGGTGAGAACAATGCGAGAAGCTATACAAAATGTGTTTCAGACAAAATCTAAAATACAACCTACTTTTGCGCATTTTCGATCCCCCAACCCCCAGGTCTTCACGAACCGCGCGGGTCCGCGTGCAGCCACAGTTGGCGACTGCCTTTAACCGGCAGTCCCGTTTAGCGCGGTAATGCAACCATCCAGAATTCAAGCTCGCAGTGATTCCCGGGGTGTGGCGTTAACCACCAACCCCAATCTAACGCCAAGGCTAAAGGAAGAGTAGAGCTATACCTCTACTTCCACTTTTAGCCTTTATGACCTCTTAATAGGGTGAACCTTTACCTTTACTAATGTACGTAATCTGAAATGAGCTTGAGTATTTGTGTAATGTGCACATGGCGTAAAGAGAATTCTGTGTCCATTTGTGTCCGACATTGATGATAGTTGTTTGCTTTCGCTTCAAAGGTTGACGTTTCTTTCTGGAGTGCGTATCTTCCGCATGCACAAGGGACCTTGGTCTTTATGCGTAGTAAGAGAGCATCTCTCTGAAGGGTAGGCCCATGTGGGTCGGGGCCAGTCCACGGCAGGGAGAAGAAAATCTTTACGGCTTAAAGGTACATTGTAGAATATTTATCTCACTGTTAGGCTGTGATATGGTAGTGTTACAAACGTTTCAGAGAACTTCTTACACCTGTCTTCAGGGTTAAAATGAAGTTGAGGGTACCAGATTGATATCCACTTACCACATTGACTCCATGGAGCGGAGTCCTGCCTTAGAAGCTAATAGCTCCACAATTTAGTCAATAAATTCCCGGCATTTTACGGAAACCGAAAGTTCATGATCGTGTTCACGAGAGCCCGACACTTGTCTCTATCCAAGCACGGCCCCATTGTATTTTTTGAAGATCCACTTTAATATTATTCTGCCATCTGTGCCTAGGTCTTCCAAGTGGTCAGTTACCTTCAAGTTTGCCCACCAAACGCCCGTATGCACCTCTCCTATTCCTAGGCGTGCCACATGGCCCGCCCATCTTATTCTTCTTGCCTGGATCACCCGAAAAATATTTGGTGAGGAGTACAGATCATGAAGCTCCTCGTTATTAAACTAAGTAATTAAGTTACTTACGTACTTACCTACTCTATGTAGTTGAGTCCTTTCTGAATAGCTGCTAGGCACATAGCTGTTCAAGAAATTCTGTGAATTTTGAGGAAATAAAAGTTTTTATTCACGTGTTTGTAACAGCCGGACGTATCAGTCTGCACGGTGTTACAACTCACAAGATGGCGATGCAAGCCGTATTTAATCTGTACTTCACTCTTCACATACGAGATGAAAGTTGGGAGACTCGTTTGAGTTGAGGTAAAGCAAAATGTATTTAGAGTTATGGCCGCCAGGTACAGTACGTATTAGCTCAGACACAATTCAGGGTAACAGAAGGGATGGATTTGTGTTTTTGACATCACACGTCGAATTGCCCAGACACCGGTCGGTCCGGGGGCTGTTTATCTGGACGGCAGGACGGCCGCGCAGTAAAACTTCCCATTCCAACGGAGTAGAGCCAAGAATACATTGAAATCTACATCCCAAAGTCCAATACACTTTCAATGTTTGGTGATGCTTTGCCACTGGGAGAAATCACAAATTTCGCTTTGTAGTCCTTAAAAATATAAAAAATATATAGTACATTTTACCGTCGTTTTATATTGATGTAAGTGAGAAGAGGCTACTTGGGCCTAAGTAGGAAGAAGTCATGGGATGAAGAAGCAGATTACAAGCTGAGAAGATTTATAATTTGGACGCGTTAGTAAGTTTTATTAAAGCGTATAGTCAGTGCAGTTAGTGGACTGGGGGCTGGACACATGAGGAATCGCGGTTCGACTCCCTGTAAGGAAAGATATTGTCGTCTTCCAGAAAACGTCCACACTCTCGGTTTCCAGCCAGTTTCCTGGTCAGTGGGTACGGTGGCTTCTTTCTCCGGGGGTGAAGGGACAGAGTCGTGTGTTTGACCGCTCACCTCCGTTTGACTGGTCACGAGAATAAGAGTGAGTTTTCACGGCGAACACATCAACTTTATGTCACATAATAAGAAAGCTCGAACCAAGGAGGGTGGTGTAGCAGACACGTGTGGCTTGATTAAGAAAAAGAGAAATACGTACACAGTTTTAGTCGGAACAGTGAAGGAAAGAGACTGGTTGAGAAACTTAAAGCGTAGATGGGTGGATAATATTAAGATGGGTGTTAACGACATACTGTACGTGTGGGTGTGTTTAGATTCATCGTGATGTGGGAAGGAAACAGTGGCGGTCTGTTGCGAAGGTGAAGAACCTTAAGGTTCTGTTACAGGTGGAGAATTTCTCGACCTGCTCAGAGTGTATCAGCTGATCAAGCTGCCTGCATCTTCGAATTAGATCATGGGTCAGCAAACTGCGGTCCGCGGCTTCATTTTATCCATCCCGCCAGCGATTTATCAACCTTTTGAATCAATTTGTTATAACTTTACAGCAAACTAGAGAATAAAGGCAAGTTTATATTGTTTTACTTTTTTTTTTAACTCTGTAGGCTTTTGCATGAGTTATGAAACTTTTGCCCTTAGAGTGTCTAACAGCCTAACAGTGTCAGTTTCTTTACGTTGTCTTATCACTCAAGTTCATGCAGCTGTAGAGATACTGTGTTTGTTTAAAGGAAGTTTTCGCGTCTACTTACTTACTTACTTGCTCCGTGGAGCAGAGTTCTTCTTGAGAAGCTAACCGGTTTTCAGCTAGTCAAGAAATTCCACGCATTTTATGGAACCCGAACGTTCATTACCGCAATCACAAGTGCCCGCCATCTGTCCCTATCCTGGGCCAGCTCGATCCAGTCCATTCCCCCACATCCTATTTCCTGAAGATCCATCTTAATATTTTCTTCCCATCTACACCTGGGTCTTCCAAGTGGTCTCTTTCCCTCAGGTTTCCCCACTAAAACCCTGTATACGCCTTTCCTCTCCCCCATACGTGTTACATGCCCCACCAATCTTATTATCTCGAGTTTTCGCGTATAGTGAAAAGAAATGAAGGAATCAGTCATTATTCGTGACGTTGTTATAGTCACTTGTTTTCTGGCCCGTCAAGCCCGCCCGTGTCTAAAAACTTCTGCCGACCCCTGAGGTTGATGATTAGTTACTTCAGATCGAAACTTTGTACGTGCCGTCAGCTGGTATGCATCCTGTATGTTGAATGATGAAACTGCCATGAGATCATGCTATTAAGGTAATTAGTTCCAGGAGTTCCGTTGCGAATGTTGTCTGTATAGAAGTCTTTCCGCTTTATCGCTCATACCACTAAACACTGAATTTCCACTAGCAGCCACGGGTTCGAAGAAGCGCCCGCTTCCTCGTTTCCGTGTGTTTTAAACTTGCCACTGACTGATAATTGTTGATAAGAATTCAAGTACGTGCGTTGTTACCTCGCACAGCACATTAGACGCCTCTCGTGAAGCCTGATCTCCGATGGTGCATAATTTTATATGGTCGAATCTTCTTCTAAGGCAAGACAACAATAAAAAATTAGTCAAACATTGCTGTGTTGTACATAAAGTCACGTCAGATTTTACATTTTTGTCCAGTCCGCTTTAGGAAGACAGTAGTCGCTTAGCTATTTACACTGTCGAGCTTCTAAGGAAGGTGCCAATAACTGACCGTCTAAGGAACACTTGCTCTTTAAAATCAGCACAAGTGTTGTGTTAGACGGTCAGTTATTGGCATAGGTAAGGTTCACCCTAGAGCAGGCCACGAAGGCCCAGGGGGAGAGTAGAGGTATAGCTCTACTCTTTCTTTAACCTCGGCGCTAGATGGTGGGTTGTCAACGCCACGCCCCGGCCGCTTTACCTCTGGGAAAGACACGTTACCCATTGTATAGGGGCTGAGTGGGCCCCAGGGCCGGTCTGGACGGGTGCGGAAAATCTCACCCCCACCGGGATTCGATCCCCGGATCGTCCAGCCCGTGGCGTATTTATGTATGTATGTATGTGTATATATATATATATGTAAACACAGCGCGATGAACCATATAGCACGAACTTTTAAGGAAACATGATTCCGCCGTCCAAAACAGACACTGGGTCCAGTCCTGCGTCACGTGACTCTGAGATTCACTTCTTCTTGGATTTGAAGCTGTGTCGTTGGTTGAGTAATCCTCGACGTTTCGAAGCACAGTACTGCCTTCGTCTTCAGGATCAAGCAGTCCATAACAAACAGTACTCTTCCAAAGACGCAGAGTGACACCGTGCAGACTTGTACCCTGACGAAGACCTGTCTGAGAATCTCAAATTTTGCAAACCACATGATTCTAGTGCACAAGCCACAAGTGCTGACATCTTGTTGGTCATGTTAAACACTTGTTAAATGCAGTCTCCATCCTTAGGGATGTAAGTTTGACCTACTGCACAGTTGTGCTGCGCTGTTATTATCCAATAAAGTGGTGAAGGTGCAGACTGTTTCAGCAGGACAGCACCAAATAGCTCAGAGCTGTAAATCTCTACTTTTGTTGGTAAAGATACTTGGAAGATCTAGGCCCACATGGGAGGATAATATTAGAACGGATCTTAAAGAAATCGCTTGGGAGGGTGTGTACTGGATTGATCCGGCTCAGGATAGGGACAAGTGGTGGGGTTTTGTGGAAATGGTGGTGAACCAATGGCTTCCGTAATATGCGTGGTATATCTCGATTAGCTGAGAAACTTTTAGCTTCTCACAGATTACTCCAAGGAGTTAGTCAGTCAGGCAGGCAGTTAGTTACGTGATGATGATTCAGAAGGAGGCGACTGGTTTGGGTGCTCGGATATACAGTCGAACTCGGTTATAACGTCTTGAAAGGGTTTGAATATTTTGTGTCGTTATAAACGAGCGTCGTTAAAAGCACAGGAGTATAATATTACGGTTAAAAGTGCGGAATTAATTGTTACCACAGAATATCTGACGTTATAGACGAGGTGTCGTATAAGCCGATGTCGCTATAACCGGTGCGGAATTAATTGGTACCACAGAATATCTGACGTTATAGACGAGGTGTCGTATAAACCGATGTCGCTATAACCGGTTTCGACTATATTTACGAAGAAAGGTCGGAGAAGGTAAATTAGTGATTAAAAATGCGATAATCCATCAGCAGGTTATACTAAGGCCACACAAGATGTCCCACTCAGCCAGCGCTCCGCGTCTCCCTCAAGCTACTGCTCCCCCCTACCCCTACACCCCTCTAGCGTACTTTCCTATATTCCAGCCCTCTGATCATTCCATTCCACACGAATGTCGATGTTGATGACATTCGCTAGTGACAAGCGCTTTGTACTGGTTGACGTAGGTTGTATTGAGCTGAAGGAGAATACAGCAGTGGGCAGAGGGTGGGTAGCTTGGAGCGCAGTCATCTATATCATTCAGCGGACATTTTACAGCAGCCACAGTATGTAGAACTATGGGCTATTACCTTGAGAGAGTAGTAGTTTGTAACTTTGTCCGGTTTTAGCGAAAACCGGAATATGAGGACAGATTTTTAGTAAAGATCGCCGAATATAAAATTTCAGGAAAATCGACCCGGTGACAGCAGCGGTGTTGCATGAAGATAGATAGACAGATGGTGGGCGGACGTGAGGAAGCTGATGGCCGATTTTCGTAACTATCTTACGAACGCACCCAAAATCACACCTATTCTAACTAATCATAGATCAAACAACAAGGTATGAACAGTTGTTTCAGATTTTCAAGAAGACGGCTTTCCTGCCCCTGTGACTTCTCTTTATCCTGTCACTGTAGCAGAAACCTGGTCGGCCTCTGTCAGATATATTACTGGTATTCAGCTAACTACCGTGCGTATATAATCGTGTAACGTAAAAAGGTAAAGCAATCCCATTACAGGCCTGGACAGGCCCTGAGGATTCCAGGAGGTTGAGGCTCCCAGATTTCAAGACAGTTGGCACATGAAGGTGGTAAGGTTGTTAGCCCTACGCACCGGCCGCCTTTACTCCCAGAAAAAAATATTCCCGGTACTTATTTCTGTTAGAGGCTGAGTCGACCCCGGAAGGGCCGGAAGGATTATATCAATTCCATTGACATCATCGTGAATCGAACCCGTGACCTTCCGGCTTGTAGCACAGTGCGTCAACCAACTGCGCCACCGCGTGCACATCGTGCAACGTAAACAACGAATAAAAACTATATTTATTGTAAAACACACAACCATATTAGATCAAATAATATGTACGAATGTTACCGCGTCTATATGGTTTTAAAAAAATTCGCTAATAGAAAGAAACTTGTTTTCAAGAATTATAACTGTTTCAACCGTTCGCATTCGCTTGCAGGGACTGAATAATTTATATCGATTAAGGATATTAGTATTAATTATGCTTTGATCAAGGCGCAACAATTGTAAGAGAATTTAAACAAAGACAGAAGGAAATAAAAAAAATTTACGTATGTCAAATTTTTAATATTTTTAAGAAGATAATTAGTGAAATCTCACTTAAAAAAAAGAATGCGTATTTTAAAGGCTTTGTCCGAACGCCTGATGATGACTCAGTGCGAATCGAAACATGAAGCGTCATAAAGTGATGTTCTTTTTGAAATAAAGTTGTTTTGGACGGATGCCTTTCACTTTCGTTTTGCATGGAATATTACTAGTGGCTCATGGAAATTCAGGGAGTTGAACAGTTCCACATCGGGAATAGTTTCTACTGAAGTCTTAATTCAGTAGGTTTGAATTGTCCGCCGGCTTGTGAATATGTGAAGTTTGTTGAACACAAAATCTCTTCTGCTAGTAGACATTTTGCGGTGGTAATACGATTGGTGAGAAATACGAAGACGCATTTTGGCAGGCAGTAGAACTTATTTTGCCGCTATAAGTCCCTACAGGAGTCGACTTTTATCCAGAGCTATTACAATTATATTTTATAAGACACTAATAAGACCGGTAGTGTCGTGTGGAGTGGAGGCATGGACGTTGACGAAGAAAGAAGAACAAACTCTGCTAATTTTTGAAAGGAAAATATTTAGAAGAACATATGGTCCTAAATATGAAAACGAGGGAAGGAAAAGTCGGAGGAATCGAGAACTAGAAGAGTTGAGCAAAGGAGAAAAATGTAGTAAAATGGATAAAAGGGCAAAGGATAAGCTGGTTAGGTCACCTAGAGAGAATGGAGGAGGTTAGGATGCCCAAAAAGATCTTCACTCAAGAACTGGAAGGGACGAGAAGAAGGGGAAGACCCAGGAAAAGATGTAAGGAGGAAGTGGAAAGAGATCTTCTTCAAGTGCTGGGAGTGAGAAGATGGAGAGATTTGGTGGCAGATAGGAAAA
>Ga0123354_10012671_pt1 | contig 13063 bp, 14 predicted proteins | sample TergutLab28metaG_2_FD_97872 | JGI IMG/M metagenome (GOLD analysis project Ga0123354, IMG submission 97872) | Labiotermes labralis P4 segment gut microbial communities from Petit-Saut dam, French Guiana - Lab288 P4 | ecosystem: Host-associated > Arthropoda: Insects > Digestive system > Gut ...
CTTATTTTAGAACGATAAGCCTGCAAAATGTTATGGGAATGAACATTAAAAGCGTTTAAAACGTCCGGTCACCAGGGGGTATTTAATTAAAAGACCAGCCCGACGGCAATGTGTTAATGTAACAGCGTAGTATGTAATGTTGTGATGCCGTACATTTTAATTTTTGGTGCATTAATAAATGAGTAATAGGACATTGCACTTCTCTTATCAGTGTCCTGAGCTCTGCAGCTGTGATGGTATGTCCCATTAGATACAGGCTTTCCTCACAGTAAAATTGCTGCAGCGCTCTGTGTTTCATATTGACTCACAGTATGTGCACATGTAGACTTTATTTGCATAGTGTAACATTAGCCCTTTGGCGCCGGAATTTTATCTTTGGTGCCGGAATTAAATCCCCCCCCCCCCCTCCACTTTAATGGCCGTTCGGCCATTTAAAGGGCTCACTGCATGACATATATATATATATGTCGTTCAGCGCCAAAGGGTTAAGGATGTGATTCAACTTTAATTTGTTAGTAAATATGATGAAATTGCTAAAGAATGTACTGCAGAGAAAAGTCTGATAAGGTAAACTCATTTTAGTTTTTGACAAGCTCTGCTTGTAGTCACTTTCAGGGCTTAATCTTATGACAGGTGGTAATAATGGGAACGATATGTAAGGGGGCTTGTATCCCATTCAGTCATTGATGAAAACTCATTGATGTAAAGTTTTCCTGCTTCTTTTGTTGTAATCTGGCCCATGGACACTGTAAAACCATTTTATCTTATATTATGAGTATTGTAATCTGTGATACTAGCAGTGTGGTTAGATTAGAAGTGCTGGGTGAAATTGTGATTCGGTTTGCCAGGATCAGACATCAACCAACAAATGCACTTAATAAAATACAGTTCGTGAAAAGTATCTAACTCTTGCTAGTTTTGGAACTGGGGTGCCATCCTCAGGGAGTCTTCTAGAACAAAGGAATGCAAATCCAACACACTAACAGGCATTGCATCACCCTTACTCAAATGATTGAAATATTAAAATTCTAAAATACATAAATTTGGCAACCATAAAATTACAGTGTTGTGATATTAAAACTGGGTGATAGTAAGCTGCTTCAATTACAAGCTGGCATCCATTTATATTCTGTGTGGGGTACACATACAAATGTCTCTCTCAATCTTTGTGATCTAAAGAGATCTCGTCCACTTGGAACATGTGATGTGTATCGTGTCGGGTGGTGTTTTGTACAGGCAGATCTTGTTTTTTGAGATTTCATTTTCCTCGTTTTTGCTGTAATGCTACTTGGAAATTTACACCACTTTTTGAATTTACCTGATAATTTGGCATAGATGATCCATGGCCACACTTTTCTTCTGGAGGAAGCTAGCAGAAAGTAATGTCACTGTCACACCATCAGTCACGGGTATGGATTGATTACGTTGGTGATATTTAAGCATGAGGCTAATTTATTTCCTTCTCCTCAGTGTTGGTTTTTGTTACAAAAATGAATGAGAAACGTAAATCAACATCACCTAGTGCAGTGCAAGTGAAAAATCAGTGAAAGACAATCAGTAATGGAGATAAATTAGATGTAACATACTGACTCAAAAAAGGTGAATGAATTGTTGACATGTTCCATAATGTTAGACTTGCTCGTGGTTGTGCATGTCCAAATTGTGATAGTGCTAATACAATTAAAGAAACTGCTACATCAGGAACTAAAGTTTGTGTAGCGAGACTGTCAGAGTCCTATTGGAATGAAGAGTACCAAAAAATTCTGGATGTCTCTTACATTTTTATTGCATTAGCAATATCTATATATATTGTGTAGAAATGTATGTATATGGTATAGAATTGCATATGTACTGGATAGACAGTACATTTATACTCCACAGGTCCCTATGTCCACTAGTGGTACAGTCAGACACTATGTAGGGTGGGATTGTCAATCGTCTAACCCCCAGGAAATACACTGTTTTAAATGGGAATTTTGTTTTGTATGATTTCAATTTGACTTTTTCAGGAATTTAACCGTGCTATAAAATGAGACCTGCCTGTACTGTGTCTACCCACACATTTATTGAATGCTTTTGTTGGTATCAGGAAGGAATTAGTCAATGTTGATTGACATCTGTTGATAGTGTCGACTCTTTGAGGTTCATGATGCCATCACATGCAAATCTTGCTTTACCTGTGAATGGCATGAAGGATGGAAGAAAAGGGTGACCAACCTATGCAACTCTGCACTTCCATTGAAGTTTGTGGTCACAGATCTTGCACTCATTACATCTATATTCTTGTATGTGCCTGTCCCAAGCTGTTCATCAATATTCATCTTCCAGGATTCTGTCTTCCTAATCGTGGTGTCTGTACCATCCTTTTCGTTCCTCATTCTGGTGCCATGAATGCAAACCCTTAATCTGTTTCATGCAGAATTTATCCGTTAAATACTTTTTGTTTCAGGAAGGGCCAGGAACATCAGAGAGAGTGATCCCTCCTGCAATAATTAAACCTGTTATAAAGAACGAAATCATTTCTGAAGCCATAGGTACAAAGCAGGAAAGACGAGAACGAAAAAGGAAAATAAATGTTGCTGAATTGTTTCATCCAAAGAAACGCCTGAAACTTGACCCAGAGCTATCAGCTTCTAATTCACCATTGGAAGTAGAAAAAGGAAAGAAGGTGGAGAAGGGGAAACAGCGCAATGAGAGTCACAGCAGTGTGAATGATGTTGGTGATAATGAAGGTGAGAAGAATTATGTCAATGTGGATACAAGTGGGACTCTTGAGAAGTCTGTTCATGGTTCAAAAGTAGATGAGACAGCAGAGGATAGTCAGGGCAATGAGAATGCTATTGGCAGGCCAAAGAAGAAGATTGGAGGAGGTAGGCTATATATGATATTGTTGGTCACCATGGACAATGATGTGTGCATGAAACAAGCAGTGACTTAATCCAACTATGTGCTAACCGTAGGTGCAGATGGGAACGCAGACAGGTCCCAGCATGGTGGTTTGCAACAGGGAGAGGCTGAAGGGAAAGCTAAGGCTCTTGAAGCAAAGTCAAATGCCAGGAAAATTCCACGCAAGGTTTTCCTTGGGTTTGAAGAAATGCATCCTGCACCTTCCAAGTCGAGACGGGACTCCAGTAAGGATAGGAACTGGAGTTGGAAATGTCAATTATCCAGTAAAATATGTTCAATTTTATTAATCCTATTTGCTTCCTTGTATGCTTCATCATACACTTATGATGTTTTGTATGTGTATGTACATCCGACTTACTTATTAGTGTGGTTTGACATTTGGTTACGTGGAGTTGACATGGCAGTGTATGGTGCAGACAACCTGTAATTCATGAAGAAGTCAAGTTAAAAGAAAGTAGAACACTATTCTTAAAATATCAACATGCTGGGTAAGGACGTATTTTGGATGTCCACAGTATCGCAGTCAGTTTGCATGTAATTGGAATGTTTAATGGGATCTGTAGAAAAACTTACGTATATATAACAGCAAAATGATAATATCCTATTATAGAAGTAGTGAAATGGGCACCATGTTGTATGGAATTACAAGATATTTTATTATGTACCAGGTGTATTCATGACCATCGAATGATAGATGTAGTTCACAAAATGTTTGTGAAGTATATGCGCTATGTTTTCTTTCAGTACATTCCCCCTTCTTGCATTCTTAATAATGTATGGAAATAATCCATCTGGGCAGTGAAAGTGTGTGGTTTTATCCATTTTGTTTGGTAAAAGATTGCTAGGTGTTGAAGGTTTTTAATATGTTTATAATTATGGCAGGGAATATACAGGAAGAAGGAGCCCCACGCAAAAGAAAAAAGGACTTTTTGGATGATTCATCCAAATCTACTAATAGATTGAGCCGTAAAGAGAGTGGTAAAGAAGAAATAATGAAATGGAAAACAGATGGACAGTCTGGTTACACTGTAGAGAGTACAGATGGTGAGTTGACATTTTTTAAAGTTTGGAGTGTTTTTAGGAAGGTAAATTAGCCAGGCATTTGGTTGGTGAAATTGATCACCTGCGTTAGGAAAATATTATATGTGAAAGAAGTTTCTAATGTGTGTCCAGCTATGACTTTTTCATCTTGTGCGTGCTACGTATGTCACGTGATTAAAGTATTGGTTGTAATATACAGTTCAAGTTCATATAGGTCTATGTTTCAGTAAGAATCTTAGTGACCATGTGAGTGTTCTGCAGTGCATGTAGGGAATCTCATCTATTTCAAGTCTTGTCAGAGAAGAAGCTGTACTTTCAAGACGTACAGTAGCCTGTGAGTGATGTTGCCGGTCTTCTGGGATCTGGCACTGCATCACATGTAAGAGGAATGGAGACCTCAACCACATTGCTGCAAAAGCAATGAAACTCACATAGTCTGTGTATTTGTCTTTTGGTGGATTATGTTTTGAGTTGAGTGTGATCTTTCATGGTTACATTTGTGACATTTTGTGTATGAGGAAGGACTCCATCCAGTATATTGTGCAGGTAGTTTTGGTCATAAGCTTTCCCCTTCTTGTAACTCTTATCAACAAAGTTATGATTTAAATAAAACCTTTCTGTTAGTTGGAGGGTTCACATCACAGATGTGATCAGCCCTGCACAAATAACCATATGACAGCTCATTTAGGGAAGGTGGACCACAATGAAGTGACATACATATACCATGAAATTTCATACAGTAAATTATTCAGTCAATAACACAATATATAGTGGTAATCAATAGTAAAAACTTGGCGACATGTTTCGGTTCACTGAAACATCCTCAAGCCAATTTCTCAAAACACAGTACTGGTACATTCAGCAAGTGCACACACTATGGGATCCCATACTGTTTACAGATTATTTTGCCATTAAAGCTCATGTTGAATTCTGTTAGCTGATATATTACTTAAATATATATTATTTAAATAATATATGGGCTCACAGAATTCAACATGAGCTTTAATATCAAAATAATCTGTAAACAGTATGGGATCCCATAGTGTGCGCACTCACTGAATGTACCAGTACTGTGTTTTGAGAAATTGGCCTGAGGATGGTTTGGTGAACTGAAACATGTCACCATGTTTTTAGTATTGATTACCACTATATGTTGTGTTATTGACTGAATAATTTATTGTATTATTGTAAACACAATGGGATGGCTCCTATCAAAATGAAATTTCAGTTATAACAACACATGAACCAGGGACTGCCATTAATATCTTCATTGTAGTGAAACTGTTATAGTGGCAGGCATTTATAAGTTGGTAAAGTTGCCACTGTGTTAAACTAATCAAGCTACAAATTTGTGTGAAAGAGTGGAGGTTTATTTCCGTGCATTCTTAGCCTTGGCATTCTATGGAGATGAGTGGCCAGTTTCATCCCCTGACTGTTTTATCGTACTCCCCACCCAGATTAATTTTGCTTTTATAAGAATGTGGCTTATGTAGAAATTCCAGTTTGCATATACATCATATTGATACCAGTTCTGTTTTAAGTGTGTTTTTGTTCTATTTGATTGCTTGATTTCTGCATTTTGGGCAGCTGTGGCTAGTTGTCTGATCAGTCAAGACACTACAAAGACGTGTAATTAGAATTAGGTGTGCTTGAGATGGCAGTTTGTTGGTTTTGTTACAATACTGTAGTAAAGGTAAAGCAGTCCTTTTACAGGCCTGGAGTGGCGCAGAGGGTTTCAGGAAGTTAAGGTTCCCAGATTTCATGACAACGGCACAGGATGGTGGTAAGGTTGTCAGCCTTATGCACCAGCCGCCTTTACCTCCAGGAAATACTCCTGGTACTCATTTCTGTTAGAGGCTGAGTCGAACCCAGGGCCATAGTGCGATTGGAAGGATTTTAAGTCAATGAAAAATCCACTGACACCAGCTGGGATCAAACCAGCGACCTTCCGATATGTTGCACAGCACCTTAACCACTGTGCCACTGTGGTCCCCTACAATACTGTAGTATGAAAGTTAATTGAAGGTCTTCAAACACATTGTAAGGTGTGTACTGAATTTATATTTCAGGGCCCAGGAAAACCACTGTTGTTCCTGATAAAAACCTTCCGAGTGGCTGGAGTAAACACACAATCCAACGCACACATGGCAATTCGGCAGGGAAGTGGGATGTTATTCTTGTTAAGTATGAACACAGCTTTGTTCTTTTATCTTTGTTGTGATTTAATTGCTCAAATTAAATGAAAAAGTGACATGGTAATAAAAGTACTGTACTTTGTATATTTAACAAAGGTTTTTTTTAATTCATGCTCTTATTGCTTATACAGAAATATATGAGGCATCACTTAGGTGTAGAATCTAGTGCCGTGTGCAGTGGTGGAGGTTAGTTTTCCATCAGTTTGTTTCTAGCTACCATAGACTCCGCCTGGTAACAGTGAATGGATAGTGACAGTGAAAGATGGACACTTGTCTGGGACATGTGATTAGAATAATGTTGTTGGGAGGGTAGCTGTTCATAGTTTGTGTAGGGAAATTTTGTCTGGACAGTGTATTTATTTATAAGGAATGGGAAAGGAACTGGTAAAGCAGTGCTGATGAAACAGTTACAGCACAAGGTAGCTGAAGATACAGGTGCTTCTTGTGGCACATTACAGCAGATTATTGAAGGAGGAGAATGTGGGGGGAGTGAAAGATAATGATTTACAGTATGGCATGAGAGTGAAGTCCAGGCAAATCTTCAAACAAAAATGAGTGAATTTCTGTAACGAGATCAATAACTAAGTTCCTTATTATAGAATGTGTGGGTTCTGCTTTGAATTATCTTCTGTGTAAAATAAAAAACTTCAAGCAGGGAGGTTGAGTAGAGATTCATAAAAATTTGGGCTTTACCTGTAAGAAAGTTTTGAACATTGGAAAGTTTCTCCTCATTAAACCAGATATATATAAGAACAGCTGAATGTTTTAAGAAAACAAGATCTGGGGTGCTCAGAGCAGTGTTGATGAAGATTCGAGTCATTTGAGATGTGACACTTTGTGGCTCTGTAAAATGTTGTTGACAGTACAGAGGAGCATGGTGCCTCCATGTGCAGTGTTGAGCATCCCAGCGGTAGTAGCCACTAAAGAAAATATGAATGTGTTGTATAGGTGAGGATGATTGTGTTGGTGAATGAATGAAAATGGTGGTTTTATGCATGGCATAACATTCCAGAGCAGTCGATTTTCATCACATTGGTCCTTGGGTGCCATCAGTCAAGTGATTGTAAACAACTGTTGGGGTTTTGAAGTGGTAGTAGAACAATCATCATAACAAATCTTGATCATCTTGCATCAAGATGATGAAAAAGAATGATATTGATGACAGTGATGATGATGATGATGATGATGACCATGATGATAACAGGGGTGGCCTAAGCAGTTGCTATGAAAATTCAGGATGAAGATGCAGAGACAGATTGGCATGGAACCCTTTATATTGACAAGCTTCTGATAAGCAAGCTAGTGCAAAAAGATTCAGTTTCTATTTAGGTGGTGTTCCCGTGTCAACACTTCCTATATGTAGTAGTTTTTTTGTCATCATATTGGTGTGAGTCTGAATGGTCCTTTGTTGCGATAGTAGAGAAGAACTCAAAATGTCGAACTGTTTATTTTACAGTGTTATATAGCCGTATGATATCGTATGTACCACTTTTGCTGAAGAACACAGCATGCACACTTGTTTTTACAACACTGACACTTTCTTCCCACCATGCTGGACAGCAATTGGCTGTCCCAACAAGGTACTGTGTCACTTCATCATCCACACCAGACATCATGGAATCCCAAAAAAGCTGTAGGGGATAAGGGAATATTGATGTAGTGTGTTATTGTAACTTTTATTTTTTTGTTAAGTCCTCAGGGACGCAGGTTCCGTTCTCGCAATGAGTTGCGACTTTTCTTTGAAGAGAATGGAGAACCCTACAAAGCGGAAATGTTTGACTTTTGCCTCAGTGGTAAAAAGCGGATGTCTCGAACTTCTGATGGTAGCACTGCAAGTGGAAAGAAAATGTAAGTTTCAATTCTAAACTTTGAAAATAGGATAAAATATGCAACACCTTGTACTTTTTCTTCCAATATTTCTTGGTGTTGAAGGTATAAGTATTATATTATTTTTTCTCTTGTCTGTCTATCTATCCAGTTTTTTAACAGCTGTCACCATCTTCCGGAAACCAAAGGCCGTTCCTCTGTTTCTCCATTGATCTGTTTTTTTTTCTGTTGTCATTTTAAAATAATTTGGGTTGCTCATGTAAAAGTTGTGATGCCAACTTTAAATTATGCTCCTTAACCATGTTTGGAAAAAAGGAACTGTGATGCAACAAGAAAGTTCCTGCCTCAAGGGGCAGACTTCTGTAGGTGGAGGTAAGAAGGGGAGAAGGTAAAATGTGAAGTCCATCTGACAATCTCTCAGTGGACCTGAGCATAGTCATTTCCAGGAACTAGAACAATAAATTGTTAAAGTGGTGCGCCTACAAAGAAAAACCAGTCTTCTCGTTATATGTGTAGGGTGATAAAATATAAAGCATGGGGACCTGTCAAATCACACACTGTTAGCGTGGCATATGTGTGTTCATGTGTTTAAGTTAATTAGTTATATATATTTTCTCAATAGATGTCTTATGACTGGGTGTCATCTTGGATTCATGTAAATACTTTTTCCCCTGGGGAGATGTGTTTTATATTGGGGGGGGGGGGGCATCTTAGCTTACTGTCATTTTGCTTTCAGGCCAGTACAGTTTAAATGTCCATAGATGCTCTACATGTTATGATATGATACATTCAAGTATGACATGTTGTCACTAGGTCTCGTGGTCCTGGAAGTAGGGCTAAGACAGCTGTAGTTCCTGGTGGTGATGTGGCAGAGCAGCCACCATTACCATTACCAGTACAGCAGAAACAACAGTTGCAGCCACAGCGTAGAGTCAAAACTTTACTGCCAAAAATCAGACCCTCATCAGCATTGCAAGGTGACGACAACAGTAGTGAGAAACATACTGAGCCATCTTCACCTCCCCCACCATACACTACCACTGTAGCTCCAGTACCTGCCAACAACATTCAGGTTGAAATGCTTGAGGGTGAAGGTAGGTATTAAAAGTTTCCTTACAAGGAGCATTTAAATGTGTAATTTATACTTTTTTTTTTTTGGCCAGAAATTCAAGCCTGAAAGTTGAGGCAGTAAAATAAGCAAATCTTATTTTTCGGAATATAAGTTTTCACCTTATGTTGAGGTTAGGAGGGTTAAAGTTGCATAACAATGTGAAACAGAGCAAGTTCCATTTGTTTGCGTGTAACTTAAAGCCATCATTTTGAGCCATGCTGTATTACTGTTGTGTTTTCCTATGTTTGACACACACACAAATTTATTATTATTATTATTGTTGTTGTTGTTGTTGTACTAAGATCATATAAGCATACAGACATCTTGGTTATTCCAAATACATTAACTTACTTAACACATTGCTGTCGGGCTGGTCTTTTAATTAAATACCCCCTGGTGACCGGACATTTTAAACGCTTTTAATGTTCATTCCCATAACATTTTGCAGGCTTATCGTTCTAAAGTAAGGTTCAAGAGTGGTCTGTCTGCTTGTAACTTGAGATGCAAACATCCTGCATGTAGCTGATGATGACCTTGAAGCGATCAGTGTGTCAGACCAGCTTGAAAACGCGTGTTGGACGTCGTGTAAGAAAACGCAGAAATGTGGGGCCCGTCAACAACGCATGGGTGAGCAATCACGCATTTCTGCGTGAGCCGACGGCAATGTGTTAATGTGAAGTACCATTGACAATGTCTGATTGTTTTTATGATGGTTTGTCTTCCTGTACCTGCTTTCAGTTTTCTAGAAGTGCTCCCTGTCTTTACTGAGTGGGTATCAGTTGGCAGTTGGTTATGATACAAGGAAGTGGAGAAGCAAAATAATGAATAATGAAAGAGTGTCTTCTGTCCTGAAATTACTTATATGGGGAATTTAGAATGTATGGAGTTGTGATAACCTGTAGTGACATGTCTCATAACAGTTGGTCCCTCAGTTCAAACATTATTAGGAAAGTGCTGATGCAGTTGGTATCTAAAGTGAAGGTGTCATTGCATTGTATCAAAGTATATGATTGACAAGTAAGTGCCATTTATCTTAAACTGGGGAAATGATAAGTTATTTTTATACTTATCCCATTTTATTGACCCAGTTACAGTGCTGTAGATTAAATATAAATCCAGATCAGGGAACGGAGTGTAATGCACAGAATGTGTGCTGTGATAGTATGCTTTTATCTAATCTGTATAAAGTCTAGATCAAGGAATTACATTTAATTCACAGAGTATGTGCTGTGAGGGTGTCCATTATCTAATCTGTAGTGAGCAGCTGATACATTACAGACACATGTCAAAACATGGAAGCATTGTAGATAAATGCCATCAGTGTGTAGAGCATGTTTCTTTTCTTTTCTTTTTTGTGGTGACTAACAGTCATTGAGCATTTTTTACAGTTCTTGTTGGGGGATTAAAAATTCAAATGGAAAATGATGCATTCAAGTGCCCTAAAGAAGGATGTGGCAAAAACTTCCGTAAAGAAAATTTACTACAGGTTAGTACCATAGAAGTTCTGTGAAATAAATCATTCTTTTGTTTTGGTTTATCAGTATGCCTGTCATGTTGCAGAAACTACAGCTAAGTACTTTGAGGTATGTGCTCTTCTGGGTTATTACGCAGTGTATAGCAGTAATTCCTTACTGAAGTTTTGGGATAACCTATTGGTCCCATCTTCAAGGGTAAAGAAATCCAGATACACCATATGCTGTGTAATATCCCAGAAGAGGTCATACCTCACATACTTTGTGGCGGAATCCTGAAATCGCGCAAAGTATTATGTGTGGCAGTGATAAAGGTAGGTGGATTTAAGAACAGCTTTTCTGTTCATTTTTTGAAATTTACATCATTTTGTTTTAGTATTTGGTGTCCAGCTTGTGGGCCAGGCATTGTGTTATTGCCAGCCGACTTTTTGTATGTAGTGAAGCAATGTTTCGGTTGAGGGATTTCTGCCCATTTTTCCCCTTGTTTTACAGAAGGGAATTCGAAATGTTTACTCTTTTCTGTAATGGCCTGACTGTTTCTTTACATGGCAACAAATGTGTGGTCTGTTTTGTTCACTTTGTGGTGATTTTGGCATTCTGGTAGTTGCCAGTAGTGTTGCCACTTGCAAAGAACGCTGAGAAACAGATAAAACCATGCAATATTTTGGTCTTGCATCACGGTCTGGAGGGGTGTTGTTTTGAGTCACCAGTTTTCTAGGTCTGTCCCTCCAGAAGTCTTATTTATTCCAAGATTAATTTATTTTTGGCACACCAGATTGAAGAGTCGAGTGATACAATGCTACATGTTTTTTGGTAAGTGTCTAGTGTCTGTATCATCCAGTTTTGCTTCAGTCACAGTTTGTAATTGTCATGTATTGCTGTCCAGTAGCATTATGTTGTAAGCAATGTTACTGTTATTTGCTTTATGTGGCACTGTAACACCACAGTATCTTTATGTTATTTTCTCCAATGGCAAATGATTTAGAAAAATGTGTACTACAGGGTTGCACAATTTTTTAAAAAATCTGGGAGTAATATAAAAATTCTAGCATCAGAAGGTTGACATGAAGCAAGTTCCATATTGAGAACCCATGAATATTAGGTGCCATCATACAAAATTTAGTCACCCAGGACTTGATGCTTGGGATTTATTCGCCTGACATACTGTACTCAATCACACTCACTCAGTCACTTCCTCACTCAGTCATTAATTCAATAATTCATTCATTTATTCATTAACTGCTGACTTACTGATGTATGTAACTTACTTACTTACATGTGGGCAATTGTATTTAAGTGTGTAATTATAGGATAGTAGGAGTTATAACCATAGTCCAGTGACAAACTGAACTTCTTATACTCTTTGTTTTGCTTCAGATGCATCTCAAGCATTATCATCCAGAATACAACAAATTCATGGGTTCAACGCCAAATGTGGCTGATCTGGCATATGCTCGAACAATTGGTGAATCAATTGATGATCTCATGCCAAAAGTACGATATAGTTGTGCTGGTTCCATTGGTGTGGGTGGCACATCATCCTGCTCAGAAAAGACAAATCGATTTGAGCCAACTCGTAAATATAAAACTGGTATGGCTGTCGGTGTTGGAAGTGGTAAGAGTGGAGGAGTGGGAGGTAGTGGAGGTGGAGATGTCAGTACAGGATTTGAAAAGAAGAAGGTGACAGTGAAAGATAAACAGCAGACTACAGTAACTGCAAAGAAACCTGGAAAAGGGTGAGTGAATGTTGCGGATGATGTTTGGAGTTCTAAGTTTATTGTAAATTACAATCGCTTTTCAGGATTTATGTGTGTGTGTATGTCACAGCTAGACATCGTTGTGTGTTAACAGTCATTACATAATGAATAAGCACCATAGCGTTATTTTACTATACACAGTATAAGCGGCAAATTTCAGTACTGGATGATCCAGAAATCTCTCTTAGCTAGATTTTGACTAAGAGGCTGCTTACATTTTACTATTTTTTTCAACTGGCAGCATCCAGCACTTTTTCTGTGAGTCTGACCATTAATTATTATCATTTCATTGTTTTTTTGGGGGGTACATTCTCATAAATCTTAAAAAGTGCCTGGTAGCTGCATCGTGTATATCTGCCTATCTTTTGTGTGTTAGCTGCCTGCCACTGGACAGATTTTCATGTAAGTTTATATTGTAGACTTCTATTAAAGTTTGTGGAGAAAATTTAGATTTGCTTAAAATTTGACAAACATATGAGGCACTGTATGTGAATTGTGTATTGTTTCTCCTTTTTTATATAAGTGGTTGGACAATAAAGTTCGCGAACTAATCGCGGTAAAAGTGCTACATAACTCATTGCTGAATACCACCATGGTCGCCTTCAAAGTACTCCCCTTGGGCAGCTATGCACTGATGCCAGCGCCTAGTCCACCCTTCAAAACATTTTTGGAACTGGTTTTGTGGAATGGCCTTCAGAGCTGCTGTTGTATTACTCCTGATGTCATCAGTGTCATCAAAATGCCTTCCTTTCA
>Ga0123354_10012673_pt1 | contig 13061 bp, 11 predicted proteins | sample TergutLab28metaG_2_FD_97872 | JGI IMG/M metagenome (GOLD analysis project Ga0123354, IMG submission 97872) | Labiotermes labralis P4 segment gut microbial communities from Petit-Saut dam, French Guiana - Lab288 P4 | ecosystem: Host-associated > Arthropoda: Insects > Digestive system > Gut ...
ATTAGAATTATGAAACAAACTGCATTTTGAAGAGAAAAAGACGGAGAATATATGCCATGTGTAAAATATACAGTACCTATATTTGTTGAATAATTATATAAAATGCAATGTTTAGAGGTTAGCAGTGCGGTACGACCACTATAGTTGACATTAGGCGTCAAAAGGTTAATTTAGATCAAATATCAGTTTACTAAGAATATCAGAGATGATAATCTGACTCTAAATTTAGATCTGCTCACAAAGCATTTACATTTACAATCTAGAAGACCACAAACTGGTCTTTAACTTGTATTGCTCAATGGCCTAGTTGACCATATTCTGATCTCTGTGGACTCTGTCTGTAGTGTGCTGCAGGAAACATTGCAAAATAAACCTATTTTGTTACACAATTATTTTGTGAAATTTTTTCTGCTTCTATTAGTACAATGAGGAATACTGACATATGTCTCGCCTTTCAATTTCCTCTAGCACAACAAAGTATGCTCTTGTCCATATTAGAAATGTCATTTATGTTGAATTCTAGTAAACCCTGTCTGCCTGGCTTGCCCTGTTGGTACACCGTGACAGGGTATAACTGTATATGCAGTCCCTACAAATTCTTTCCCTGATTCTGGTCAGATATAAGCTCCAAAACATGGTCTTCGTCTGCATCTCTTGGTATTGAAAGACACATGTATCCCATTTTTAGGCTTTCAAAGATGCAGACACTTGTAATAAAACAACCATCTATCTGAATGACATCTTCAAGGGGAAAGGTTTTTTCAGTACTCAGCTAGCTTCAGAAGTACAAGAGCAGCATATTTATAAACACACAAGTTAGAGGCTGCAAGTCTGAAATCGCAAACTAGAAAAGTCACCACACTTCCTATGAATGTACAGTGCAAATCCAAATTTTCTGGCACCTTAACACTGATGAATGTGATTTTCTTATGTAAAGTGAAGGTAAGTGGTAAAAAAAGTTGTAATAAATATAAAAATTCAATCTAATAAAACTTAAACATAATGATTTGTCACAAATTTGTCCAACAATAAACAGATTCTTTGTTAAAAATTATGTGCTTATTTGGACTTTGCAAGTTAAAAATTGTAAGGTTTAAAGTCTATTTTGTGAATTGTTGTGTGCCAGAAATTTAAATGGCAGGGCACAGCATGAAAATCTCTGGCCATGACAGAGCACATTAGGTATTTAAGTTGAACTGATAAAGGTTAATAACAAGTCTATAAACAGTATCTTCCACTACAATCCTCATCAAAGCCAGCTTTGGATTTCAAGACACATATGCACTTAAAGGGCACAAATAGTGATAACATACTCTTAATGTCACGATGCACAATGCCATGATCATGGAGAGTAGCCACAGCCTGCAGCAGCTGCCTAGTGTACTGACGGATCAGAAATTCGGGGAGCCCACTGCCCTCTGTTGCAGCTACAAGACACTCCAATGTGCCTTCAGCACAGAATTCCATGAAGATTAACATCTCTTCCTGCAACATCACAATAAACAGTAATGGTAAATAGGTCTGTTTCAGAGTGGTGACACTTCCAGTATTCAAGTAACAAGCATTAATTTTGGCATTCCTTGAGAAAATTATTTTTATGAACATCTACAAATTATATACATATATAAAATAACTTTGCCAGTTTTGCCAGTTGTGTCATACAGACATGAAATGTGCTTTTATTATGAAGGAAGAACACAAAATGCAAGATTTGGAAACAAAACAACCAGGAGTCCAGTCAGCCTACCATGAAGTACATGGGGAATTTAAGAAATGAGAAAGAGAATTTTCATAACTCAGATGCCAAGACAACAGGTCACTTTCAGAACAAATGTAACTTGAAAATATCTGAAAAACTATGGCTTACTTATTGCAGACCTTAATTTGGTGAGGGTAAAACTCCAATACCCAAACATCTGTAACACAGGGGTATAATTTAAATGCTCCACATGCACACTGGATTACGTTTATAACAGTAAAACTGGTACACATTAAACCCCAAGCACTCAAGGGCCAAACTTGTCCCTAGTGCCTCTTTGTCCATCACAAATACAACATAGCTTGCCCACCTTGTGCCTCCACAATCACAGAACAGTGACTGACTAACAATCTGAGGCACTGTACAGCCCTTACTATCATGGACAACTGTACCTCCTTTTAATGTGAAAATATTAAAACCTGAAAACAAAGCATTAAATTTGTCAACACAATTAATAAAACACTTCAGGATAGTGAAACACAAATGTACGATACAACAGCAAAGCCATTCTTTCATATGAGTACTGAGTATTCAAAATAACAAAATAACAGGAGGAATGACACTGGCAAACTGTTTTCTGAGATCACCAGCAAAAGTTACATTTTGGAATCAAAAGAGGGGTGAAGATATCACAAACGTATCACAGTATACAATAAGCACGTGCTGGGAAAATGCTAGGAGGGGGGGGGGGAAGTATTCTAAAGACATTCCAAATTACAAGGATTCAATTCTTCTAGAATGGTATGGCATGTTGACTGGTAAACATTTACCAGCTTATGTTAAAGCATTGTGCCCCTCTCTTCTGGGTCAAGGTGTCCAAGTAGAGACCTTGAAGAATTAGGCACTACACTCCCCCTGGAGTGTTTGTAACAATTTATGAAACAACAAAGACTTATATCTTTATCAACACTGCTGTAAGAACCCCCAATTTCACAAGTTATGCACATACCTATTTCAGGTAACAAAATGTGAGAACTCACTCTATGTATTTCCACACCATAGTATCGCACCAGATTATTGTGTTGGATGCCTTCAAATATACGCAGCTCTTCTGCCACCCTGCGGATTGTTCTGTGATCATTTGGCTGCAGCTGAATCTCCTTCATTGCCATCAGTTCACCTGTTTCATTGTTGACAGCCGTATACACTTTACCAAATCGACCTTGACCTACATACAAACAGAAGAAATGCCATGTCATTCTCACTCCATCAAAGACCAACAGCTGATATAATCAACTGATTAATAACTTTTTCTTTAACCATTCATTATTTTTATACTATTAATCAGTTAAGTACTTTATGCCAATATGTAAAACTCAGAAAGGGAAGGCTAACTTCAAATTTTGTCATGTTCATTATATGTATGCATTCAACAGTTACTTATCATATTCCTTAAGATTTCTGTTTCAGTACCTGAACCTCTGCCCGCTGGTATGTCTTTACCTAATTACAAACAAACATGAACAATTACTTATAGGTTCCAAAACAATAGTAAAAATTGTCTATTTTCTTTATGACAACACACATCACCAAATGTTGCTATCAAGTGTGCAGTGCTTTTTTTTTTTTTTGGAGGCCTTAGGTTTGGATCATGGCACACTGGCTGCCTATCCTGACAGGCTCCTTATGGCTTTCTTCAGTCTTTCTGAGAAATTCTGGGCTTGTGCCAGGACATAACTGCTTTCTTCCACGTGTTTTCCAGTTCACTACTGGTACTTAGTATCATGTTATCATTTGACATTATACAACATGAGCTACTGAAAGCAATGTTAGATAAATCAAGCATAATTATAGCCCATTTATTGCATATAAGTTTTCAGGCTTTTGGGATGGTTGTGTTTATATAATGGTCTTTTTTTTTTACACCATGTTGTAAAAGTCTGTTCCAATGTTTCAGAGAAACATACTGCCCTTATCTTCAGGGTGACCAAATATGGTTCACAGAAGGTGCCGATGTAAGTGGGATGAAGGAATGTGTTGCTTATATTTCAAGGCTGAACAGAATTTAGCCACTCAAAGCTGCTAGAAATGGTACAAGAGGGGACATGGCTTGTGCCAAGCAAATGGACCTTGAGAGTTCCATGACTGTCCCTTATTAGGGCCAGAAGTGGGAGATGCACAAGTGGATGGATGTGAGGGACAAATCTTATTCATATCGGAGTTGGTATTACAGTGTGGGAGTGTTGCCTCCAGAAGGCTGGGCCTTTTTTATGCTTGAGAGTGCCTCTCACACACTCTAGCTAGGGATAATCAATCCTCCTGGTTTACACTGTCTGAATGCATGTCATTCTTTTTTCCCTCTCTTATGAGCCCAAGCACGCATCTGGATTTTCTGGCCAGGATGTTTGTCTTGATGGGTAGGATATAATGGTCTAGGTCATTGCTGTTTTAAGCCAGGCTGACCTCTCCAGTTACTACAGCTGGATATGACATTGGTGTTCATTAAACCTGTCTTAACACATCATATTTAAGAAAATGGCAAAAGTAACAGTGCGTATGCTTCAAGAATACAGATATTAACAATTCCTAAACACTGGCATTTTACTTCTGTAATTTAATCTGCACTGTTATGACAGATGACTAATCTCATTTGACTACAAACAGCTCAGTCAAATCATAACAAGATGAAGAGTGCCAGTAACACCAAGCTTCAACAGGTATGAACATGCTTTGAAATACTCATGCTTGGGTGACCAAATTCAAAGAGGAAAATAATATTAGTACTTGTGAACAATTCCAAATTAGGGATGGATTATCACATACTACTAGTTTTGATTTCTGGACATTACCATCTTGTGATGTTGAGGGTTAACCCTAAAGATGGAAGTAACATGTTTCTCTGAAATGATGGTATCTACCTACAGTGTAAAAGCCCAGAAGACCACAGTATGAACTGGACAGTTCATTTTTAGTGGGGTTTCTGAAACTGATTAAATAACAATCATCAAGACAACACATAATAGCTGTATACAATAATTAATGATGGGACAGCACAGTCAATTGCTAAGATTATACAAAATTGACAGGAGGTGAAAGAAATGTCAGTATGGAGCACTGGTGGAATGATACAGAGAAAAGGAAAATAAAGTGCTGGAAGAAGAGTCTGCCCAGTGTCACTCTGTCCACCACAAATTGCATGTTACATATTTGTGCCTCTCACCCCAGTAATCTGCAGCACACATCAGATGATAACAGAATGTAAGCCAATTTTAAAGGGATCTACCTTGTTGAACAATGCCATATGATTTTCAGATGTAAACAGTATTTATGTTTAAAAACTTCTGATATGTTCGTAACTTATCTAAAGAGACTACTGTCACTTCACACACTGCAAAGATGATAATGAACCATCAAAACATATCGGTATGGAAGGAGGTAGCTGTGACCTCTTTCAAGGCACTATCCTTATATTTGTGCAGAGACTGGGTAAAACTTCAAACAATGTCAAAATAGCCAATGACAACTGAAATTAAAAACCCAGTACCACCCGAATACTTGAGGCACAATGCTAACCACTCCATTCATCTAGTGCCAAAACGTGAGAAAGAGTGCAGCTAAAACTCTACAAGAGGGCCAAGGTTCATAGTCAGATCTAGTGCCAACCTACTCAAAAAGCATCCTCCAATACATAACTTCTGTAGACATTACAAAGTTTCAAACAAACTAAAAACCAAGAATGTAGCAAAGCTCAAATTGTTCACAAAATCTAGGGCAGTAGTGAGCAACATTTGGGCACATGGGCCAAATCAAAAGAAAAAAATACTTGCAGGCCACATTATACATAACAAACTGTTTTGTTACTAATGTATCATTAATGACAATACCATTCCCACTCAGTCTTACACTGTGAATGAGAAAATAACAGGAACAAATAAGGCACAACAGAAACATTTCGAGACACATGCTGTGTTGTCAAATACTTATACTGAGACAGCACTATACTCTGTCATAATTCACAGTAACAAACACCATATGTTTCTCATCTATAGTGCATAATTCTTAGACATAAAAAAAGCCACTCATGCCTTACAGAATGTCTGGTGTCTGTAAATAAATAACAGATGGACCCAGAAAGCTCTAAAGAACTACAGTCACAAAAAAGTCTGACAGATGTACATTACATAATAAAAAGAGAGCTTGCAGTGTAGGATGTGTACTAAAACACAGACCCTTTGAAACATGTATGCAAGAGTGAAACTATGGAATAGAATAAAAAGATAATCCCTTGCAATTAAAGTCTATACAAACATACAGGAGGATGAAACAAGCAATGAAGAAGAGAATACAAAGATCAAGATTAACAAGGATGTACATGTGTATCACCCCCAGTCTATGCCTAGTTTCTCCACGCATATCTACTCTTCTGGAGTGCTACATGTTCCACCCATCTCATCCTCCTTAATTTTACCACCCCTGATAATATTTGGTAAAGGGTGAAAATTATGATGTCCATCACTCTGCAGCTTCTTCCAACCTTCTGTCCTCCCCCCTCCACCTCAGGTCCAAATACTCTCCTCAGCACCCTGTTCTTATATATTCTCAATCTATAGCAACTTACACTTCAAGAAGTGCCCTGCAGCTTCACAAACAGCACTATGGCAATGATTTTATTTTTTTGTGCAGCAGGTAAATACTACCTAATTCAAGTAGATTCCCATCAGGTAAAGTTGGTGGGTTGCAGGTTAACAATGTAGCAACACCTACATGAGAAGTGGGCAGTAGCAGACATCAATATTATTTTTGGAAATGATACACAAGCCTAATTAAATTTACACAACAAATTTTAAATAGTTTCTCGTCAAATATTTCATGCAACACCATCATTCTCGGCACTGTTACTACAATCACAGTTTATGTATACTGAACTAAGTACCGATGTTTAGAGTTCCACTTAAGCGAACATAAAATTTCTTCATCAGACTTCTAGCACAAAAACCAAAACAGCAGTGAATGAAGGAGACACAAAAAATCAAACAGCCAGCAGACAACAAGTTGGTAAGCTCATCAGGAATGTTACTGCCCACATGTTAAGCAGCTTCAACAGAGCATAGATCTACGACAGTGTGTGTGCAGTAAACATGGGAACAGTTCATACAGCTTTGTCGGTGCTACTTCTAAGCATTACACTTGTGTCTATACATGGACAGAATGACAACAGACTTCACAATCCTCAATTTCAAATACCACCACTTAATGCTGCACAAAAGGATCACCAAGGACGCCGAAGTGTTCAATTAAGGGAGACAGAAGAAACAGAAGGGACCAGCGCTACTAACATACATTTCGAAAGGACCACAAATAATGATACTGTGGTGAGATTTATTAAATGAATTTTGTGTTCATGATGATACTGATATTTGAGTTATTAAATGACAATGTTTCAATTGTAAAAATTATATACTCTATTATCAACTGACATGGGAAGATCAATATAAATGATAGGTACTATAGGGTGGGAAGAAATTGGCCATAATCTATTTCAAGATACTATCTTTGCTTTTGCTGGAGGGAGGAAAACTATGAAAACCCTTAACCAAGACAGACTTCGAACTGCTTTGTTTTAAGTCACTATATTTATCAACAATGTGAAGATAATGACTGTCTTTATACAATAATAAAAATCAAACTTCAACAAACCTAATCTTCCAACATTAGAGTTAGTGCTCCTAGGCTTGTGAAATTACAAAGACGAATGCATCTATTTTTCCAGACTCAGAATGTATCTTCTCTTGTACTGCCCTCTGGACAACAAAATCCGGATCGAAGTGACACAAGCCTCAGTGCTTCTGATGGAGACAGACTGCTAGATAGGGCAATTCGAATGCTGCAGCGACTCAATGATCGTCTGACTGCACTCAATGCACTGGATGAGCAGCAGCTCAGAAGGCTTGAAACCCTCGAGTACAGGTACGAGAAACAGTGGAACAAGAACATTCTTTTGGAATAATTCACTATTTGGACTTCGTCCCATGTTTAACATATAAATTAAAACACATCATCATACTGGAATAAGGGTATGTTATATATAGTATAGGAAGGGAGCAGTGGTAGGTCCATGAAGTGCCACATCACTAGTCTATAAGCGTCAGGGATGGGAAGAGAGAGATGGGAGGCTCACTGGGACAAAATGAATGATGAAGAGGACAGGCACTAAACAGGAGATAACAATCTATACTTTCACTATCATGAACACCTCAGGCCTGAATATTAGTCCACAATGATTTATGCAATTATGCATGTGTGTGGTTGATTCATTGCACTCCAACTGAATAGTGTCCACTGTCAGAAGTACACTGAACATACTCAACATTTTGGAAGTTGGATCCTGTCTTCAGATGTTCGTCATTACAACAACAGATATTCTCTTGAACATTTAATGATGCAGAAGGAATAAAATGTCTAATTTGTTGAATCTCTACAGACTAGATGTCAACAAGAGGATAATATCAGAAGGGATCTTACAAAAACAGCGTGTCAGAATAAGAATCAGATTGAACTAACTCAGGTTATAGTCCAGTGATGAACTGGTGGTGAGTACATAAATGAACCCTCAGGTTGCACAGAAGTAACAAATATTTAACCAGTTGCACAACTTTTGAAGAGAGATCTTACAAATAAATACTTTAATTATTCTTAAGGTTGATTAAGATAGAAGTACAGGCACAGGAAAAAAGTGACAGCATCAAATCAGATCTACAGGACGTATCACAGCGTGTGCGGCAACTAGACTGGCAGAGCAGTAGGATCGAGACTGCACTGGAGGCCATCAAAATAGACACCAATGGGCTCAAACGTGGGCAGGACCAGATACGTGACATTCACGCTCAGTCAGGTAAGTGACGAATATGGCAGACATTTAGATATGGCTTATTAATGGCAGTCAGTAACTCACATGACAAAATGCTGAATGGTAATGAGGAACTGCAGAGGATGTGGAAGAAAATTGATGTGACCTGGTTCAACATACTTTCCCAGCAACTGTCTGGATGGATCAAAGAAAAGTAACCTTGGTCAAAACAGCCAGTTTTAAGCTTACATCTGAATCTGGGCCCTCCTGAATATAAGGCTGGTGTACTAAATATGACCATGACACATTGTGATAAGATGTAATATTCTGCACAAAAATGCAATTTAGACAGGACAGTAGACTTGTCAACTTTCATGTGTTTACTTCACAATCACAAGGCTCATGAATTAAATCACAAGCCATATTTAAATATTACCAATAGTAATGGATATTTCTCAGACCTCCCAGTCAATGTCTTTTAAACAAAATTTTAACAGATTCTCAACTGACTAAGTCTTGATTTGAAGACTACTGTACTCTGGGATGTGATACTGTTAGTCTGATGGATAGGAACACCAGTACCTATCTGTGACTGCTTTATTACTTTTTGATGATTATGTTTTTTCTTGCAGAGGAAATGGCATCAGGTGTAGCTGAAGCTGGCCTGAAGAACAAACTACAGATGATGGTGACAAATATGCACACCATGCGTGCGGCAATCAGAAACCTGAATGATGACTGTAATATTCTCAACATGAACATCACAAAGCTAAGTAACATGACAAGGTATTAGCAGCAACACCAAAATGATTTTCACAGCTATAATATGGGCAGCCCAGAAACCTAAGTTGCAACAGATTTCTCTTGTCTAAGCACATACACCCAAAAGAGGCTCCTATCCAATGTGGGCAAAGGGCTTTTACTCACCTCCCCTAATGCCAACATTATGAATCTGTTATGCACTCCTGTGCAAGTCTTCATGGCATGGTACTCAATTAGCAAACGGACAATTTTATGTTCATCTTTTACAGATGTAATAAGTGTAAACAATTTCAGACCCATACCCTTTATCCATTTTTTAGTATATTAAAGTACATTTATATCAACTGGCTGCTAAGTGGTAATGCTGTATTTGACAGGTGATAAAACATATTACATAGGCTACATGGTGATGATACATAATTTGTTACGACAAGTCATGTGTGAAAATGTACCTTCAGTGAACATATCAATACTGCGTGATATGTTATATTAATGACAACCATGCTACAATAAAATGTGTTATGAAATACTGACACTATGATCTTAGTAATTTATTGGGTAGTACTAGGAACAGAAGTTAATGGAATTTTCAAAACTGTGAATAATTTTTGAACTGCCATCAACATTTATTCACTCTTCTAGCCACATTATGGGTCTAAGTGGTCAGCTCCTCACCAAGCAGCACTTCACAAATGTGATGCTGGATTTTAAACACAGGTCTGCCTCACCAGTACAAGCCATATCACAGGCACTGCCTGCCTCTTTGAACAACCCCAGTGACCAGTATTTGCCACAAGATTGCTGGGAAGTGCAACAGCTGGGCCACAATACTTCAGGCATCTACAGGATCAAACCCTACCTCTCCTCTGTACCATTCTTTGCATACTGCCAGCTGGAGACAAGAGGAGGGGGCTGGACTGTAAGTTGCATGCTTCGAGAGCATCATTTGCTCTTCACACAGGATACGGCTGTTTTCCTTGTTAACCAATCGTAGCCCAGTGGTTATATATATACACCGTTTGCTGTAACACTTAAGAAACTGCATTCTATCATACAGTGTGTTTGTATCTTTTGTATGATTCTTGCAACAAGAAGCAACTGTTTCCCTAAACAGCAAGAATCAACTGGTCATTATAATGTACATGGACTATGCTCTCTCTGTGAGGGGAACTGAAATTTTATGTAATTTCAATGAACATCAGTCTTCAAAAGGTCAACAACACAGTATACAGTAGTAAAAACATTCATGAAAGAATAACTATCAAATTTTGTTACTTAAAGCTAACTAATGTACATGTAATGTAACACTGAGGCATGTTTTGATCTTAGCAACCAAATTTGTCTACTTAGTTTTTACTGTCGTAATTCTAAAAATTCTCCATACCTGGTCTAAAATGAAATGTTAAGTGCATTATTTACGAATTCTACCAATAGATAAGATTATATCATGTCTGTGACAGATGAATGAATAAGAATGAAGCACAGAAGCAATGATACTAATGAAAACAAAAGTATTCAAAGAAAGGCCTGTCCCTGAGCCACTTTGATGGCCTGGAACATCCTGGGAATGAACCTGGGCACCTGCTGTTTAAAAAAAAATTATGTCACAACTAATTCACATGCTCTGCACACACTTACTGCTATATATTGTACCACCACTGACACAGAATTAAAGACTGCTTCTTTGTGCTCTACTGTACATGTATACTGTAACGCAAGGGATTGTAACAATAGTTAATTTGCTGTGTAATGCCTTTGTTTTTGTACACCAGATAGCACATCTCACTGTATAATTTATATTCTTGCCTTAATTATCTGGAATCTATGTGGCACCATATTATGTTTAGTTTATTAACCATTTGTTTGACCTCTCTGCTTCTGTTGTATTTCTTGTAATTATCCTGTAAAAAACATTATTTTTGGAATAATGTATTTAACATAAAATGTTTGTTCTGATTTCCTCTAAAACTTTGTTCTGCATCTCTTTTCAATCGAAGAAGACTGCAGAAGAATCTAGCAAGACATTACCATTAATTTACAAAAGTATTAAGTTAAAATGTCTTCATTTTTGTCAGACTGTAACTCCAAACGAATTGGTTGACAGATTTTGGTATTCTCAATAAACATTTCACAAAAATCCATTCAGTCAGAGCCGACAGGCAGAGACACGATGAAACTAGCAGGTGATTTTTGCAATTGTTTTTCAAATGGATATAAAAAAGTCTAAAAACAAGGACTCAAATCACATCCAGAAATATCATAACACTAGCACACAGCTTTCAAAGCCATGGATACCATAATACTGGCAACAGTATGGGGTATATGACTAAGAAGAGTTCAAAACCCATAACAGGATTTTTACCTTATTTGTAATGTGCAATGTACATAACATCTCTTCTCATAACAGGTGGTACAAGATCGTTACGAAGGAACTGTTGATTTCTACCGAGACTGGCATGATTACAAGCATGGGTTTGGTAACATTGGAGGAGAATTCTGGCTTGGTCTTGAGAAACTGCACATATTAACAAATTACAAGGTAATTACGCTTTATCAGCAAAACTACAAGAAAGTTGTTAATGAGTAGTTTAATTTATAATTCTCATGTTAATAATCCCACACTATTCCAGGTAACAGAATTATTGATTGAACTAGAAGATTTCAACTTGGAAAAAACTTATGCCCTATATTCAGCCTTTGCCATTGGCACCGAAGTGGAAGGGTATTCAATATCATTCCTAGGAAGTTATGAAGGAGATGCAGGTATACAGAACATTAAATTCATACCATATAACTAACACAGATTAGAATGTTTGAAATGAATTCATAATTTACTATGTACCAGATAATTAACAATATTAAAATAAATACTGTACACATATGGGTTAGAATGGTCTGCCCATTTCATCCTCCCAAGGATTGTAATTTTAACAGAAATTACTATGAGAGTCTTACTATATGAAGCCCTACAGTATAAAATAATTATTATCACATATACACATGTTTATCCATTAGACAGAAAATAACATTGTACTTTATTCTGGTATTTTAACTTCAGCGCTGAATTAACTGTGCATTCGTCAAATTAACAATAAAGACAGTTCAATGCGACTACCAAATTTCAATGACTGAGCAGGTTGTGTTGCATTAGTGACACAGACTCTGAATTTCAGTCAGCCACCAGCTCTTCTATGAGCTGTGTAATTCAGTCAGTATAGTGACCAGACAATAAGATGAAAGACAGGAAGAATGGGGTTCAATTCTTGGTCCATACAGACATGTCTCTTTCTGTCACTTTGTCCAATCAGCTCCCGGAGCCACCCAACCTCCAAATCAGTGGATACCAGAATCCCTCCCTCGCAGTAAATCTGCTGGCGCTTCATGCTCTCCACTCAGCTACTTAATTACTGTGTTTCAGAAAGACTAGAGCTACATCTCCACAAGAAATAGTGGACTAGTGTTAATCCCTTACAATTCAGCAGCTATTTAACAGATGTTGACAATTTTTCATTCCTCTTCTCCCAAAAATGTTGCTAAGCACTTTCAATCTAACCAATCTGAAACTAGTTGAATAAAGAGAGACCAACCATATGTCACTTGCTTTATTATTTCACTATTTAATGCTCAACGTGTTTCGGATGTTAATTTAGCCTGCATACGGATACCACACCATCCCAGCCAAAACCACAACATAACACCAACACACATTGAACCAGAACAATACAACCCATGAAATAACTCAACAAATAAGTC
>Ga0123354_10012675_pt1 | contig 13060 bp, 12 predicted proteins | sample TergutLab28metaG_2_FD_97872 | JGI IMG/M metagenome (GOLD analysis project Ga0123354, IMG submission 97872) | Labiotermes labralis P4 segment gut microbial communities from Petit-Saut dam, French Guiana - Lab288 P4 | ecosystem: Host-associated > Arthropoda: Insects > Digestive system > Gut ...
GCCCGCCGCAGGGGGATAACGGTCCTTTCAATGGCTTGAACAGCTTGAATGTCGCCTACCAGATACCGGGCCAGGTCGATGATATGCGCGCCCTTGTCGCCGATGATGCCGGGGCCTGCCACCGCCCCATCCATCCGCCACTGGAAAGGCGCGTCGGGAGACGCGCAGAAATCTTGTTGATAACTGGCGCGGAAGGTATGAACCTTACCCAGCTTCCCTTCGGCGATAAGGTCCTTAGCCAGCCGTATGACGGGCACCGCCCTGTAAACGAAGTTGCATAAATGAACGACCCGTGCCATGCGTGCGGCGTCGAGCATAGCCTTGGCGTCAACCATATGGATGGATAATGGTTTTTCGCACAGAATGTGCTTACCATGCCGTGCCGCCTCAACCGCGATTTCTTTATGAAGGTTGTCCGGCGTGCAAATGTCAATGATATCGATTTGCGGATTAGATACCACGGCCCGCCAATCGGTATCATGGTGTAAAAAACCGTATTGCGCAGCTTTTTCCGGCAAATCATGTCCGATACCGCACAATGTGTCAAGTAGCAGCGTGTGTTGGAGAGGGAAAAAGCGGTTTACGTTATAAAATGCGTGGCTGTGCGCCTTACCCATAAACCGGTGCCCAATCACGCCGATTCTGTATGACTTCATCATCCGCACCTTCTTTTCCATTTTCCCATGCCGTTATAACCGAAAAGAAAATTTTTGTCAACACTTAATTTTAATTTATTGAGAAATTTTTCATTTTATTATTCTTTACGCGTCACCAGCAGCGCGGTTAGCTGTCAACATCATGCTGATAGTGATTCCGGTAAACAAAACGGCGTCTTCCTTAAGTGCAATAAACGCGCTTAGTATGGCGAATTGACAACGGAAATGGAGGCAGATAGCCAAGTGGTAAATTTACCTTCCGATAGGGCAGGATTTACAGAATATATTTCCCAATAACTCTAAGCCATGGTTGCGGTAATTTGGTAAATATGATAAGATGTAAAAAAAGTAAAGGCAGGGGAGCCCATGCAACAAAGAATAGGCATCCAATTATATACCTTACGTGATGTGAAGGATATTTCGATGGAAACCCTTGTTAAAACGGTCGCCGAAATGGGGTACAGTGGTGTGGAGTTCCCCGGCGGCATGATGGCGCTGCATGAGCCGGACGCATTGGCCTATATGGCGCGGGATGCCGGTATAACCCTCCTTGGTCTCGTTTTTTCCGAGGACGAGTTGGACACTCAGATGGATGAAATCATCGCGTACTGTATACAATGCGGCTGCGTCACCGTCATCATGCCGGGCTTTTTTGATATCCGTGACGACTCGGAGGCTTTTACCCGGTGCGGTGAGAAGCTGACGCAATGGGGCCGGGCCCTTGCTGCCTGTGGCATTCGGCTGCTTTACCATGTTCATGGCCATGAGTTTACAGTATATGGCGGCAAAACGGGCATGGATATCATCATGGAAACGCTTGACCTGTCCGTATGCGGGTTGGAGATTGATGTCTATTGGGTGGAATGGGGAAAGCAGGACGCTGTCGCGTTCATGCAAAAATACGGCCGGCGTTCACCGTACCTTCATTTAAAAGACATGACGGATCGGCTTTCTTTCCACGATACGGAGGTGGGTGCGGGTTGTGTTAATATGCCGGAGGTGGTGCGGCTCGGCATGGAGCAGGGAACGGAGTGGTTCATTGTGGAACAGGAAGCCTTTGACCGCCCGCCCCTTGAAAGCGCGGCGATCAGCCTTGCCAATATAAAAGCGATCATGGCAGGGATGGGAGGGGATACGCTGTGAAACTCGGCGCCTTTTCCATCCTATTTAACGATCTGCCTCTTCCGGATACCCTGGATATCTTCGCCGGCCTGGGCCTTGCATGTGTGGAAGTGGGCAGTTCCGGCTATTCTCGGTCCAACCATATCCGGTTAGACGCACTGTATGAAAACCGTGCCGAAATCAAGGCGTATGAAAAGGTGTTTCGTGACCGCGGCATAACCATCAGCGCGTTGAATGCGGCGGGTAATCCGATCCACCCCAACGCGGAGATCGCGGCGGCGCATCATGCCGGTTTTGAAAAAAGCGTCGTCGTGGCGGCCGAGCTGGGTGTTCCGGTCGTCAACGCGCTCAGCGGTGTGCCGGGGGGAAGCCCGAAGGATCAAACACCCAACTGGATTGTCAGCCCCTGGCCGGAGGAATTTTATAAAGCCTGGCAGTATCAGTGGAATGACGTGCTGCTGCCCTATTGGCAGAAGGCCGATGACTTTGCTAAGCGGTACGGCGTGAAAATTGCCATCGAGCCGCACCCTAACTTCTGTGTGTACAATGTGGAAAGTATGTTACGGCTCCGCGGCGAAATAGGCGAGAACCTGGGCTGTAACTTCGATCTCAGCCATTTTCTATGGCAGGGCGTCGATCCCGTCGTTGCCATTCAGGCGCTTGGCGATACCATTTTCCATTGCCACGCGAAGGATGTGAAGGTCAGTTCCCATATCGTAGCCCAAAACGGCATTCTGGATCCAAAGCCCTATTCGTCCTTCAGGAGCCGCGCGTGGAATTTCCGCGGTTGCGGATACGGAAACGGTGCGGATATTTGGCGCGGCGTCATCAGCGCCCTTGCCGAGATTCGTTTCCATGGAACCATATCCATCGAGCATGAGGATGCGCTCCTCACGCGCCGGGAGGGCCTTGAAAAGGCTGTGGCGTTCTTGCGCGGCGTCATAATTCAGGAACCTGTCGAAACCATGTGGTGGGAAATGCGGCCGGAGGGGTAATGGTGATGTATACATACGAAGAAATAGGGTTGATGTCCCCTTCCGGTTGGCTGCGTGACGCGTATCAAAATTGCTATATCATCCCGGCATTCAATTTCGTGTCGCTGGAACAGCTGCTGGCTATCGCCGCGGCTTGTGCGCAGATGCGATCGCCGGTCATTCTGCAATGTTCTGCCGGCACCCGCAAGTTTTTACACCCCGCCGTCGTTCGCCGGCTTGTACAAGGGGTAGCGGAAATGTGCGCGGCATGCGGAACGCCCCTGCACGCCGCCCTTCATCTGGATCACGGAACGACCTATGAGGAGTGCGCGGCTTGCATCAGCGAAGGGTTCTCCAGCGTGATGATTGATGGGTCCGCTTTGCCGTTTGAAGAGAATATTGCCATCACGCGGGAAGTCGTCGCCTATGCGCATCCGCGAGGCGTAACGGTGGAAGCGGAGTTGGGCAGTCTGAAGGGACAGGAGGAGGCAGGGAGCGAGCAGGGTGTCCAGCGGTTTACCGATCCGGACCAAGCGGCAGAGTTTGTGCGGAGAACGGACGTTGACATGCTGGCTGTTTCGATAGGGACATGCCATGGCGCTGTCAAACTGCTCAGGCTGCCGGACGGCAGCTTGCCGAAGCTTCGCGCGGATATCATCCGCGGCATTGAGGCTAAACTGCCGGGTTTTCCGCTGGTACTGCATGGAGCGAGCAGCCTTCCCCGCCGGTATGTGGACATGATTAACGAAAACGGCGGGCATGTCGAGGAAGCGCAAGGCATTCCCACCGAAGAAATCGTCCGTCTGTTAGGCAGCGCCGTATGCAAGGTTAACAATGCCTCGGACGGGTGGATCGCGTCCGTGGCAGCTACGCGCAAGGCCCTGGCAAAGCATCCGGGCACGATCGATCCGCGTACCTATTTAAAGCCGGTGCGCGACGAAATGGTTGAGTTGTACACCCATAAGGTTTGTACATTATTCAAAAGCGCAGGGCGCGTGTAGCGTGTCACGCGGTTTATATTTTTACCTGTTTTTCTCAGTCCTCGCGAAAAAGAATGTGCCTATGGTAAGGCAACCTACAGTTAATAAGGAAATGGCGGCAAAGTTAATTGTGCTTGATAAACCCAATCATAATCATTGCCAACGCGCCGGCAGGATCTTTTTCATGATGATTCCTTGATGGTATCGGAACATTGCTTGAACACATCGAGTATAATCGGGTCAAAATGTTCCGGCATCGTTCGTCCGTCTCCGTTCAATATAATATCCATTGCTTTTTCATGCGTGAACGCCTCTTTATAATGCCGTTTACTGGTCAAGGCGTCATATACGTCCGCAAGCGCCACAATCCTTGCGGAAAGCGGTATTTCATCACCCTTTACGCCATTGGGATAACCGGTACCGTCGTATCGCTCGTGATGTCCCGCGGCGATATTGACTGCAACCGTTAAGTCATCCGTTTCGGATTCCAGCAGTTCTCTGGTATCTATCAGTATATCCGCGCCTTGAGTGGAATGGGTTTTCATAATCGCATACTCTTCATCGGTCAGCCTGCCCGGTTTTAGCAGGATGGCATCCGAAATGGCAACTTTTCCGACATCATGGAGCGGTGAATACGCTGTAATGTTGTTCACTTCTTTATGAGAGGGCAGTATATCGGGGTATTTTTTATGGAGGCTCTCCGCTAATATTCCGGTGATTTTTTTCATCCTTTTTAAGTGCTCGCCTGTGCTTAAATCGCGCCTCTCAGCCATAAGAGACATGCCGAATATAATGCCTTCCTGCGTTTTACGCAGTTCCTTCGTTCGCTCTTCAACCAATATTTCCAATCCGTCGCGGTGCATCTTGTTATCCATTTGGTTATGAACTTTAATGTTGACGATATCCGGATTATATGGCTTTACAATATAGTCCGTTGCCCCCAGAAGCAGTCCTTTCGATTCACTAAAACTGTCGTCGCTTCCGGTTATAAATATAACGGGGGTGTGATAAAAGCGGCTGTCCTTCTTGATCTGCCTAAGCACTTCAAAACCGTCAATCCCCGGCATCATCACGTCGAGCAGCACGATGTCCGGCAGGTTTTTATCCATCACTTTCAATGCGCGTTCACCGTTGGATGCAACATACACAGTATAGGAATCCTCAAGCATTCCTCTCAAAGCGCTTATATTCTCTTTAGAATCGTCCACTATTAATACGGAGTGTTCTCCGATCATTTTACCACCGCCAATTTCTTGTTAACCACATCAGTTGCTTCGTCATACTCGTAATCGAACACCATTCTGTTAAGCGCTTCCAGCTCGCCGTCGCTGAAAACACCCCAATGTTTTGTAAGTAGCGCCTTTACGGCGGCTTCACAGGAATTAGGTTCGCTGATTTCCAAAACCGAAAGGAGTTTTGTCAACAACCCGCGCAGTTCGTCATGACCGCCTTCAGGACGTTGTCCCGCGCCGCTTTCATCACGAACGGCGTTTAGGATATTTTCTTTTGTTTCCCTCATGCAACGCCATATGTTGTTATATAAAGATGGATCCGGCCGGCCCTTGCGCTGCGTTATTTCAAACGCGACCAATGCGTCATACAAAGCAGTGGCGCCCATATTACCCGCCACGCCCTTGATGGTGTGAATTTTCGTGGCGGATTCCTTCGCTCTTTCCTCCGAAAATGCAATTTCCATCGGCGTGTCATCTATTTCCAAGCCAAGGGCGAATGAACGGAGCATTTTCAAGTATCTTTCCGCTTTCCCTCCGAAGCGTTTTACCCCCGATTCTACATCTATTCCGTTTATATGCATGTTTTCGGTCATGAATATTACCACCTCATGTATTTCTCTGCCCATTCATCGTTATGCCTTCTCGCAGTTGCGTCAGAAATCGCCGCTTTAGGTAACCATGAACCGCGGCAATGCCCACGCAGGCAGATGACAAACTATCACAACCGGCGCGGGCCGCACAATTCCACAAAATGGGTCATGATTCCCTTGCTTTTTATCACTGCGCTGCTATTAACCTATTTAAACTCCTTGGATGCCGAGTTCATGGAAGACGAGCGGTAAATTATCTTCTTGATGGGCATTTTGTCTTTAAGCAGCTCATAGAACAACTCACAAAGGTTCTCGCAGGTGGAGACCTTTTTCGTCACGACGATTCGGTATTCCGGATAGGACCATGCCAGGGGATGGTTAATTTTCTTCAGGGGTACGCAGTTTTCAGGGTCGTTGTTGATGCCGTGTTTTTTATACACCGCGAGTACCGCGTCAAGCAGCGGGTCACCCTCTTGAAATAATGTCGCGTGATGGAAGTGGTCACATACCTCCCATGCCTTCTTAAAACCATCCTTGCAAGCGTGGGTAAAGCCTGTTACCGGGTCTACCGTGTCTTCAATTTCAATGGTTAACAGGCCGGAGTGTCCGTGAAGATGCTTGGCCTCCCGCGGCCAGTTCATAAACCGGTGCGCGTACTGGAAATCGAGGTTTACGATGGATGTGTACTTGTCATTAGGCATACTCGTTCCTCCTTATTTTTATAAACCTGTGCTGCGGTCGGCGCATGTAACGGTAAAACCATCGTCGGGTTGGCCGCGCTGTTTATCACCTCACATCCTGATGGTTGTTTTGACACTCCGGGCAAATACCGGCAAACAGGGTTTCGTGCGCGTCTATCCGAAAGCCGTATTTCAGTTTGACAGCCTCATCCATGTCGTCGCGGTACGCGATATCTATATCAAACAAGGTACCGCAGTTTTTACATTTAAAGTGATAATGCTGATCGGCGCGCTTATCATATATCTCTTGCTCACCCGGCAGAATGACCTGCCGTATCTTAAAATTACCCGCAAGCTGACGCAGGTTTCGGTATACCGTTACCTTGCTGATCGTCGGATGTTCCTTAATGACCTCCCTGTACACTTCTTCCACCGACGGATGTGTATTCAGTTTTTGCACGGCTCTTAAAATAACCTGACGCTGTACGGTATTCCGCTTCATACGCGCACACCCTTATTGTCGTTGATTTTCATTAAGAAGTATAATGTATAGGCAGTTGAGTGTCAATATTTTTTTCGTGATTGGAGCGGCGGGGTAGCGGATTTTCATATTGTCTATGCTTTTCAACTGTGATACACTGCTTAATAAGACATTATCGAAGTAAAAGGTTTGCGGATTGTGCATTTTGCACACCAAGAGCAGTGACGTCCCATACAGAATAAGAACAACATGATAATACTGACGAATGTATCGTTAAGGAGGCTGGAAAATGAAAAAATGTGGCGTATGTGGTACGAAAGATGTGGAACAAAACTGCTTAGTAATGACAAATACAGAAGACATCAATGGTAACCCAATTGGAATAATGACAGTTGCAATATGTGGGGACTGTATTGGAAACCTCGCTAAGCAAAGTGGAATCAAAACGCCGCTTTTCGGCGTCAACAGGAAAAATGCAGGCGATTTAACAGCCAAATGCTTACATGCCAACGCTTTCAAATCGGCAGAGCACAATGTGAAAATCAAGCTTTTTAGTAATGATTGTTACAATGAAATTGCGGACATTGCACGCAAGATGGGAGATTTCGATAAAAAGGTTAGTGACGATGCTTTAAAAGCTTCAAACAGCAAAACAGTTGGCGCGGCAGCAAAGGTGGCAGATGCTTATACAACAGTAGTGAATGCTATTACCGAAGCTCATAAAACCGAGGCATATAAGGCACTATCAGCACGACGCGAAGACTTGATTAACAAGCTTTTGAGCAGTGCCGCAACCGGCGAACTCCTTTCGTTGGAAAAATGTGAATTCATTCCTTCAAACAAATATATGGCAGCAAAGGCAAAATCAACAAAAGGAACAAACACTGGATTGTATATTGCGGAAGCTATTGAAAAGTGTTGTAAGATGGATACTTAGTATTAATGTAATTTTGATTTGCTTAATCTGTGCATTATGCACGCCAAGAAAAGCGAAGGGTGTTATGTATGTTGAAAAGAATCATAGTTTATCTTGTCGTCCTTTGTTTCTTGCCTACAATATCTATTGCCGCACAAACAGAAGAGCATCTTACTTGGACTATTAAAGAACTTTCCGCGCAGGTTTCTTTAACAGAACGTGATGATGGACTTCCTGTTTATAACCCAAAGACGCCGGTTGAGGGGGTCGCGCTTTACGCCGTTGACGTGACGGACGTGGATGGCGAGTCGGTAGTTCGTAGTCGTAATGTGCGAGATTTCCTTCAGGAGCAAACGGATGGAGTACTCCAATTCACAGATGACCCGGATCAAGCGTCCATCCTTTTGTTTTATGAGGAATCGTATGAATATAAAGATACATATAGCATGGAGGTTAAGGTCTATTCAAGTGTTGCCGGCCTGCGAATGATATCGCTCATTGATGAAAGCGCGCTAGCAGTTGGAGTATCTATAAAAGCGTCTCCGGGTATGTCTATTAGCGTTCCGATTGCGGTAAATAGTTATTATGAACCAATGCCTATTCTGTCCGAGGCTTGGGAGATGGTTGGTTTCATCGCTGATTTGCTCGGCCTTTGTCAAAGTGATCGCGCAGTTAAAATTGGCTCGCGTACAATTTGGCAAGATGCGCAGGTAGTGAACCTTTCAGAAAGCAAAATTGCGGATATATCTCCGCTATCGTATCTGGAAAGATTAGAAGATTTAGATCTAAGAAGCAACAATATCACAGACGTCTCCCCGCTTTCTGGTCTCACCAATCTACGGTATTTATTCTTAAACTATAACGTCATTTCGGATATTTCCCCACTTTCCAGTCTTGAAAACCTGGAAGGATTGTCACTGCGTGGTAATAGAATTACGGATATTTCATCGCTTTCAGGCCTTGAAAGGCTGGAAACATTGTACCTAACTGACAACCAGATTACCGACTTCACCCCCCTATATACACTGACAGTTTTGAGAATCTTAGTAATTGACGCCCAATCTATAAGCGATGAGGAGTTTAATGTATTACAAGATAACTTACCAAAGTGTGAGATAAGAAGAGAATAGTTTTTATCGGGGCGAGTAGAAAGAGCATTCATCCTGCTGTTTGGCATTTCTCGTAAAAAAGCAGACGCAGAGGCATATCTTAACAAAGAGCGAAGACTATTACCGGATACCAAGCATCATGTCCATTGTTTCCGAGGGCTTCACCACCGATGCAGAAGATACGCCCGAATGAAGAAACCGCTAATTGAACTGCGTCACTTTTCGTCCCCAGCTTCCGACTCTATGCATACTAACCGGCGCTTGTTGGGTTGTCACTTCTTTTTAGCCATAGGGAATGTGTGGGGGACAGAACGACAAACGAAATGAATAATACCGGGAGGTATAAAATGTTTTATTGTCTAAACAACTTATGTAACAGGCAGAGCGGCAGAAAAAGTGTTTTCATTCAAAAGAAAGCCGTTATTAGTTTGCTAACATTAGCATTATTGGTAATGACTCTATTTACCGGATGCGCAAAACAGAGTGACCTTATTTTAGGAAGATGGGCAAATGAGGATGGGTTTATTGAGTTTAGACGAGATGGTACGTTTTCTACCGGTAAAGACTCTGCAAAAATAACCATTAGTGGCGCTTCCTACAATTGTGGCGAGGGTGTGGCAGCATTCTCTAGTTCAGTTAATGGAGTTTCTACTCCTTCCTTTAGCTACAACCTATCATTTAGAGGAACTGATAACCCTCTTGGTAGATTTGGGTTTGCGGATAGCATTTTTGTTTTTAATATATCTAATGATGTGTTTACCTTAACTGATAAAGATGATTTGTCTGTAACCTTAAAAAAAGTTAAATGATTCGTATTTCCATTGACATTAATAAGGATGCTTTATAAACTCGGTTGGCGAAAGAATAGCAGGTTTTTCTACCACAACATCCCGGAAAAGATGGGGTGGATGTTGGAGGTAGATCCGGCCACCGTATCAACCAATCATTGGACGGGAGAACCGTAGCAATTGAGGTCATCACTATCCTTATCGGACATCAGATCTCTGCCGTGCAATGCGGGCAGCGCGTAGCCTCATCCGCGACCGGCTCGATGCAGTACGGACACTTGCGTGTGTCTGCCGGTTCCTCATGTTTCTTGAAGCGGCTGATCAGCCGCACGAACAGGAACACGCTCGCCGTGATCATCAGGAAATTGACGACCGCCTGCAGGAACGAGCCATAGTTAATCGACGCCGCATGATCACTAGTCCCCAATTTGATCATCAGGTTTGTAAAGTCGATGCGACCGGTCAGCAGCGACAGCAGCGGCATGAACAGATCATTCACCAGCGAGCTCACAATCGCACCAAACGCCGTGCCAATCATCACGCCGACCGCCAGATTAATCACATTGCCCTTGAACGCGAATTGACGAAAATCATCCCAAATCGTACGCATGTTTATCCCTCATTTATGTAAGTTTTCTCTATGTATTATAGCACATCGTGTTTTTACGAACAATCAAGGTGTGCGCGGGTGCCGCCCAAAATGAACGGGTTTGCGCCTATGGTTGAAATTTCCGGGGCAGCGGATTTCATGTTGTCTATGATTTTCAACTGTGATACACTGCCTGATAAGATATTGTCGAAGCAAAGCTGTGAGGCGGGAAAATGAAAAAGATATCTTTTAGTACTCTCATCACGTTGATGATATATTCATATATTATTAACTCAGACAAGGATGAATAGAAAATGAGCAGGACGCACACTAATGCAAATACCAAAGATAAAAACATACCATCGCTTGCAGCCATGACAATTTTCAAAAGAATGATGCCGACTCTTCTCATTCTAATTATATCAACCGGATTATTTACTGGGTGCAGTGATCCACTAAAAGCGGCTAACGAAGCTGCTTATCAAGCTGCTTCAGAATTATTCAATCAAGGGTTGTACGAGGAGGCAGCGGCTGCATATGATGAGATTGCCGTGTATCGTGATTCACGAAGTCGCAGAAATGAAGCGCGTGCAAAATTAGTAGAAATTTTAAACAATAATGCGATGGAAATTATTGCATTGGAAGATAATGGCGAATATGAAAAAGCAATTGAATATGCGGTGGAAGTCAACGACTTTTTCAGTATAAGCAGGTTATTATATGACGCTTTTAAAAGAACACTTTCTTCTGGTAATAGTTCCGGTCATAGCGAACCTTCTGGTTCTAATCAGCCTGTTAGCGAACCTGCTGATTTAAATCAACCTTTAAACATATCGGAGGTTGATAGATTTATTTCACTGCTTAGTTATGTGATTGAACGTATTCCAAATCAAGTAACATTTTCGGAAAACTTAGGCTATACCTATTCCCGTTATCATCGTGATACCAACGAAGGTTATTCACATTATGACGAAGTGATAATCACATCAGGAAACATTGATTTCCTTGCCAGCAAGTTATATGGTTTTAATGAATACACCAGAGCGATTTCTCTATTAGATATGCTGCCTAACGACTACAGCAGCAGCTATAAAATGAATAATGAATTACTTATAAACAAAGATATGTATAAAGCTGTTGACAGTGCATTAACAGAGTTTAAGAATGGGAACAATGCCGCTGCTGTCTCATCGCTCGAAATGTTTGTCGGCGATAATGAAGATATTAGTTTTATCATTAATGCAATCAAAGCTTATGATTTATACAGAAACGGCGAATGGTTTAACGCTGCGCACGCTTTTAGGGAGTTGCTGGAAATAACGCATAGAGAAAACGTATATCAAGAATTGTTGGAAATAATGGCGGATAAAACACAATATGAAAGACCTGTTACACCATATGAAAATGTAACAAAGCGTTTTCCGACAAATATGATTATATATGGACTATATAATGATTGTGTAAATTATTACTATGAAGAAGAGTTCGCTGTTAGTAATAATTTATCAAAGGTGCTGCAATATAAACCGGAGTTATACTTCATTGGCTGCCAAGATTGGGCTTTAGAGCGTAATAATAATCTGAAGCAAAAGCTCATAAACCGAAACCTCCATTCAACTTATATCATGACAGCTCGATCAACTGCTGCCATCAATGTTTTAAGTGATAAATGGTATGTCGAAAATGAAAAACTTCAAGACACAAGCTTTCTTATGGGAGTGTTTTCTGCGATTCCCCCGTACTATATTGCTGAAGAGCCGGAGCAAATCCGGTATGTGTTAATATACCGGTTTGATTATGAATATTATGGGGCATATAATAATGGAACCAAAGGATATTCGGCCATCACGACTTTAATGCTCAAAGACGCAGTAACGGGTGAAATCCTTGTAAATCAATCAAATAAAACGAATCCTCCCAGTCGGGTTCAATCGTTTAACGTTTCTAATGATACATATGCGACTTTCCACGGATTTGACTTGGAAAATGTGCTTGCTGATTATCTTCCGAAAAGAAATTGAGAACATACATTTTCGATCTAAAAAAGATGCACCCCCCAAATGCACCAAAACGCAATGATTTGACGGACATTTCGCAAACGCGAGAAAATGCTCCGAAGCCCTCAAGCCGTCAAATCATTGACCGGATTGGGCCCAATTCTCCTGGATTCGAACCCTCCGCTCTGTCCCTGGCGAGGTTACTCTCGAAGGGTGCATGCCCGAAACACCTTGATTTCATTGACTTTCCGTGCATAGCAAAACCCGCCTGCCGGTAGAAAACCTTCCTGTTGATTTACGTCTTCGCGAGCCGTGTGAGCGGCGTGGCGATCCGGATTTTGACATTTGCGCACGTCTTCGCGAGCCACGTGAGTGGCGTGGCGATCCAGATTTTAACATTTGTTATGATGCTTTTTGCGTAGATTATAATGATATGCTAAGGAACCCTGGATCGCCACGCTCACGCTCGCGATGACGTACCGAGGGCAACACGTTAATGAGATATAACTACCCAACAGTTACATCTTCGCGAGCCATGTGAGCAGCTTGGTGATCCGGATTTTGACATTTGCGCACGTCTTCGCGAGCCATGTGAGTGGCGTGGCGATCCAGATTTTAACATTTGTTATGATGCTTTTTGCGTAGATTATAATGACATGCTAAGGAACCCTGGATCGCCACGCTCACGCTCGCGATGACGTACCGAGGGCAACACGTCAATGAGATATAACTACCCAACAGTTACATCTTCGCGAGCCGTGTGAGCGGCGTGGTGATCCGGATTTAGACATTTGCACACGTCTTCGCGAGCCATGTGAGTGGCGTGGCGATCCAGATTTTAACATTTGTTATGATGCTTTATACGTAGATTATAATGACATGCTAAGGAACCCTGGATCGCCACGCTCACGCTCGCGATGACGTACCGAGGGCAACACGTTAATGA
>Ga0123354_10012676_pt1 | contig 13060 bp, 13 predicted proteins | sample TergutLab28metaG_2_FD_97872 | JGI IMG/M metagenome (GOLD analysis project Ga0123354, IMG submission 97872) | Labiotermes labralis P4 segment gut microbial communities from Petit-Saut dam, French Guiana - Lab288 P4 | ecosystem: Host-associated > Arthropoda: Insects > Digestive system > Gut ...
CTGGCAATGGTATTTATCTGCGGTTTGATAAATATACTTATCACGGTCACCAAATTGCGGAAAGCCATTATTAAATCGATACCCCGTTCGCTTCAGTTGGCAATAGGCGGAGGCATTGGCCTCTTTATCGCCTATATCGGGGTTAAGAACGCCGGCTTTATTGACTTCGCGTCAACAAAAGATATATTAACTCACGGTGCGGATGCGGTACCTCAGCTTATCCATTTTAATACAGCCGGACCTATCCTTTCCCTTATCGGACTGGTCATTATTGTTATCCTGATGCTGCTCAAGGTGAAAGGATCCCTGTTTATCGGCATCATCGCAACAACACTGATTGGCATTCCAATGGGTGTTACAAAAATTCCAACTTCTTTCTTTAATGCCGATGCGTTCAACGGTTTTAAAGAAGTATCTTTTGCGTTCTTCGGCAGTCCGGGCCTTGGAAGCCTCTTTAATCACGGCGCGTCGATGATACCGATTGTGCTGATTACAATTTTCTCATTCAGCCTTTCGGATACATTTGATACCATTGGTACTTTTATCGGTACCGGCCGTAAAACAGGCATTTTTGACGCGGAAGACGAAAAAGCCCTGGAAGAATCCAAAGGTTTCAAGTCACGCATGGATAAGGCTCTTTTTGCGGACTCAACAGCTACTTCAATCGGCGCCCTGTTTGGTACATCCAATACCACAACCTATGTTGAAAGCGCCGCAGGCATTGGCGCAGGCGGCCGTACCGGATTTACCTCGATAATTGTTGCAATTCTTTTCCTCCTGTGCCTTCCGTTTGCCGCGCTCTTTGGTATTGTACCCGGCGCAGCCACCGCTCCCGTACTTATCATTGTCGGTGTATTGATGGCGGAAGCTTTCGCCGATATAAAGTGGAAGGAAATTGACGAAGCCATACCCGCGTTTTTTACAGTCGCGATTATGACATTCGCGTATAACATTTCGTACGGCATCGCGGCCGGTTTTATCTTCTTCTGCCTTGCCAAGATATGCCTGGGAAAGATAAAAGAAATTCACCCCATTATTGCAGGAGCGACAATTCTGTTCCTTCTGAATTTTATCCTGCTGGCGATAGCCAAAATTTAGGATGATTTTTGGTTAATTATCAGGATTTGTGAAAAAGCCCCGTAGAAATGCGGGGTTTTTTATTGGGAGATGGTTGGTAAAATTGTTAATAATTCTATTATTTTCTTGACTCTTTTGAAAATTGTAGTAGATTTAAAACAGTGCGTGGAGGAAAAATGGGAAATAACGAAGAAATAAGGAAAAGAATGGAAACATATCGAGGTGTTATATTGGCCTTGGTATGGATTGTTGGAATAGCCGGAATTATCGGTGGATGTGTAATGATTGGCTATGAATCAGGAGGGGGAGGATGGTATCCTTCTTACCCATTAAGAACTTATGGGATCATAGTACTCATAGCGTCATTAATTGGGAGTATTATTAGCCATTTTCTCGTTAATGTGAGTTTAGCGATTCCTTTTATACTCTTAAATAATGGTGATTATCTCGCTGCTATTGTTCTAGAAGGGAAAAAATAGAGAGCACAAAAAGTATAGAGCAATTAATACAGGAAAATCCTTTATAATAAATTAAAAATATCATAAAAACGCTTACGCATCCATACGGGTAGTCTACACAGAATTTTTACTTCGTGTAAAAACAATAACTGCTGTGCTCCCTATACGAACTCTCTGATTCTATAAAACGCCATTGAAACGTTATTCGAAATAATTTTATATATCTAAATATATGTATCTTTGATAAATATGTCCTGATATAAAAGTTAAAATCCTTGCCGAATGTTTTTGAATGTATTATAATCTAAAATAGAGGTGTACTATTTATAAACAAATTATATATCGCATTAACAAGTTTATTAAACGGAGCCAAACATGACCGAAACCAACATAACCTATAACCAAATATCTAAAATACATTTGAAACAAGTAATTGAAATTCAAAATAAATGTTTTCAAAAATTTCATGAAGAAAAAATCAGTGTATATAATACATTTATCAATGTTTTTCCTGAGGGAGCCTGGGGCGCTTTTGACAAAGATATACTGGTTGGGCAAATTTTCTTTCATCCATACAAAAACCAAACCGAAAAACCATTGAATACAGAATTAATTTTAACTGGTGGGGAGGATTGCATGTATTTACATGAAATCGCCGTTTTACCTGAATATCGTTCACATGGAATTTCGAATTTTTTATTAAATAAATTTAATGAAGTTTCAATTAAATATCAGATGACGAATCAATCTCTGGTTAGTGTTGAAAACAGTGTAAAATTCTGGGAAAAGAAAGATTTTACGATTACTAAAAAAGCAGATGAACATAATTATTCAGATGGGTTTTTAATGTCAAAAATCATAAGGGAATAGATGCTGGCTGTAATTTTTCCTTAGTATTGACAAACAACTAAATTTGATTTTAGCTTAAGCAAAGAGGTGATAATTGAAAATAAAATCTATTTTAATTATATTTTTCATCTCTGTGATACCTATTTTTTCTCAGGATTTTCCCAGCATTATGTATGTTAACGCAAATAATGGCATAAATCAATATTCTGCCCCTCAACTTTCTTCAGAAAAAATCGGGGCCTTTCTATTCGGTGAGGGAATTTTTGTATATGAAAGAGGTAATAATGAAACAATTGATGGAATTACAGATTATTGGTATAAAACTGATTGGAGGATAGATGGAACCAACAAAGGTGGATATGCCTGGGTTTTTGGGGATATTTATCTATGAAAATGCAGCTTGGCGCTGAGCCTGTTTTAGGGTATTGGGATACAGATATCAATGCAAAGAATTATTGGCTATTTTCACCCCATAAGCACTTTATCTCTGCACAGAAAGGACCTGGCTTTCTGGGTATTTATGGAAATTGGATACTATCTGAAGGAATTTTAATGTTAAAAATAATACCAATTGAAACAATGTCTTATAGTTCCGGTATAATAATGATCAAAATTACTATTATTGATAGCGAACATATTTTATTTACATATGAAGATGGTACAGTTGAAAGCCTAACCCGGAGTAATAGTTCAGATAAAAATTTTTTTTAATGAATACAAAAATCATACTGATAGTCATATTATTATTTAATTCGCAATTACTAATATCACAAGATCTTGAAATTGGTTCAAGTATAGGAGAATTACCAAATTCAATAACAAGTGAAACCAGATTTAGAAAGATAGATTTAGGTTTATGGTTGGAAAATGAAATATATCAATATGAAATTACATCGAAATTACATTTATTGGTATCTCAAAATTATTATCCATTTGGAGTTTTAATTTTAAATGAAGAACCTTACTTTTTAATTGATATTGACGGTGATTCTATCTTTGATATAAAGACAGATAAATTATTTGTTCCCCATTGGATTGTATCACTTAATAGTAAAGTAAAAACAGACAGAACCAATATTGAAAATATATTTAATATGTATTATATAGCATATCAAAATAATGAATCTATATTAACTTCTGAATCGATTATTAATGCAACTAAAGAAATAGTATTCGCTGGAAAAGACTTATTATATCCTAATAGAGACATATTGTATATTTTATATCTTTATAATAATTTCTATATAAGCAAGGAATATCAATTATGTTTAAAATATCTGGAAATTCTTGATAAAACAATGACTTCCAGTACAAATAAGAATACCCAGGCAATTTTATTAATTTATCATGTAGAAACGTTATACAAATTGAATGAATTTCAAAAAGCATTAGACATTAATAATACTCTATTAAAATTATTTCCCGAATTCATTCCCGGTAAAGTTTATCAGGTATTGTTAGAACAAGATCCAGAAAAAAGAAACAAACTAATGGATGAATTATTAAGAAAATATAGTGAACATTGGCTGATAAAAGAAAAATTTATGAGTTGTTTTTGAATACAATTTTAAAAAATAGATATAAAAAATTTTGATTCCGTTGGAATCTTGCCCATAACTTCAGGTTACTTTACAGATGGTTCGTAACGAAACGTTGGGCGGCGGCTACTTTATAACATAATACCGTACATAATCAATTTCATAATTCATTGGCCATTTATTGGTACTGTCCGGTGGGCCTCCGTTGTCCCCTCCGATAGCAAGGTTTAATAAAAGGTAATGATTCTGTAAAAATGGTTGATTGTTTGGCAGCGAGCCGCTCCAGGTTGTGGTCTGATTTTGAACTTTGATTCCGTTTGCGGCCGCCCCGTAACTGCCCGACCCGCCTGAGTCGAGCTTATTCATCAGATAATTATCAAGATAGATATACATTTGGGCTGTATCCCACACAAGGCGCCATACATGGTATTTTGCTATCCATTGGGCATCGGTTTCCCCGTGAATGGCGGCAAGGGATGAAACGTTGATGCTGGAACTGTCCCATATACCTGTCCATTGTGAATTCGATCCCCAGCACCAGTTAGCCAAAACATGAGGCGGTACTGTTCCGGCCTGATTCCGGTATAATTCCATGAGGTCAATTTCTCCATTATTCGGCCAACTGCCGAGCGTGCCCAAAGTCCATATTGCAGGCCAGGCGCCCATGTCCCAGGGGATGCGCGCGCGTACTTCAATGACGCCGGGTGTGCGATAATCAAAATTTACCTTACCGCTGGTGTGAACGCAAGCGGAAGCATAATCCAGATTTCTGCCGCTTGATACCAAAGCAGGGCTAACGGGCTCTCCCTGAATGAGCAGCCTGCCGCCTGAAACATTGGCGTTATCAGACCGATAGTACTGAAGCTCATTGTTACGCTGATACCCTGTTTCATATCCCCAGTACGCGGAATTTGGCTTTCCCTCATAATTGAACTCATCGCTCCAGTTCAGATTATAGTTTGCATAGTAATCCGCATATGTATCCTGTGAGACGACATTTACATCCTGATTTACACCCGGATCAATTACCGTTACCGCACAATGGGCTGTATATCCGCTTCCGGAAACTGTTATGGTTACGGGAGCGGTGTAATAATACTGCACGACTGCGGTAACGGTTCCGTTGTCTACCTGAACCACACTGCTGTTACTGCTGCTCCAGGTAAAAGTTCCGCTCATGCCTTCACTTCCGGGTCCCTGGAATTCCGCGCTCAATGCCGCACTTTTGCCGCATTGCAAATCAAGTGTATCGGGAACTATTGCCAGAGTGATATCCGTATAAACCGGGGTTTCGGCCGCTACCGTGAGCAAAAGGCGCGGGCTTTCGGTCTTGCCGGCTTCGGTAACAGAAACCCAGTAATTTCCCGGGGGAACGCCGCCTGAACAGTTAAGGCTCAGGGTGTTACCCGCAACCAACACACTCACGCCTGTGGCATTGGTATTGCCTGCGGCATTATCGTACAAATGAAAAACATCCATGTTTGTATAACTTTGACCTAAAGTAAAAACAACCGGACTCTGGTCTGCACTGGATTTCTGAACACTGGCGGAATTTACGGCGGGAACGTCAGACTGTTCGGGCTCAGGCTCCGGCGCTGAATATTCAACCACTGTAAGAACCAGGCGCTCACTTTCACTTTTCCCAGCCTCGGTAACGGTTACCCAATATTTTCCCGGGGGAATGCCACCGTCTTTGAGCAGGCGAAGGTCAGTATCTATAACTGATACAATAACGCCTGTAGCATTGGTTTTGCTCACCTGGCTGTCATATAATCTGAAAGTATCTTCTTTTGTATAACTCCTGACCAGGATAAATGAAGCCATTATCTGATCGATACTGGTTTTCTGATAAGCGGTATATGTAACAGCAGGCGTATCGGACTGCACCGGAACCGCAGCTTTATTATCTCGTCCGTTCAATGAGCATGCTATCAGTAAAAAAATTATCGGTATTATGTATAATTTTTTTTGATGTTTAAAGGTATTATGCATATATAATTTTAAATTCAGATTTTAATCGAAGGTAGTTACAAAAGTACCTGATTTATGGTATTTTTATACTGATGACGCATCATCAATCACTGCCCAATTTCACCGTTTACCATTATGTTTCTGTGTATTATAATCAATAAAAGATGGTTTAAATACCGGTTCATTATAAAAGGGGGATATCATGGAAAAACAATCATCCAAAAAACGGCTGACCGGCGCATTAATTCCGGTGGGGGCGCTGCGGGGAACAGGAAGCCTGGGTGTGGGAGAATTTCTTGATTTATCCGAATTTGCGATACTCTGCAAAAAAATGGGGATGGGACTGATCCAGATTCTGCCGGTGAATGATTCGGGGTATGAAAGTTCTCCGTATTCCAGCCTTACCGCGTTTGGCCTGCATCCTCTGTATATCAAAATAGAAGCCATGGACGATTATTTATACCTGAGCGGCGCCGAAGCGGATAAGATAAAAGAAAAAATTACCGAGGCAGGCAGAGAGTTTGAAAAGGAGACACGATTCCCCTATTACCGCATACTCCGGACAAAAATGGAGATACTCCGTGAAATTTTCACAATACATAAAGCGGCGATAATCGGGAAAGCGGCCCCCGGCGGCGTTCTTGCACGCTGGATTGAAAACAATCCCTGGGTAAAAGAGTACGCGGTGTACCGTTGCCTGAAAGAAATAAACGAAGAAAAGAGCTGGAAAGAGTGGAAGGAATACCGCGTTGTAAGCCAGGCGCAAATTACCGCACTGTGGGAAAATGAAAAATTGCGGGAAGACTGTATATTCTGGGTGTGGCTGCAGGAAGCTCTGGATGCCCAGTTCCGCACCGCGGTGGAAGCGGTAAACCGCGAGGGCATAATCATCGAGGGGGATCTGCCCATATTGATGAACGAGGACAGTTGCGATGTGTGGGCGCATCCGGAGTTGTTCATACAGGAACTGTCCGCGGGCGCCCCTCCCGATATGTACAGCCCCGAAGGCCAGAACTGGGGCTTCCCTGTATATAACTGGGAAGCGCATGAGAAAGAAAAATTCTCGTGGTGGCGGCAGCGGCTTGCGGCGGCGGAAAGGTACTATCAGGCGTACCGCATTGATCATGTACTGGGTTTTTTCCGAATCTGGGCGAGTTCACGGAAAGATAATTCCGCCATGTTGGGTCGCTATGTCCCCTATACTCCGATAAGCAATTCGGATTTAAGAAAACTGGGCTTCGATAAAAACCGTATCCGCTGGGTTTCACAGCCCCATATACCTACCGCGGAAGTGTGGGATGCCCTCCGGGAAAATCATGAAAATCCCATGCAGGAAGACGCGATTGCCGCAGCGGCAAAGAAAATTTTTTCAAAGGCCCTGAAGCAAATCGGCAATGAAGAACTGTGGCTGTTCAAGAAAAAAATACAGGGAGAAAAAGATATTGATGCTCTTGGTTTGCATCCGGTTGGCCGGGATTACCTGATAAAAGCATGGCAAAACCGCATGATGATTGAATATCAAAAGGGAAAATATTTTCCGGCGTGGTTCCACGAGACTTCACGGGCGTATGCAAGTCTTTCGGAAGAAGAAAAAAATAATCTGGAAGACCTGCTGGAAAAACGAAAAATCAAATCGGAAAAAATCTGGAAAACCAGAGGGATGAAATTCCTTTCTGTATTATGTGAATCTTCCAAAATGCTTCCGTGTGCGGAGGATCTCGGGACAGTTCCCGACTGCGTACCCGTGGTACTGTCAAAACTTAAAATCTTCGGCCTGCGTGTTGTCCGCTGGAACCGGCTGTGGGATGAAGAAGGCGAGCCGTATATTCCCTTGGCAAAATATCCCGAACTCAGCATCTGTACTCCGTCAGTCCATGACAGTACAACTGTCAGGGAATGGTGGGAGACAGAAGCGGATCAGAATTTATTCGCCGCTTTTGCCGGGTATCCCTCTCTGCCGAAGGTGTATAACCCCGGTACCGCCAAAATTATATTACAGAATGCAGCGGCGGCAAAATCCCGCTACCGGGTTTTCCAAATCCAGGATCTGCTTCACCTTTCGCTCAAATGGTATTCCGATGATCCTGCCAGCGAAAGAATCAATGTCCCGGGAACTATCGGCGATTTTAACTGGACGTACCGGCTGCCCGCGTCAATCACCGAAATCAGCAAAGACAAAGATTTAGTCAAGGCAGTCGCGGAGTTGGCGAAGGTGAAGCCGGCGAAGGGCTGACCCTGACAATCACCGGCAAAGGCGGGGCGTCAGTTAATTCTGGCGGAACCAGACATGGATGTTCCACTGTTCCGATCCATGTAAGGGCTTCCCGATAATATCCAGTTTCCCGTCACCGTCAAGGTCGGCAAGTACGGCTTCATGTATCCCGGTACCCTCATCGATAATATGACGTGAAATAAAATTTCCTTTCCCGTCGTTTTCATACACATACAAACGGGGCGGCCGGATAATATAATCTTCCGAATCACTGTTACGTGTAACCGCTCCTATTTCACCGGCAAATAAATCGGGATACCCGTTTGAGCATAAATCGGCGGCAGCTATTGAGTGTACGTCAAGAAGCCCGGTATCAATAATATGCTCTGTCCATATACCGGTATAATTTCCGGCTTCGGGCTTAAACCATGCCAATTTCCCGCCTTCGTCATGGCCGTAAATATACGCGTCCCCCTCGGCAAGAATAATTTCATTCCTGCCGTCATGATCGATATCTTTAATCAAAATTTTATTTGTAATGTAATTCTTATCGGTAAAATTGTGCATCTCCCAGCGCTTGCCTGTCCATTTATAAAAATTTGTACCGCAAACCAATTCCAATAATCCGTCATTATCCACATCGCCGAGGGCAAGACCTTCGTCCGGCTGGATCCCCGATTTATTCCATGTGTGCCTTGGATTTGGCAGAGAACGATTTTGCGCAATTATTTCAGAATTCGGCCACGGTGACACATACGGATCTTTGGGGACAGGAATACAATAAATGGTTGTACCTTCCCCCTGATTTGTAAAGACAAGATATTTTACACCGTCGTTTTTGATTTCGCCCAAAAGCGTGTCATGCATCTGACCCTTTCCCGTTTTGACGATAATTCTTCTTGTCCATTCATGATCAAATGTACCGGTGTTTTCCCACCAGGACAGTTCGTCATTTCCCGAATCGGAACCATTTATGATGTCCGGAAAACCGTTACCGGTCAGATCAATCGTGCAGCCTCCGCACTCCTGATTTTTAATATTTGCGATATGATGCTTATGCCAGGGGCCCCTTTCCCCGTCATTTTCCAGCCATGCCATTTCCCCGTTACGCCCGCAAACAATATAATCCGGGTGTCCGTCCGAATTTATATCACCGATGCAGCCAAGGGTGTTCATTTTTCCAAAACCGGTATTATTAACCAATTCCCCGATAACTACTTTCTGAAAAACAGGCCTTGGCATATTTATTACCTTCCTGCTTCTGTACTGAGAAATTTTCTGATGTTATTATAACTTATCGCGGCCGATTCCATCGGGTCTCTATCAAATTCTTCCTGCTCAACGATAATCCATTCAACATTATTAGATAATCCAATTTTGATAATTTCCGGGAATTTGATACTGCCGCATCCAACCTCGGTGTCTCTGAGATTGCCGGTGTAATCTTTTGCATGGATATACGGGCTTACATGAGCATGCTTTCCCATAAACGCAACAGCGTCAGAACCGCCATATTCTACCCAGAACACATCAATTTCCAGGCCAGTATTACCCGGTTTGAAATATTGGAGTAATATATCCATCCCCGTTACACTGCCAAACGATTTAAATTCATACCCATGGATATGGTATAAAAAACGAATTCCATGACTTGCCAGCGTTTTGCCGAATTCATTTATCTGCTTTGCGGTATCCCTGAATTCCTGTTCTGTACGGCGCAAATCGTCAGGTATATACGGATATAAAGCCGTGGTGCAGCCTGATGCCTTGCAGTATGCAATGACATTTTCCATGTTTTTTATTAAGTCATTATGATCAAATACAATGCCGATTAACGTCAAATCAAGATCATCCATTAATTCGCGTAATTGTACGGCGCCTATTTGATTCATAACACCGCCGGGGAATTCTACTCCGTCATATCCGATTTCTCTGACCGCCCTGACTGTTTCGATAAAATTCTTTGCCAGCCGATCACGGAGAGTATAAAGCTGTATGCCTAATTCAGCCATATTATTATCTCCATACACCGTATTTTTCGATAAAATCATGAGGGTATGACCTTACCGGCGCCGAAACACTGTTCAGCCAATCCGCTTCATTTTTTTCAAGAACTATATCCAATGCGCCGAGATTATCAATTAATTGATCTATACGGCTGACACCGATCACGGCCGAACACAGGGCGGGCCTGTGCAGCAGCCAGGCAATAGCAATTTGTGAAGGGCTTTTCCCATACGCTTTAGCCACATCACAGACAGCGTCGATAATCATCCATCGTCGCTTATTTTTTAACGCTTGTTCTTCACCGGCAAGGGAGTTTTCATCGGCGACTTTCAGGGGATGCGGTATTTGTTTTGAAAGATCCGATTTTATCAACTGGCTCCATTCTTCATCGCTTGCGGCCGCGTTAGACATACGGCTGTTTTCCGGCGGGCGTTTATCTTTGGAATACTTGCCGCTTAACCAGCCCGCCGCAAGCGGACTCCAGGCGTTCATCGTCGCACCGCAATCCAGCACTGCGGGAACTACATCCAATTCAACAGAACGTTCAAGCAGATTGTACTGCATCTGGTATGAATGAAAAAATGCCCGCCCCGCTGTTTGTGAAACCGCCGCCGCTTTTGCGATATGCCAGCCTGTAAAGTTGGATCCGCCCGCATAACGTATTTTTCCCGCCGTGATTAGGTCATGAAAAACAGACAAAGTTTCCTCGATGGGCGTATGATCATCCCAGCAATGGGCCTGGTACAGATCGATATATTCGGCGCCTGTTTTTTTCAGACACTGATCGATGGTTTGCATAATATGTTTGCGGTGTAACCCCGCGTCGTTAGCGCCGCCCTTACCGCTGGGAAACCGAACCTTGGAGGCAATCACAAACTGATCCCGATCGGTTCTTTTTTTCAGCCAGCCGCCGAAGAATTCTTCCACTCCCGGATAATTATCGGCCATATCAAAAAAATTTCCGCCGTTATCAACATATCTGTCCAGAATTGCATACGCCTTTTCGGGAGTCACATTTTTTGAATAGCCCGTTTCAAAAGTCATCAATCCCAAACACAATTCCGAAACTTTTATGCCTGTTTTACCCAGATACCTGTATTTCATTAATCAGCCCCCGTATGTGATAGTCTATCCTGTCAAATAATGGGTATCAATACGGCTAATTAATATTTGCTGAAAATTTCATTCAGTGAAGAATCAATTTGATTTTTAATTTCATTTTTCATGGAATTGGGCAGCAGGGGATATGCTTTTTCACTTATGGCATCTTCATCTGCCTTTGTCTGATCTTTGAATAGGCGATACGGCTCAATTCTCAGACATTCCGCGATTTTTTCTATCATTTCGGTGGAGGGAAATTTCCTTCCAATTTCTATTTCACCGATGTAACTGGGTGATGTATTGCAATATTCCGCAAGTCTCATTTGGGAAAAGCCCTCTCTCTTGCGGAATTCCTTTAAATTTTGGATAAAAATCTCTTTTAAGGTCATTTAATTAGCTAATAGCCAATATATTCATTTTACAATTTGCCATAAGCCAAAGATTATGCTTGATTTAATATGGCTTATAGCGTATTATTCTGAATAAGAGGAGAATTTTCATGAAAAACACAGTCAAATTAGTAGAGATTATTGTCATCAGGGACAACTTACCGCATCTGGTGGAATGACTCTTACGATGGAGATGGCAGAAAAACAGCAGATATTGATATAACAGCGTATGATAATACCGGGAACCAGCTTTTTGATGACGACAGCGGATGGAATTATCCCCAGTTAATTACGCCCTCTTCAAACGGAAAAATTTATCTTGGGGTTAGATTGTGGGACAATCCAGGTACTTTTGCTATTGTATACAGTACCAACAGTGCAAGGCCATAGGATTACATTTTATTATGTAAGTAATGAGCATTGCCTTGAATTAAGCTTGTTTTCAGTAAGTATAATTTTATGGGCCTTGCTCATTGCCTTTTCCTCATATTCTCAAAATATTTTTCCAATCTCTTCTTCCGTATAAAAATCGTATTATATTTACTGTTTTTTTATTTTTATCAACTGTAAAAAACATTAAATAATTTTTGATTATGATAAATTTCAATCCTTTACCGGCAAGATATTCATCCGGAACATTCGGGTAAATATTGGGAGTTTTTCCAAGGATATCTTCATGCTTTTCTATTTGATCCAACAAATCATTCGCGGCCTTTGGCGCTTTCAATTCATCGGAGATATATTTTACAGTGGATAAAATATCATCTTCCGCAACATCAGTAATATTTACAAAATACATTTTTATTTTATTTTTTGTCTTATGGTTTTCAGGCTTTCTTTCATTAGTTTGACTTTTCCTTGTTTTGCCTGATCCAACCCTGTTCCTAATAAAGAGTATAATTCCAATTTGCCGGATAATAGTTCATATGTTTCCACGCTCATTACCGCAAGATCCCCTTTCCCGTTTTTTGTAATGAAAATCGGTTCCGGATACTCATGGCAAAAGTCAGAAATTTCATTATAATTATTACGCAAGTCTGCACTGGGTCTGATTGCCGGCATAGCTTCCTCCTGCAAAATATATATACTTATTATATCATTATTTTTCTATGTTACCAATGGTCAAAAACTTTCTAATGTTATTTTTTCCGTGCGCTCAAAGTATTCCTTTCCCAGAACACACCGTCTGAATACCCCTGAATCTTATTGTTGCTTTCAGCCAGTAACAGGCGTTTTTCCGCCCAACAGCAATATTCTTCATTGATTTCTATGCCTGTATATCTGCGTCCCAATTTTTTTGCCACAACCGATGTTGTGCCTGAGCCCAAAAACGGATCCAGCACAATTCCGTCTTTTGGGCAGCTCGCCAATATTATTTTCGCGATTAATTTTTCCGGCTTTTGAGTTGGATGATCGGTATTTTCAGGCATGGACCAGTACGGTACGGAAATATCATCC
>Ga0123354_10012677_pt1 | contig 13060 bp, 9 predicted proteins | sample TergutLab28metaG_2_FD_97872 | JGI IMG/M metagenome (GOLD analysis project Ga0123354, IMG submission 97872) | Labiotermes labralis P4 segment gut microbial communities from Petit-Saut dam, French Guiana - Lab288 P4 | ecosystem: Host-associated > Arthropoda: Insects > Digestive system > Gut ...
AAAAACCTCAGTTAGGGTAGCACAATACAAGAACAATGAACAAGCTCAACGCACAAACACAATACAAGAACAATACAAGAACAACAACAAGCACCGCACAAGGACCGAAGCACCATACAAGAGGATCCTTTTATTTTGAAATATGAAAATTATGTAATTAAATGGCTCACGTAAATGTGAAATTAAGTGCCTTATTTGGTTTTCTGGTGCTTCCCGTTCCTGCAACAAAAGCGTTTGCGGTTTTTGGAAAGATTGTGGTAGTAGAGGAGAGTCTCATGTTTACTGCAGCTGGTGAATATTCGCGGTATATATGGCGACATAGTGTACCGTATTTACGAAGTGTTTGGTTGTGGGGATATTGTGTGTTTGACAGAGTTTTGGGTGACAGTTCTACCGCCCTAATACCATCATTTTCACTATTTTTATGTAAAATTTCAATGCAAATTTTCGGTTAGGGAAGATTTTCTCTTTTATTTATTTATTTGAAATCTCTAAGCCAAGTTTAGTGAAATGGTGGATTATGTGCTTTGATTCCTCACAGAAACTGCTTTTCTAACGTCAGATTTATCGTGAGTTAGGAAATACACATTCAGAACATTAATGCCACTCCAGTGAACTCTTTCGTATTTGATATGACATCCAGTGTCTAAGAACTACAGCTACTGCTGATACATTTAATTTCCTTATGCGCAAAAATAATTTCCCTCTTTTTTGACTCGTAGAACATTTCCACAGACAAACATATTCTTCTGCCGGTGATTTTTGCCTTGTTCCGTGTGACCTCCTATATTTAAATTAATATGGCATACATTTTTTCTAATTTTCTTGAAATGATGTCCATACAATCTGACCTATAAAGAATCCTGACATTTATACAAGCGAATTTCACGTTTATTTTCTTTGCTTATGTCGTTCAAAAGATTTCGCGGAAGTCTGAAGCCTTATGTAACCTTTCGTAACACAATGGATGTTTACGGCGGGCACCTTACAGGTCTAGTGTAAAGAGCCATTATTTTAAGACTGTTGTTTTCTGGCACGCGATGACGTGTTATTTGATTAAGATATGTAGAAGTTTTGGGGGAGATTGTTGCCTCTGTCATTATCGTCTAAGTTGTCAAAGAAGAGGTTGACTACTTATACTTTGAAGATTGAAGTAGGAGTATCCTCCGAAACGTCGGTAAATATTTACAAATCGTCATGGCGTAATATCACAGAATACAGGGAAATTTATACACCGCTGCGATATCACCACGCCCCACTGTATTTATTCAAGTGGTCAAACAGTGCCCTGCCCTTAACAGTGCTACTGATCAACTTGTTTCAGTTCAGATCTTCGTAACCTGTTTTTGTTTATGAATATTTTAGTATTATATATTGTTTATGTCCAGGTTTAGAGTGTTTTTGTACTGAGGGTCCCAACACATAGTAGCATACATTTCTTTGTTTGTACGCTTGCGTCTTGATCATCGTGTTTCAATGTTCTTTAATAATAATTCAGTTCGTTCGTGTTTATTGACGAGTTGACTGAACAGCTCAGTGGTCAATAAGGGGGTACAGCAGAACATACAAACACAATTATTAAAGGGCGGTAAAGAGGACACATGAAAACAAACGTTTACCACATAGAAACAAAAAAAATATACTTAATTACACACCAGGACAATATGTTATAACAATTTAATGTTTTCCATCCCGAGGTGTTATAAAATATAAATACAACGTGCCAGTCAATAACACAACACTTTATTTTACATACAATAAAAATAATATATTGTCAGGGCGACATGTTTCGACCTTTATTAGGTCATCTTCAGGCCCTCTGAGAAAACAGATCCAAGAGCTATCTATATTTCAATTAACTGTGGGATCCCAAAATGCACTGAAATATACATAGCTATTATTTATTATTATATTATATTATAAGCGGTTAGCAAAAGCTGTGATGCCTTCATCTTATTGGTGAGGCTGCAGTGAGTGGTCTAAATGTGGCATTTCTCTTTAGCTGTTGACGCCAACTCAGGCACATTTTGCGATATGAATTCGACTCCCCAATACGAGACCTCTTAATTAATCACGAGGCCAACCAATCTCCGGGGAAATGCTGGAGCTCCATTTGATTATGAATCTAGTAGCCACGGACACGAAGATTAGTTTCAGCGGGCTATACACACGGCTTATATCCCTAATCCATTAGTTTTAACACGAGGAGCCTTCAACAGAGCATTTGCGAGTAGCGTTAAGTCGCTATGCTTTTAATTTAGGGTATTTTGCTGCGTCACCATTTAGCCTGAGGGGGGGGGGGAGCGATTTTTTTTCACACGTTCTGAAAAATTTCTCCACCTATTGCGCAACACCCCCTACTGAGCCAGCGTCTTTTCTTCCTCGAGGCTTCACGATCATACTCAGACACATTACACTTGGTATGACTCCTCTGGACGAGTGATCAGACCGACGCAGAGACATCTACCTGACAACACACAACACTCACAACAGACAGACTTCTATGTCCCCGGCGGGATTCGATCCCGCAATCCCAGCAAGCGAGTGGGCGCAGACCCACACCTTAGAATGCGCGGTCGCTGGGATCTGCATTTGACCAACAGCCATGATAGTATTTTGAAATACGTCGTCGTAATCCTTTTTTAATTTCGATTCATGAATACCTTTCCGCCTCCCTCGTCGCTAAATATCGTCCATGGTTGAATGAATGTTCTGAAATCACACGCTAATTAATCCTCCAAATAAGCTGAACATCATCTGCCTTATGGTTCTTTGAGGTACGGTTCCTATGAATCGGCTATATTTGTGAAAATACTTCTTTTTTAATAAGATCTTACCTGTGAATTTTATTTGCAAAACTCATGGTCGTCTCTTGATAAACATGCCGAACCACATAACGTAAGCAGTACGCAGGACAAGTACGAGCGGCCCGTGATATACATGTAACTCTGACTCACAGCCACCGACTTCGTACTGCGTCAAATGCGGGTTCAGTCTCACTGATTGGTTCTTGTGGGTATTCTTGGTGGACAGAGTGACGCTGACGGTTAAATTCTCAGTGTATTCTGTTTTATCTTCTAAATTATTATTCCACCAAAGCCATATTTATTCATCTGTTGCCAGAGACCTAGACAATGGGCTCAACAGATGCGCAGCTCTACACACATACAATCTCCTACCATTACGAGATCACTCAGAGAACACAAGGATAATCGCCAGTATGGTATCCAGTCAGAAAACCTTGTAACGAATGATGGCTTGTCGTAGAGTTCCGATGACTGTTTGGGTCGAACTACGTAGAAAGAATGAAAAGTCCTGTAAGTGTGTTTAAAATCGTGGTGTGTTCTAGGATGTCATAGGATTAAACTTTGAAGGAAATGATAGGTCTACAGTCACGTGACAAACATTTACACATGAGGCTATACTGACTGAGCGGTTATTGTCGTCCTGCTGAAGTGTTCGCTCTGTTGCCATATTGATATTGTGCGTTTTCTTGTTAAAAGTGTTACAGCTACCAATATCGGTCACCCTAGAAAATTCCACACTCATTTTTGAATAACCCTAGTATTTTTATAAACTCTAAAGTTTGAATTATTATGTTGGTATTGTTACAAGTACAAGAATCAAATACATTCAGCGGTGTAATATTTGTGACGACATTCGTGATAACTTAGTGTTTATATGATTGAAGTAAATAATGGAATAAGAGGTAAGGTGACGGTGCACAGTTATGCTAGTGTGTAGAAAGAATTCTGTTAATCACAGTAACAACTCTGCTGGGCACAGGTCAAAATATTTTTCTCGTTATTTGTTTCTCAGTAAAATTTACAACAACATAGAGCGAAAGATAAACGGTACCTGTATTTGTGCCTCGTATTGGAACATGCACGTTTTTAAGTTCAGTCTAAACAGCAGCTTTATGCTGTACTGTTTTGAAGACACACTTAAGCACTGTACGTCAGTCGTCACTTAGTTTGCAGAAGGAACTTTTCCTTCGAAATTTTCCAGTTTATCCTACATTATTATTTTACAGTAGGCATGTTATGTATTGATCCCTCTTCACTTCTCATGATTTTACACTTTAACACCAAGTTGTAGAATAAGATATCAAACTCTTAATTTTGTGATTTTATTCCATTGTTCTTAACTACTGTCGATGTTTTATTTCGTGGGACTGAGATCTCAGAAGCACTACCTATTTTTGTTATTTCCTTGGAGCGTGATCCAAATTGCACGGTAACATAAAACAACAAGCGAAATATTTGGGACCAGATTTTATACGTTTGGTTTAGTTGGGCTGGTCAACATTGTTATGGAGCAGTGGAGTTGTGTGCAATTCATGAGGTGCGGTTGACCATGGTGGATAGCAATCAGCGATCGCCAGTCGTGTAGTCTCCCTCTCATACGGTCTGTTGCCCAACGTTCCATCCCTGTAGTTGGGGTGTTACAGTCGTGTCTATTTATTGCCTGGCTCCCCTCCTGACATCGTACCTCTGACCTGACTAACTGGTAGACTTAATTATTACCAACCAACCCTCTCATCCCTGCCACACCCACATACACATCTCACTGCGTGCAGGTAATTGGTCGCTAGGAACAATGAATATACACGGACGGACAGACATGTGGTAACATCATTGCAAAATTGACAATTACAACATCCCATCCTTTAGCACTTGTCACTCTGTGCGCTCCAGGCAGTGGTTCTTAACGTGGCCACAACATGATCAGGATATTTATTGAGTTATCTGAACCTGTAACACAGTGTATTGGTAGCACCAGTTGAAATGAGGGCCTGTACGGTCCGAAAGGCACTCCTGCGGCTCTGCATATTCATCTCATATTCTGCTTGCCTTTCCTTTCTCTCCACTTTTGTTATGTCACTTTTATTTTTAAAATGTCCTCCTCAAATTTTCCTCCTTTTTTCTGCCAGTTAATTGCTTTCCTTCTTTGTTTCTACCGCGTCATATTTCTGTCTTTTCCTTTCCTTCTTTTCCCGTGAACACATTCACTGCCGTAAACGAAAATATTTGCTCTGGCAAGTGCTCACTGTAGTTAGATGGTACATTGTGTCTTCCAAGAGGGTCTTCCTGTTTGCCACAAAGTAAAAGAACCATCTTTTATGGATAAATTATTTATCTATTTATTAATGTAACCGTTGCTATATTTATTTTTTGTTTTGGAGTGTGTATATATTTCCTATTTTCCTGACCTGTGGACCCATGGCAAATTACAGTAAAGAAACAACTGTTAAGGCTATTCCTCATTGGTCATGGGTTTGTAGCTTCCTTGTATGTCTTCATGCCCTGTAATTTGCTTCTGCTAGTACGGATGGGTTGGAATGGTTTAAAGTGGAAAGTTTCCAGTGTTAAGTTAGAGCTTATCAAAATTTACAATGTTTTGTCCATTCACAGTGATGTCACTGTTTAAAGTTATCGTGCTTATAGAATCCCCTGTTATAAATTGCAGACTCTTCGAGCAAATCGTTATAAGGGATATTATTAGTCTGCTTTAGGTTATAGTGACTGTGCGCCTCACGTTGATACGTATTTTTCATGACGGATGTTCAGAATACAAATACTGGTATGAATACCGTAATATTCATCAAGAAATGCACGCAATTCATTACAATATTTTCTGCAGTTTTGCGAGTTCTGAAGTTTCTACAGCACTGATGTTGACGATTCAAATCTCCTGGATTATTACGTTGAGTGCCGGGGTTTTGATTCCGGCACATTTAGCAGGAATGTGCCGCCTTGATGCTCAAGAGTCAAGGGCGCCAGGAAGAATTCTTCTAAAATTCCTTGACCCTTGAAAATATAAGTGGTGCATTCCATCGAAATGTCGGAGTTTAATAACCCAGGAGACGCGAAACTATAGGCGATTTACATATTCTGCGAGGTCGATATTTCGGGTGGTTATGGAAGATGATGAGAAGTGTTAGCAACTAAAAGCGCTCGTGGACTATAGTATTCGAACTTGCTGTGCTGATGTTTGAATAGAAATGATAAGGAAAACCAAGACACGGTTAAGACAATTGGTAAATCCTGGAATTCGTAGTCGCGTCTCTAATTTAGGATAGAGTGTGTCAGAGCTATACAGACGGGTAGCTTCCTGGTAAGACCCACAGTTTCTATGCATCCTATTAGGTTGTAAGTCTAGTGGAAGAAATCGATTAGTCACCTGAAAGATATTCTTAAATATATGCACTATATTCAGGCAATATATACGTGACCACAATACGTTTTGTATCTACTAACAGTAGGTCAGATGCTTGTATTGTTTGTTCTATGTTTTGCAGTGCCGAGAGCAACTTTTTCTGTAGACAGTTGCAATACAAACGTCAAGGAGCTCGAATAAAAATTATGTATTTAAAATACGAAAGAGCTACACAAATTTCTGCAGGGCATTTATCGATATTTGCAAGGTAATTGTGCTGTAGTTTTATTGTAGGTTGATAATACATGGTCACCAGAAAGATTATTCTCGTTTAAAAACCGTAATAGACTTTTAAGCATTATAAAATAATTTTTATTTCTTAATATGAATGACATCTCGGAATTTGATAACATGCTTGTAGTGTTTCGAAGTGAGCATCAATTGAAGTGGTGCTGATAATTCCTAAGCCCGACCAGGAAGGAAACTAGCTAATGTTTCTGCCAGAATGGCGTGAATTACCTTCGGCGCCTTACCTTGCAAGGGGGGGGGGGACTTGATGACAGCTCGCGTCTCCATGTTGTTGAAACCGCGTGCGTCCCTGGCATGCTTTCGAGATTGTTTCCTTCCTGGCCGGGCCAAGGACTTGTCAGCACCCCGATGTATGTATTCAATCGACATTCATTTTCAGCCCAGGGCTGGATGTTAACAAACCATGAGGTTTTTTTCCGGCGTATAAATTAGTATCTTTCACATATCCCTCAAATGAAAAGCCTGATCATGTGAAATCCGGACTTCATGGAATTTAGGTTATTGATTGGTTACCTTCTTCAAACCCATCGTTTACAATACCCTGCATTTATAGTACGGCGAATCCGGATACCGATACAGCTTGGGACCCTGTCTTGTTGGAAAATAACTTGGCATTCATTTATGATTTAAATATACTCCACGCTGGGAAAGTAGTCAGCTGCAACATATGATCATAAGTGTTTCCAGCAAACCGTTCTTCTACAGAAAAAGACAAGGTTGCTAATGATGTGCTCTGTGACGTAGTGCAGTAACATTTGCAAGGCTTTGTTCACTTTCACAATGTCTTGAAGTTTTACAGTACACGAGCAAATGTAATTTTGTTGACGCCAATAGGAATAGTACGGCCTCTTCTGCACCGATTATAACGAAACCCTAAAATACTGCATAGAATCATATGCAGATTTTCTGTACGGAATTTCACCCCGACCTGACAATAAATACGGAAGGTATAGACAAATATTCATTTACGCCCCTCAGTTGAGTGTGGCTGGCACTGCGCAGATTTTCAAAGAAAAAAAATTACTGGTTACATTTTTGTGGATGTCTCCTTTATGGAAGTTTTTTTTCAAGTCAAATGGAAAGTAAGGAAATTAGAAAAGAATTTCTTTTACATCCCTGTGTCTATAAGCAAATGCTGAGATGGTTCCCAAGATTCCAAGTTGCCACTACATGCTTCTCATATAGCCCTGCTGACTTAAATCTAGTAGTAACCAATTCCATGTTTTGTCTACATGTAAAATAACCACTGCCACCGGGTAACAACCCAATTGCAGTAAATAAATAAATAAATAAAATATAAATTTACTGCATCGATTTTATCGAAACCCGTGACTGCTCAGTACCATTGCCTGCAAGTCTATTGTACTGTATTTCACCCACATTTGTCAGTAAACGTGGAAATTATATAGCAATTCACATACACCCTTAAGTAAAGTAGGAGTGTGTCGGAGCCCATTTTCGTAAAATTCGGCGCTGCTCGACAAATTTTCGAAAAGGGGTCCCGTACAGAATACCATGAAAATCCGACAAACGGTCTAGTCGCTAATACTGGGTCACAGACAGACTGACGGAATTGGCTTTCACATAAAGCTTTCGTTTGTCTTTGTAATTAAGACCTAAATATAAAGGGCCCTGTCACACGTTCATTCACTTTGAAGGTCCCCTCCTTGCATCCACACACTTCAACTTGTCTTTTTAATTCTAAAATTTGACAGATTTGACTCTTTGTACGACTATTACTGTGAACAGAATCTTCGTTCTTGGAAATTGCGGGACTAATTAAAGAAACTGCTTGTTAATCAGTTCCCTGTAACATGACATTGGTCGATAAGTGATTTCCGTTTCATGTACGTTTTGAACAGTTCATGCGTTAGGTCACAGGTACTTGCTAATCACTTTGTGGATCGTGGTTTGGGGTGTATCTGTCTACAAACTGAGACGTGGAACAGATTTTCTCTCTGACGAATGCATTCCATATTTTCTTCTCAAGTGTGTGGTCATCCAGGGAACTTCTGGTCCGAAGATTTTCACATCTCCTTACATTACAAGGTAAGATAACGACTTGGTTATGTCACGCGGATGTTACTCCATGTACGTAGGCCGAACAGCGCGTTTAATGACGGCAATGAAAATCACATTAAAGCTATGTTCATTCTGATGAATAGCGTCATCCTACTGATACCAATGAGCGTGTCGTGCCACTCTCTTTCTGACACATTAGGCTTGAGTAGACTAACACCATGCCCCCAGACTAACACCATGCCCCCAGACTAACACCATGTCCCCAGACTAACACCATGCCCCCAGACTAACACCATGTCCCCGCCCGTTGCATATTAACTCCAACAATTATGACCTATGTCACAAAATTGAAAGCATAATAAACCTTAAAAAGGGTGTCCTTTTTCAATGACTTTTCATTAATTTTAGATTATATCGTGCTATGTTATGGGTCGATAATGGCTTCTAGCTGGACGCCGTGTTTTGTATGACCTATGGAATTTGCTTCGTTATTTGAAAGTTGGAAATTTCATTTCGGCCTTATGTTACCTAGATCTGTGAGCCTAACCCAGCCTTTTTACAGCATATCTAAGTTACGAACTGGCTGCTAAAGGAGACCAATGGCGATGGTTCAGCAGATGGCCTGGGTTACCAAAAAAAAATTGAATACTATCACTACAAGTATGTGTAGCAGTGGCTATGCGAGAATGTCACCGACTGTTCTCACCAATACATTTATTTGCTGCTATTACAATGTATGAAGATACTATTTTATCAGTTACATACAGTACCAACTATACCTTCTGATTATAACATATTTATTTAGACAATGTTTGACGTAAAATTGTTTGATGAAACTTTATGTTTTATATGTTTTAAAGACACGTTGGGATGTGTAGGGTGATCAAAGGTTCTTTAAATAACACTCGTATATGGATGTTATATTAGATAATATGATAAGGTAAAATTTTCCCGTTACAGGTCCGGTGTGGCCCAGAGGGTGGGTAGAGGTATAGCTCTACTCTTCCATGACCGCGGCACTAGAAGGGGGTGAGGGGTCAGCGTCACGCCCCGGCCGCTCTTTACCCCCGGGAAAGACCCGGTACCCATTTTACAGGATGCTGGGTGGGCCCCGGGGCAGGTGTGGACGGGCTGAAAATCTCGTCCCCACCGAGATTCGATCCTTGACCGTTCAGCCCGTAGCCAGTCGCTATATCGACTGAGCTACCCGACCCACAGATGATTTGGTATTTTGTGTTTATTTCCCTGCATCCTGATACGTATCCCGAGCTAGAAGCTTCCAATTGGTTACTATCATTGCATCATTCACGAAAACTTTATGTCTGATTTGACTTTGCATAAAAACGCAGTTGAAATAATTTTATTAGTCAACAGTAACGTTGCTTTCGATAGGGATTATTGTACTTTAGACGCTTCTCTCTAGACACGTGTAAGTATTTTACACACCGCACACACTCACGCGTGCAAGGTGTAGGTAAACAGAAGCGCCTACACCTATATATCTAAATGCGTCGGATACTGCTGTCTCGTGGGATGAGACACCATGTAATCTGGCAGAGAGACGCCGACCTCCAACATCAGGGCACTCTTCTTTTCTGAAAATGGAGACAGCATGTCCCTTTGAAGCGTTTGAGTCTATAAGCCAAATTACACAGCGTCAGTTCCCAGAAGACATCGCTTGACACAGCCGTGAGGAACTCGGTGTCCTGCAGGACATGGCCACGAAATTGCGCGTAAGTTTATGTCCTTGTTCGCAGCAGCTTGCCACCGCATCGTCACCCCTTGTGTTAACTTCCACATTAATATTTTCCCCATCTTTGATCGTTTTCTCAAGTAATCTCTTCACAATCAATATTTTTTTCTTTTCTTCATGACTAAGAGACCGCTTTTGACATCGGCGTACAACTACGTACAAAATGTAGTACATCCTTGTGACATTAATTCTTTTATATATACATGCACAATAATATTTGTTTGTGTGTAGACATATGTGTGTGTAATATAACCTTATTGATTCTTGTTGCCTTCCGAATGATATGCTTCAGGTCCTTTCTCCAACCCCCTCACTATCTTTCTCACTCTCTCGCGGTCGCGCCCACAGACCTGTCTCACAGAGCAAAGGTAACTCCTCGTTTTCGCTCTCTTGTTTTCTCAGTATACAGACCTTTATACCTGATGGGATGTAATTCAAGAGTGGAAACACATTTATTGTATCAGTTCTTTTTCTCTTGTTCTGGAATTCAACATGACATGGCAGTTTAAGTTCGAGGTAAAATTTCTATATGCAGATAAGGAACAAAAACTTTTAACTGTCAGATGTCCAAGGTGATGGTCGAGTAAATTAACATTCCTTCATGAGCTCTGCTTATCCATAGTTGATTTATCGCGGCGAACACGAATGTTGTAATTGAAGACTGTGACGTAATACTCCACGGTATTACTCAATTATCACACCAACTACTGCACATATATAAAATTTATAAATTTTATATATGTGCAGTGGTTGGTGTGATAACTGAGTAACTCGACAACATGCACGGTGTAACAATGAAAGTAAACCCCACGGTATATTAGAGCCGTTGTCTTCAGCAGCCTATTTTAGTTTGCCGTTTACACCATTCTGTTATTAATCACTGTGTCAGAAACCGGAATATGGTTCTCTCCACGCGGGTCAGAAATGGCGGGAAAGAAGACAAGGATTACAGCATCCACTGGACCCTGTTATGAGGAAGATGAATTCATTCCGCCTTATTTGTCTAATATAAGATTTAGTTGCAACTTCCCATTTTTGTGTTGCTAGCTTTTCTTTCAGTTTTGACGTTCATAGGGCCGTGCGTCCTAATATATTTCTGTAGTAAAAACCAACCAGATGCGTCAGTGTCTCATATTTATCTTATTGGAGTGACACTCTACGTGTTTCGGACAGTTTTTGCGTCCATCATCAGGAGTTCAAGACTGTACATACAGCAACAGGCATATGTCGAACAGACACTGCCGACTGCTTGCTAGCGGGAACGCTTAACAAGAGTTAAGGACTGTACATACCGCAACAAGCATATGTCAAACAGATACTGCCTACTGCTTGCTAGATGGAACTCAGTTCCATCTCGTTCCCGCTAGCAAGCAGTCGGCAGTATCCGTTTGACATATGCCTGTTGCTGTATGTACAGTCGTTAACTCCTCGTGATGGACAGAAAGACCGTCCGAAACATGTAGATTGTTACTCCAATAAAATAGATTTGAGACATTGATACATCTGGTTGGTTTTACTATAGAAATAGCTTATCGCTCCTTCACACTTTTTTTTTAATAATTCAAATTATGAAACTCCACGTAATGTAATTTGTGAATCATCATGATCCGCATTTTAGTTTGGGTTCAAATATCCTCAAAGAATGCTGTAGTAGAGTTAGGTTCTTCATGTAAACCTAAACGGTTGTTTACACAGATATTCTGAATACATAAATCCAGTAGTTTTGCGGCGGCCTACTAATTGAGTACGAGAATACAAAACGGAACTTGGATTTGTTACCATGCTTTCGCCATTGGACACCGCACTGCAGTTTTTACAGCAATGAGGAACGGCTAAAATTTCACATGATCAGTTAATCCAGTGTCAACTGTCATGTCTGTGACGCATGTGACTGTATATAAATAATTGATGCCAAGTGTTCAGACCATAATGATATAATTTGCTTATATGGGATAGCAAGTTGAGACTGTAATCATTACGCCGATATTGATATTGGTAACAGTTGCCTGTGGAAACGGTTGATAGCACAGAATACACTGTGACATTTAATTTCAAACGGCTAACGTTGTAACTTGGTGAAAACAGAGACATCTGCCGCTCATGTTGTAAGCACACGAAGGAGAACGTGGCATTGTGACAAATTGCGGAGTTGGAGTTATGTCTAATTGCATGACTGGTTGAAGATATCCTGTAGGTCTACCTGCTCAAACAGACAGATATCCCCATAATCATACAGTGCAATGTAATTAAAAAAACTCTGTCAGTTTCAAGTACGCAGGTGGGTGATTATGGATGGTACGATCTTCTGTCATTTGAAGCAAATAGACACCAGGGTTTCGGTTATATCTGCTGCGTCTCTTCTAAACTGCTTCTTCTGAAACTGTGCTAACTATATATCAAACTACACCGTTTTACATCCAAAATAACACAAACTTCATAAATACGTTTAAGCAAATGATTTCCTTCCATCCATCCAAGTACTGAAGAAGGTAATAGGAAAGGAAGCAAGGAACGTAGTAACAAACCGGTTGACCATTATATAATTGATAGTTTTACCGTATAGTTCGGGGGACCGCGGTAGCACAGTGGTTAACGTTCTGTGCTACAAATCGGAATGTCGCTGGTTCGATCCCAGCTGGTGTCAGTGGATTTTTCATTGACATAAAATCCCACCGATCGCACTATGGCCCTGGTGTCGACTCAGCCTCTAACAGAAATGAGTACCAGGAGTATTTCCTGGGGGTAAAGGCGGCCGGTGCGTAAGGCTGACAACCTACCACCATCCTGTGCCGTTGTCACGAAATCTGGGAACCTTAA